>Ga0226835_1000118_pt1 | contig 148246 bp, 125 predicted proteins | sample LAC_MetaG_1_FD_163627 | JGI IMG/M metagenome (GOLD analysis project Ga0226835, IMG submission 163627) | Anaerobic ammonium oxidizing microbial communities from anammox membrane bioreactor (MBR) in UC Berkley, California, United States -... | ecosystem: Engineered > Bioreactor > Anaerobic >... | reverse complement strand
CACCCCCACCGCCGCCCACCAACACACCGCCGGTCAACCCGCCGCCGCCCGGCCCTCCGCCCATTCACGACCCATAGGATCAGCCGACCCCGGCTTTCTTTTCCAGCGAGTCATCGCCAGCAGTAGCGAGACTTGCCGGTACAAGCGGAAAATTTTCCACTGCCACCTCCCCCAAAATCGCTGACGGTTTTGGGGGAGGCGCAGGTGGGGGCATTGAAGGAAACTCCCGCAGCCACACTTTGACGAAGCGGCGCGAGTGGGCTATACTTGAATTATCCGCACGGGTGAGCGTTTCACCCGCCTTCGTTCCACCCCAATCCATTTACCACCAACAGGAGGGATGTGTTTTTATGGCAGCCGAAAGCACCTTCAAGCTGACGTACGCCACCATGTTCAATCCGCCCGAGGAACTGCACCACAAGTTCGAAGCCGCTCTGGCGCAGGTACGCGCCAACCTCGGCAAAGAACACGCCATGATCATTGACGGCCAGGATGTCTATGCGGACGAAAAATTCGAGGACCGCAATCCGGCCAACACCGATCAGGTGCTGGGCATCTTCCAAAAAGGCAACGCCGGGCATGCCCAGCGCGCCCTCGCCGCCGCCCGCAAAGCCTTTCCAATGTGGAGCCGCATGAAGTGGCAGGATCGGGTTGCCTTAGTGCGCAAAGCCGCCGATTTGATTGACCAGCGCATTTACGAGATGGGCGTGGTTGTGGCAATGGAAGTCGGCAAAAACCGCATGGAAGCGCTGGGCGATGTCGCCGAAACCGCCGACCTCTTCCGCTACGCCTGCGACCGCATGGAAGCCAGCAACGGCTTCATCACCGAAATGGGACGCGACCCGCTGGTGGGGTTCGAGTCCACCAACCTCTCCGTCCTGCGCCCCTACGGAGTTTGGGTGGTGATCAGCCCGTTCAACTTCCCCTGCGCGCTGACCGGCGGCCCAACTGCCGCCGCGCTGGTCACCGGCAACACCGTCGTCATCAAACCCGCTACCGATACACCGTGGACCTCGCGCCTGATCGCCGAATGCCTGCGCGATGCCGGCATTCCCGACGGCGTGTTCAACTACGTCACCGGGCCGGGCAGCACGCTCGGTCAGGCGCTGATTGACAGCCCGGAGGTGGACGGCATCACCTTCACCGGCTCGTATGATGTCGGCATGAAGATCTTCCGCGACTTTGCTCAGGGACGCTGGGTGCGCCCGACTATTCTGGAGCTGGGCGGCAAGAACCCCGCCATTGTCAGCCGCAACGCCGACCTTGAAGACGCTGCGGTGGGCATCGTCCGCTCGGCTTTCGGTCTCCAAGGGCAGAAATGCTCGGCCTGCTCGCGGGTGTACATTGAAGAGCCGGTTTATGATCAACTCGTCCAGCGGCTGGTGGAATTGACCGAAAAACTGACCATCGGCGACCCGACCGACCGCAAGGTGTACCTCGGCCCGGTTGTTAACCGCGGTTCCTACAAAGATTATCAGCAGTTCTGCGAAGAACTCAGCCAGCACGGCAAGATCCTGACCGGCGGGCGGGTGCTGACCGAAGGCGAGTACGCCAAAGGCTACTTCTGCACCCCCACCCTCGTGGTTGATCTGCCGGCCGAACATCACCTCTGGAAGCAGGAGATGTTCGTGCCGATCACCACCATCGCTGCGGTGCGCAATCTGGAAGAAGCCATGCAGCGCGCCAACGATGTCCAGTACGGCCTGACCGCCGGTTTTTACGGCAGCCCCGAAGAAGCCGAGTGGTTCTTTGATCACATTCAAGCCGGCGTAACTTACGCCAACCGTCCGCAGGGCGCCACTACCGGCGCTTGGCCGGGTTACCAGCCGTTCGGCGGCTGGAAAGGCTCCGGCTCCAGCGGCAAAAACGCTGGCGGCGTGCATTACCTGCAACTGTACATGCACGAGCAAATCCAAACCCGCGTCCGCCGCATCTGATTCCAACCTGCGGGGCAGGCCGGCCCGTAGTACCGGTCTGCCCCGTTTGTCAAACCGGGCATGCTGGTCAATCGGGTGGGCGTTTTCTTTTTACTGGTCGGCGGTTTCCTGCTGCTGCTGTTCGTTTTTTCAGCCCAGAGTGAAGCCGGCGGTGTTTCGGCGCTCTTCCTTTGGGGAGTGATGTTTTTCTTCCTCGGCGCCATCCTGTGGTGGCGTAGCCCCAAACCGCCCAAACAGCCGACCGAGCGCTTTCGCCTGCTGCGTCAGACCGGTAAAAAGAAAAACAAAGGCGGCGAAAACCCCGCCAACCGCGAAAAAGACCAGCGCCGCCGCCCCGGCCCGGAATAAATCCCCCCCCTCTGGTACAATTCAACCATGACCAACAAACTGTGTTCCCTCAACGAAGCCATCGCTCAATTCGTCCACGACGGTGACACGATCTACGCCGCCGGTTTCACCCATCTCATCCCATTTGCCGCCGGGCATGAAATCATCCGCCAGGGGCGCAGGAACCTGACCCTCGCCCGCGCCACACCCGACCTGATCTACGATCAGATGGTCGCCGCCGGCTGCGCCCGTAAAATCATCTTCTCCTACATCGGCAATCCCGGCGTCGGCTCCCTGCGGATTGTGCGTACCGAAATCGAAGCCGGGCGGCTGGAATGGGAGGAATACTCCCACTTCAGCATGATTTCCCGCCTGCAAGCCGGTGCAGCCGGCCTGCCCTTCATGCCGATGAACCCGACCGCCGCCGGTGATCTGGAACGGGTCAACCCGAACTACCGGCGCGTCACCGACCCCTACACCGGCCGGGAAGTGGTCACCGTGCCGCCGCTCACCCCCGATGTGGCGATTGTGCATGTCCAGCGCGCCGATGTGCACGGCAATGCCCACATCTGGGGGATCATCGGCGAGCAAAAGGAAGCCGCCTTTGCCGCCAAAACCGTCATTCTGACTGCCGAAGAAATCGTGGACGAGGCCGTCATCCGCTCCGACCCGAACCGCACCCTCATCCCCGATTTTGTGGTGGATGCGGTCTGCCATGTGCCGTACTGCGCCCACCCTTCCTACACCCAGGGCTACTACGACCGTGACAATGCCTTCTACCTGGAATGGGACAAAATCAGCGAATCGCCCGAAGAGACCCAACGCTGGATGGAGGAATGGGTGTACGGCGTCAAAGACCGCACCGAATACTGGCAAAAGCTGGGCGAAGAAACCCACCGCCGCCTGCACGTCCGCCCGCGTCTCAGCCATCCTGTCAATTATGGAGATTATTGAGATGAACTACACCGCCTCCGAATTGATGACCATCAACGCCGCCCGCCTGCTGCGCGATGGCGACCGGGTTTTTGTCGGCGTGGGGCTGCCCAATCTGGCCTGCAATCTGGCCATGCGCACCCACGCTCCCCATCTGGTGATGATTTACGAAGCCGGCGTGATCGGGGCGCGCCCCTCGCGCCTGCCGCTTTCGATTGGCGACCCCACCCTCGTCTCCGGGGCGTGCTCGGTGGTCGGCATGTACGACATTTTCAGCCTCTACTTGCAGCGCGGCTACGTGGATGTCGGCTTTCTTGGCGGGGCGCAGATTGACCAGTACGGAAACATCAACGCCACGGTGATCGGCGATTACCACCGCCCCAAAGTGCGCCTGCCCGGTTCGGGTGGCTCGATGGAAATCGCCGCCTGGGCAAACCGCTGTTACATCATCACCCCCCACCAGAAGCGGCGTTTTCCGGCGCGGGTGGACTTTCGCACTTCGGCTGGCTTCCTGGGCGGGCGTGCCGAACGCGAAGCCACCGGCGTGCGCGGCAAAGGCCCGCAGGCGGTCGTCACCAACCTGGGCATTTTGGAGCCGGACGAGAACGGCGAGTTGATTTTGACCGCCCTGCACCCCGGCGCCACTTTCGAACAGGCGCAGGAAAACACCGGCTGGCCGCTGCGGGCTGCCCCCCGTCTGCTCACCACCGAGCCACCCACCGCAGAGGAACTGCGCATCCTGCGCGAGGAACTCGACCCCCAAGGAATTTACCTGAAAGGATCATGAGCACAACCCCCATTCCCACCCTGTTTACCGTTTCGTTTCCACCCGAACAGACGGAAAGAGTCATCCAGGTTTCGCCGCGCATCCGCCTGATGACCCACACGGTGCGCAGCGCAGAGGACATTCCCCTTGACCTGTGGAAACAGGTTGAAATCCTGTACACCGACCGTATCCTGCCCGATCCGGCATGGGTGCCCAACCTGCGCTGGGTGCAGTTTCACTTTGCCGGAGTAGATCACATGGCCGACCACCCCTTGATGGGCAAGAAGGACATCCAGATCACCACCCTGAGCGGGGCAGCCGCCCCGCAGGTTGCCGAACATGTCCTGCTCATGCTGCTGGCACTGGGACATAAAATCCCCGAACTGGCGGCTTTTCAGGCGCGTGCCGAATGGCCAAAAGACCGCTGGGAGCGTTTCCGCGCCGTGGAACTGCGTGAAAGCACGGTCGGCATTGTCGGCTACGGCAGTATCGGGCGCGAGGTTGCCCGTCTGCTGCATGCCTTTGGCAGCCGCATTCTGGCAGCCAAACGCGATGTGCGCCACCCCGAAGATAACGGTTACACGCCCGAAGGTCTGGGCGACCCCAACGGCGACCTGTTCACCCGTCTGTATCCCATTCAGGCTTTGCGTTCGATGCTGAAAGAGTGTGATTTTGTGGTCGTCTGCCTGCCGCTCAGCCCGGCAACCCGCGGTTTGATCGGCGAAGCCGAACTGGCTGCCATGAAGCCGTCTGCTTTTCTGGTGGATGTCAGCCGTGGCGGAATTATCAACCACGCCGCCCTGATCGCCGCCTTACAGGAAAAACGCATCGCCGGCGCCGCGCTGGATGTCTTCCCCGAAGAACCGCTGCCCCCCTCCAGCCCCTTGTGGAAAATGCCGAATGTCATCATCACCCCGCACATTTCCGGTATCAGCGCCCATTACAGCAAACGGGCAATGGATTTGTTTTTGGAGAATTTAAAACGCTACTTGAGCGGGAATATCCTGTATAATCTGTACGACCCCGAACTGGGATACTGAGAAACGATCGTCCCCGCTTATGATTCGCGTTGTCCTGTTTGACCTCGGCAGCACGCTGATTTATTTTGATGCCTCGTGGCTGGAGGTGATTCCGCGCGCCACGCTCGCCTTATGCGACACCCTGCGCCAGCACGGCCTGAACCTGCCACGCGAAGAATTTGCCAACCGCTTTCAGCAGCGCATGTTCGAGTATTACCGTCAGCGCGAAACGGAGTTCATCGAATACACCACCCAGCGTATCCTGCGGGATCTGCTGGCCGAAAGCGGCTTGAACAGCATTTCCCCGAGTTTGCTGCGCCGCGCCCTGGATGACTTCTACGCCACCACTCAGGCTCACTGGCGGGTCGAAGAAGACACCCATCCCACCCTCACCCGCCTGCTGGAGCAGGGCTACCGGCTGGGGTTGATCTCCAACGCCAGCGATGCGCTGGATGTCCACACGCTGGTGGATAAAGCCGCCCTGCGTAATTACTTCGAGCAGATTCTCATCTCCGCCGAGGTCGGCATTCGCAAACCTCACCCACGCATCTTCCGGCTGGCGCTGGATTTCTTCGGCGTCAGTCCGCCGCAAGCCGTAATGGTCGGCGATACGCTGGGCGCCGATGTTCTGGGCGCTCATCAAATCGGCATGCGCAGCATCTGGATCACCCGCCGGGCCGACACCCCCGACAACCGCGACCATCTCGATACCATTCAACCATCCGCCGTGGTCAGCAGTCTGGCGGAAATCCCGCCCTTGCTGGCGGCGTGGTCATCCTCCTCTGTGGACTCTCCTGCGTGAATCAACCGAAAATCCTCCCTTACCTTGCGCTGGTCAGCGGCATCCTGGCACTCAGCCTGTCCTCTCTGTTTGTGCGCTGGGCAGATGCCCCCGGTGCGGTGACCTCGTTTTATCGCATGGCGGTAGCCTCACTGGTATTTCTGGTGATTTTTCTCCGTCAGCCGGTCTCGGCCCGCCGGATTGAGCGGCGCTGGCTGTTCCTGCCGCTCTTAGGCGGGCTGTTTACCGCCCTCGATCATGCCACCTGGGCAACCGCCATCAACTTTACGCGGGTCGCCAACGCCACCTTGATGAACAACCTGGCCCCGCTGTGGGTGGCGCTGGTTGCCTTTTTGATCTGGCGCGAGCGTCTTTCGGCCCGCTTCTGGCTGGGGCTGGTCATGGCAATTGGCGGGGCTGCGCTGGTGCTGGGCAGTGACTTCCTCGCCCGCCCGCAGTTGAATCAGGGCAACCTGTTAGCCGTGCTTTCCAGTCTGTTTTACGCTGCCTACTTCCTCACCACCCAGCGCGGACGCGCCCGCTTTTCCACCCTCACCTATGTCTTTCTCATAACCGTCGTTGCCAGCCTGATTTTACTGGCAGCCAACCTGTTGCTCGGCAACCCGTTGTGGGGTTATTCCACCCCCACCCTGCTGGCTTTCCTCGGCGCCGGATTGATTTCGCAGGTGATCGGCTATTTCTCGGTCGGTTACGCGCTCGGGCATTTACCCGCCTCGCTGGTTTCACCGACCATGATCGCCCAGCCGGTGTTGACCGCCCTGATGGCCATTCCGCTGGCCAGTGAAGCGCTGCTGCCCCCCCAATGGATCGGCGGCATCATCGTACTGAGCGGGATTTATCTGGTCAACATCAGCCGCCAGAAACCGACAAACGCCCCTTTGCAAAACCCCAGCCCGGTACAACAATAACAATGCCCCTCCCATAACTTTGGTAAACGCCCTGGCGAGCGTGGCGGTCTCCCGCAAGGCTGTTAGGGACGCAGGATGATTCATCCCAAACCGGGGGTTCAAAAAATGGCATCCACAATCCAGATGATTGAATTTAACCGGCAAGGAGGTTATACTGACAGACATGAACAATCAATCCCTGAGTGATATACGCGCCGAAATGCCCGCCTACATCAGCGTAGATGTGGAAACCGCCGGCCCGACCCCCGATCAATTTGCCCTGCTTTCCATCGGCGCCTGCACGGTTGTGCAGCCCCGTCAAACCTTTTATGTGGAACTCCGGCCCGATCGCGATGCAGTTGACCCGCAGGCCGCGGCTGTCCATGGTTTGAGCATGGAAACGCTGCGTCAAAACGGTCTGCCCCCCGAACAAGCCCTGTTGAAATTCGAAACCTGGGTTCATCAGGTTGTACCGCCTTCCCACAAACCCATTTTTCTGGCTTTCAATGCCCCCTTTGACTGGATGTTTGTCCACACCTACTTCATCCGCTACCTGGGCCGAAACCCCTTCGGCCACAAAGCGCTCGACATCAAAGCCTTTTACATGGGACTGAGCGGACAGCCGTGGGAGAAAACATCCGGCAGCCACCTGCACCGCCTCTTCCGTCAGGCAGATGGCCTGACCCACAACGCCCTGCAAGATGCGCTCGATCAGGCAGTCCTCTTCGAAAACATGCTGGCCATGCTTGAAAGAGATCAATCCAATCCTGTTTCTGCCAAGGAGTAAAAGCGATGAATGACTCAATTTCCGAAAGTGCCAGCCAGAACCTGAAAAAGATCATCGAATCAGCCCGGCGCATGGGTGTTGAACTGGATGAAAGCGAGGCCTTGCAGTGGCTGGCTGCAATGGGCTCCATGCGAAAAGAAGACGATGTCGCCATAGACGTGCGGCAGGGCGTTTTCGGACACCGCATCACCCTGTTGGATTTCAGCCCGGAGCGATTGGATTACTTCCGGCGGGTTGGTAAACTGGTCGAATTTTCCGATGTCCCCGGACGGGTCGAGACGGCCCTGGCGCTTTCCGGCTCGGCCGCCCAGTCGCGCATCCAATCCTACCCCGGCGATGCCGATTTCTTCGAGCGGGTCAACATCAAAGCCCCCACCCGCGAGGAAGCCTGCCGTGTGCTGGCAAAAATCATGCGCGAAAAAGCACTCTCCACAGCCCGCGGCGACACTTATCAACTGATTGAGGTCAAATTCGGCTCCTACCCGCAGAATGTAGAACACAACGGACGCCTGCACAAAGCCGGCAGCCCCATTGCCTGGACACCAGCCGAGATTGAAGCCGGGCGGCTTTCAGATACTTTTGTCCAGGGCGAACCGGTTGAAATCGGCTGGGAACAGGCCGCGCTTGATCCCGGCTGGTGCAAGCTGGACTGGGTGATTGCCGACCCAATTGACCAGACTCTTGTCAACGCCAGCAACATGCTCGACGTGACCTGGGAAGCCCCGGACGGCAAGATCACCCCGCTGGACGGGTATCTCGACCCCTACTTTCAGGAAGTCTATCTGGATGCCGAATCCATCCCGATTTTCACCAAACTGGCCAAACAGGTGGACAGCAACGCACTGGATGATTATGTGGCCGCGCTGGAAAAAGAAGTACGCAAATACGTGACTGCCTCGCCAAATTACGGCAAAGCCGCCAAGCGCATGTACAACATCTTCCGCCTGACCGGTAAATACGAAGAGGCTGCCTACCTGCGTGAATTGTTTGACGAGCCCGCCACCGTTCTGTATCAGGTCTGGTCATTGATCCGCACCATTGACGATACTTTCACCGCCGGTTCCAGCCTGCCGCTCCACACCCTGCTTTCGGAAACCGACCGGCTGATTGTTACCGTTGTGGATGTACTGGAAGGTGAAAAAGAAACCGAAATCGTGCGCATGCTGCTCAAACTGCGCAGTATTCTGGGCAATGAAGTGCCGGGACAGGAACTTTCTCCGCAGGCAGAAGCCGCTCGTGATGAGGTCATCAATCTGGTCAACAACTTTTTCTACGAAAAATTGACCGGCGTGCCGCAGATCAAAGAATACCTGGATCGCCTGGCTGCACAGGCTGCCTGATCACGCAGCGCCCGCCCGAAAGCGCTTTTCGATCAGCGCACAAAAAGCCTCGACCACACGCGGGTCAAATTGAGTCCCGCTCAACGAGCGGATGTAGGCCAGCGCTTCTTCGGGCTTCCAGGCCGGGCGGTACATGCGGTCATCGGTCAGGGCGTCCCACACGTCCACCACCGCAAAAATGCGCGCCGCCAGCGGAATCTCCTCGCCCTTCAACCCGCGTGGATAGCCGCTCCCATCCCAGCGTTCATGATGAGCGTAGGGAATATCCAGCGCCGGCCGCAAGAATTCAATCTGGGAAAGCAGATTATACGAGTAGACCGGGTGCATCTTCATGACCTGCCATTCTTCATCGGTTAAGCCGGAACTCTTCTTGAGGATGCTGTCGGGAATGGCCATTTTGCCAATATCATGGAGAATGGCTCCCCGGCGGATGTGAGTCAGGATATCGCCGCGCAGTCCCATGGCCGCCGCCAGTTCCACGGCAAGTTCGGCAACCCGCTGAGAATGCCCCTCGGTATTTCCGTCCCGCAATTCCAAAGCGCGCGCCCAGCCGGTAATCGTATCATCATACGCCAGTATCAGATCTTGATTGGCCGTTTTGAGGTTTTTGAGTAATTGAGCATTATCAATCGCAATGGCGGCCTGATCGGCAAGCGCTTCAACAAAGTTCATCCAGGCCGGATCCGTGTTCCACTCGCTGCGGTGAAAAATTTCCAGCACGCCCTTGACCTGATCTTTGGAAATCAGCGGCAAGCCGAGGTATGAGACAAAACCCTCCTGGCGGATTCGCTCGGGCGTCCAAAACAAATCTCCGCCCGCGTCAAAATTGGCCACTCGAATCGCGCGGCGCTTCAGAGCTGCCTGCCCGGCAAAACCCTCCCCCAAACGGACGCGGATGCGGCCGTCCACTCCGCTCCGAAAACCCTGCCCGGCTGCAAAAACCAGTTCCTGCGATTCGTCTTCCAGCAGCAGCACACTGGCTGCATCCGCCCCCGCTTGAACGGTGGCCTGTTCTAAAACCACCCGAAGCGTATTGGTCAGGTCAAGGCTGGCAGTAATCGCCATATCCACTGCCCGCAGCGCTGCCAGATGACGCAATTGCCGCTGCACCTGTTCCTCAGCCCGACGCTGCTCGGTTATGTCCACAAACATATCCAGTGTTGCCGGTTTACCGTCCCATTCAATCACCACGGCGTGAACCTGAACCCAACGCACCTGACGTTCGCGGTTGACCAATCGAAAGGCATAATAAGCCGGGACATCCTCGCCGCGCAGACGGCGCCGGTAACGATCCATCACCATCAGGTAATCATCCGGGTGAACCAGTTGGGCAATCTTGATTCCAATTAATTCCTCTACGGGGTATCCGGTAATGGCTGCCGCAGCCCGGTTGGCAAACACCAGTTCATCTCCGCAAGAAACCACCACTCCCTCGCTGGCATTTTCCACCAGCAGGCGGTACTTTTCTTCGCTTTGCTTGAGCTCACGGGTGCGCTTTTCCACCTGCCGGCTCAGTGACCATGACAACCCACCAGTGATCAGTAACATTCCACCGATAACCGCCAGCCCAATCAATAACGGGCGGTAACCCGCGGAGGGAGGCTGTTCGTAGACGCCAAACCATTGTTCTTGAATCTCGCCCAATTTGCCGCTGGAACTGACCAGATACAACCCCTCATTCAAGCCGGCAAGCAGTTCTTTATTGCCGTCCTGAACGGCAATGCAATACTTTCGCGATTGCACATCTAAACCGACCCGCCGAATGTTGGTCAGGCCCAGTTCACGGATGAGAAACTGACCTTGCAGACGATTCAGCAAAGCCGCCGGATAGGCTTCCTCGTTGACCAGCCTCAGCGCGTTGACAATATCCTGCACCAGTATGACTTCCCCCGGAAATCCTTCCTCGCGCAGGTATTCCTGCATCAGTCCGCCGGCCTGCACAACAATGGCTTGATCTTTGAGATCCTCAAGCGAACGCACAGAGGAACGGGTTGGAACAAACAGATCAAAGGTAATGAAGGTGTAAGGGATGCTGAAATCGTAATCTTTTTCGCGCTCACCGGTCGGCACCATTCCCATCAGCAGGTCGTACTTGCCGTCCAGCAATCCCTGCCGCACCTCGCTCCACGGGCCAAGCGTGATTTCCACCTCATACCCCATCTCGGCTGCCACCGCACGAATCAGGTCCACATTGAAACCCGTGGGGACGCCGTTATTGAGGTATTCATAAGGCGGGTAGCTTTGATCCCCGCCAACCCGTAAGACCCGCCGGGACTGATCCCTCTGTGGCGGTGCGGTCGTTGCCTGCATTTGCGGAAGGGCATAAGCCTTTGCCGTCGGTGAATCGGCCTGGTAAAACGCTAACCCAAAAACTCCCCCTGCAAGAATAACCCATAAAACGAAAACAGATGCTTTCCTTCTTACCATGCTCCGGTTATGTGATTGGATGCTGTCTGACAATTTTGCGTATCTGATTATATAACGGTTGCAAGCGGGCGTACATGTTTTTATAAACGGCCCGATAGAGTTCATCGTAAAGTGCATGAACTTTGGGGTCGGGTTCAAACGTATCGCCGGTACGGGTCATCTGAGCAACGGCCGTTTCAAAATTCGGGTACATTCCCAGCCCGACCGCCGCGTCCATTGCCGCACCCAGACCGGAGGCTTCATACACATGCGGACGCGAGACCGGCAAGCCGAACACATCGGCGGTGATTTGCATGGCACAACGGCTCTGGCTGCCTCCGCCGGCCACGCGCAGCTCTTTGATCTTGACCCCCGTCCGCTGCTCGGTGCGTTCTTTGCCCTCCCGCAAGGCGTAAGCCAGCCCTTCCAGAATGGCGCGGTAGAAATGAGCGCGGGTATGCACATCCCCAAAGCCAATCACGGCCCCGCGCGCCTCCGGGCCCGGAACTTTTAAGCCGGGTGACCAGTACGGCTGCAATACCAAACCCTGCGAACCGGCCGGCACCTGATCAACCAGGTGATCGAACAATTCCTCCGGCTCCACACCCAGCATCTCGGCTTGCTGCTGTTCAGGCAGCCCAAATTCCTGCTTGAACCACGAAACCATCCAGAAGCCGCGATAAATTTGAATTTCCAGCGTATACGCTCCGGGTACCGCCGAGGGATAAGGCGGGATGAGCGGAATGGCTTCCACATAGCGGCGGTGAGTGGTATTGATGGTGGCTGTCGTGCCGTAACTCAGGCAGGCAATCTGGGGCTGAACACAACCCGCTCCGATCACCTCGCAGGCTTTATCCGCCGCAGCAGCAATCAGCGGAAGTCCGGCGGGGATGCCCGTTTCGGCAGATGCGTGCGAGGTGATTTCGCCCAGGACACCGGCAGCCGGTACCAGATCCGGCAGAATGGCGGGATCCATCGGAACGGCCTGCCATTTCCAGTCCAGCGGTCCAGCCCAGCACTGTCTCTTGTAATCGAAGGGCAGATACCCCACCTGACAGGCCACCGAATCAACAAATTTTCCGGTCAGTTGGTAAGTCAGATAGCCGGAAAGCAGCAGGTACTTATGGGTGCTTTTCCAGATCTCCGGCTGGTGAACCCGCAGCCAGTTGGCTTCAGCCTCGGCTTGCAGGTAGGCGACCGTTTCGGTCATGCCGGTCAGACCAAACACCAGACCCCACAACCCTCCCACCGGCTTCAACCCCTCGGTACGCCGCTGATCGAGCCAGACAATTGCTGGACGAAGGGGCTTTCCCTCCCGGTCCACATTGATCACCGTTGAACGCTGAGTGGTCAGGGCTACCCCGGCAATCCTTTCCCGCTGCACGCCCGGCAGCTTCCACAAACCCTGACAGGCGCGACAAACTCCCTGCCAGAAGACAAGCGGATCCTGTTCGGCAAATCCCGGCGCCGGCGAAACATATGGCTGAATGGGGACGCGGTTTTTGGCAGTCATGTTACCCTGCAGGTCGAAGATCATCGCGCGGATGCTTTGCGTCCCGTTGTCAATTGCCAGTATTTGATCTTTTTGCATTCAAGCCTCAATCCTGAGAAGAATCGTCAATTGTTCCCCTATCAGGAACGAAACGGTAAGCATCTATTTTACACCCGCTTGAGGTAGCTATCCCGCAGCCGCTGGAAAAATTCGCTCATCCATTCCTCAGAAGGCAAATGACCGTTGCGCGTGTGTTTTTCCAGCACCCCACACCGCTGCGCATTTTCCTGATCCCCCAAAAATGCGCAGGCCGATTTGAGCGAGTGAGCAATCTCTCCGGCTTCTTCGAATGCCCCGGTTTGCATTGCCAGATCCAGCCGGGGTAAATTTCGGGCAATTTCCTCACGGAAAAGATTGCCAATTTCTTCGCCCTCTTCCCCCAATTCCTGCAAGATGGTGCTGGATGGTACTGTCAGCATCGGATTCTCCGATTCCAGTCCTTTGCCCTGGCGTTGCTTTGAAACCTTGCGAAGCACCTTCTTCAATTGATCCAGAGTCAGGGGCTTGTGCAGACAATCATCCATGCCCGCTTCCAGCGCTTGCAGACGCATATCTTCAAAGGTGAAAGCAGTCAGGGCAACCAGATAGGGCTGCTGTTCCGGCGCTATAAGGGAGCGAATACGGCGGGCTGCCTCCAGCCCATCCATCTCCGGCATCTGCACATCCAGCAGCACCAGATCATAAAGCCGGGACTTGAGCAGCGCCAATGCTTCCGCTCCACTGGCAGCTCCGCTCGGCTGATAACCCAGTTGTTGCAAAAACAGCAAGATCACTTTGCGGTTCAGGGCGTTGTCATCTACCACCAGCACCCGCAGGGGATACCGTTGTGAAAATTCACCCATCCCGTTGGATGAACTACCGGCAGCCCTTCTCTTTTCCGTTTCCTGAGTAGAACCGGCCGCAAAGAGTTGCTCCAACAGGGCGCTCAATTGAGAGAACTTAATCGGCGAATAGAGGATGGAGGAAAAATTTTCTTCGTCTTTTTCAACAATTTTGGAACTGCCGTACTGTTTCAACAAAAGCCACGGCGCGCCCCTCGCTGTTAGATATTTCCACGCCTGAGGAAATTCTACGCTCCCCCGATCACCTTGCCAGTGCTGATCCACCACGCCAACATCATACAAATGAGAATCCGCGAGGAACGCCAGGGTCTGAGCATGACCAACCGGGCTGAATGCTTCCATGCCACGCCGGGCGGCAAACGATTCCAGCATCCGCCGCGTATTTTCGTCGGCGGTGAGGATGAGTAATTTTTTACCCCTCAGGTGAGGGTAGGCCGGCTTGGAACCATCACAGCCAAACGGCACAATAAACTGAAACGTTGAACCCGCGCCCGGCTGGCTTTCCGCCCAAATTCTTCCGCCCATTGCCTCCACCAGACGGCGGCAAATAGCCAGTCCCAGACCGGTACCGCCGTAACGCTGCGAAACCTCATGGCCCGCCTGTGAAAATTCCTCAAACAGTAGCGGCAGCCGTTCCGGGGGTATGCCGATACCGGTGTCGGTCACCCGAAAGTGCAGCTGCACCTGCCCCTCGTGCCCACTCTCGGCAACCTGTTCGACAGAGAGATTAACCCAGCCCGTTTCGGTGAATTTGACCGCATTGGCGAGCAAATTGACCAGAATCTGCCGCAGACGGCCTTCATCCCCCCGTAAGCGGTAGGCAACTTCCGGGTCAATCCAAAAGGTCAAATTCAATCCGCGCGAGCTGGCCTGTGGAGCGACCATCTCCAGCGCATCCTCCAGGCAGGTTTCCAGATCAAAACTCTCTTCCTGTAATTGCACCCGGCCGGCTTCGATTTTGGAATAATCCAGCACTTCATTAATCACATTCAATAAAGTACTGCCGGCCGTGCGAATGGCCTGCACATACTCGCTTTGATCCTCCGAAAGACGGGTATTCAGCAGCAGACTGGTCATCCCCAGCACCGCGTTGATCGGTGTGCGAATTTCATGGCTCATATTTGCCAGAAAGAGCGATTTGGCGCGGGTGGCTTTCTCAGCCGCTTCTTTGGCTTGCCGAAGACCTTTTTCCATCTGGCGGAAGTCGCTGATGTCCTGCAAGAGAATCAGCCTGCCGGCCGAACCGCCCCACCACGTGGACATCTTCCACGAAGACAACCGCAGTGATTTCGCTGCATCCCCGCGCCGGATTTCTAATTCGGTTTCGTAACGCTCGTTCGCCTGTGCCTCTCGGCTGAGCGTTTCCCATTCGGGAAAGAACTCGCGCAATGGAACGCCGATGGCTTCCTGCATGGCTGCCCCCAAAAAACGTTCGGCTGCCGGATTGAGGTCAACAATTCGCCCGTCGCGGTTGATGACGATTACGCTGTCATCCATCGCTTCCAGTATCAACGTGCGTACCTCCGGCACCACATCCAGCAAGCGGTAGCGGAACACACCCAGGGAGAGGATCGGTACGCTGACCGCAAAGGCAACCGAAATCAGGTGAATATTGCGCCACGGGGTTGAGTTCAACAACAGGTAAATACCGACCAAAAGCGGCAGCATGGCGCCCAAAAACAATATCAGCACCTGCTGGCGACGGTAAAAACTGGTACGAAAGAAGTAATCCACCAGCAGTCCCATACAGATCAACGCCAGACAGATCAAATAAACCATGTAAAAGTAGAAGACGATACCGGGCTGGAAAGCCATGATGACGAAACTTTGATGGATTTCCAGATGCGCATCGCTGTAAAAGCCGTTATGCAGCGGGTTGGTTGCCACCAACAGCCAGACCAATGCGCAAATCAGACCGGTAAAAATCAACCATCGGCGGGTAAATTGCGATTTTCGCCCGGTATATTCCAGCGTAAACCAAACAAAACCAATGGGCATCATCATGATGCCCAGATATTTCAGGGTGTAAAAGGCTTCTTTTACATTCAGCGGGATGCTGATCATTTCGAACATGTAGAAAAGCGTATACAGGCCGATTCCCACGCTCAAGATGCCAAACGGGCGGGCGGCTGGTACTGATTTTCTCAAGTTTGAATAAGCCGCCATCGTAAAAGACAGGACAGCCGCAAAATTAAGCACAACCAGATAGAGGGCAATTTGTGTATTCATTCAACGAACAAATCATCACGGCACAAGCGCATAGAAATAAATATCCCCCAGTGTGGTCACAACCGCAATCCGAGTTTGATCGGGCGAAAAGCGGATTTCGCGCACCGGCACACCCACATCCACCCGCCTCAACACGCTTCCGTCCTTAATTTGTTGATGGGTCACCAGGCCATTTTTATCAGCCCAAACCATGCTTTCGCCATCGGCAGAAAAAGCCAATGCCGTGAAAGTGTTCTCGGTTTGAATTTCAGCAATCAGCCGACCGGAGGGAATTTCCCAAATCCGCACCGGCGGCAGGGAGGCAGCCGTCATCAAGCGTTTGCCGTCGGCGCTGAGCGCCAGCCACATCACCGGCTGATCCTGTACGCTTCGCTGAAAGACAGGCTGGCGGGTTTCTAAGCTCCAGATGATCACCCGGCCGTCGAACAGGCCCGCCGCAATCAAGCTGCTTTCCGGTGAAGTGGTCAAGCGTTGAATGGGCGAGGGAGCACGCAGCAAATCACCATCCCGCTGCTGAATGCCCAGCGACCAGATCTCCACGCTTTGCAAATCGCTTTCATAAACCAATGTCAGTAAATCCGAGGTGACAAAATCGAACAGGCCGATCCAACTGCCGGGTAAGCCGCTCGGCGGCGGCGCTTCAATCTCCAAATTCCAATCCGGCAGCGACCACGCCCACAACAATTGACCAGCGCAAACCGCACGATCCACGGCCGGCGAAATGCGGCAAGCCGCTTTACTGCCGGTCAGATCCAGGTAGCGCAGTGTGCCATAATTCTGCGAATCGTACACCGAAAGTCCGCCGCCCGCCGAAACCACCACAAAGGTATCGTCCGGCGACCAATCAAAGGAATTGACCGGCGTTCCGCTCAAATAAATGCCGGGGGGCGGTGGTGTGCCGATGATCTCTTCCTCGGCTTCGGTAGCCTGCACTTCCTCAGTAACCAGGGGAGTGACCACCACCGGTGTTTCGATCACGGGAGTTTCTCTGGGGGGCTGATAATTCCCCAGTTCCGGAGGTAACGGTTGTTGGGAATTCAAGCGAAATGGGCTGTTGGGACTGTACCACACGAAATAAGCCGCAACCCCCCCCACCACCGCAAAGAGGAGGACACCAAAAATTGCCCCCCACCGCACGGAAGAGACCTTCCTCCCGACCTCCTGACCGGTTTCGACAACTTTTTCGACCGGCGAAGAGGTCACCTTTTGAGCTTGCTGGCGCAGCTGCTCAATTGCCGCGGTGTCCACAAAGGGTTCCACGGTTGGCTGACCGGTAGTTGGCTGGTTGGCAGTCGGCCATTGCAGTGCTGCCGCTTCCGGTTCAGGTTCTTCAAGCACAAAGGGCGGCGTTTTGCCTTCTTCCTCCGGCAGAACCACCTCTTCCCGCAGTGAAAGCAGGTCATCAAACCCGCTCTCTTCGGGAGGCGGTTGCGGCACAAAGGGTTGAGAAGTCCCCGCTGGACGGACAACGGGCCGGGGTTCGGCCGGCTTTTCGAGCGGTGCAGCCGGCTTTTGAGCCGATTCCAGCACCTGCAAGGCTTTGCGTGCCACCTGACTCTGCGGAATCATCTTCAAACATTGTTTGAGGGTAGCAATCCGCCGGGCATCGTCCGGCATGGTATCCGCCAGCCAGATCCACGCCATTTCATTGGTCGGCTGTTCCTGTACCAGCCGCAGCAAAATCTGTCGGGCAGCTTTTTTGTCTCCCGCCCTCGCCAGTTGAATCGCCCTGTTCAGATCCTGAGATGACATGCTTGATCGTTCCCTGCTTTAACCATTATACCCTATCTGTTAAAACTGGCTTTTTACTCAGGGATGAATTAAGCCCGGCAGTCCATCCACCACCGGGCTTTTTCAGCAATATGAATACGTTTCGGTTTCAGGCTTTTTCCATAATCAACTTACGAACTTCTTCCAGCCTGCCGGCACTGCCCAGTTTTTCATTCTTGTGGGCAATGAATTTCGCGTATTCGGCCATGAACACCTTGCCAATCGGGCGCAGGTCAAAGTTTTCCGGGTGATCGCGGAAGTACTCCCGGTGTACCCGCGTCCACACCAGCCGCCCGTCGGTGTCAATGTTCACTTTGGTCACACCCAGTTCGGCTGCCCGCCGGAAGCTGTTCTCATCCACACCCTTGGCGCCTTTAATCTGCCCACCGGCGGCATTGATGCGCTCAACTTCCTCCTGCGGAACCGAACTGCTGCCGTGCATGACCAGCGGAAACCCCGGTAATTCTTTTTGAATCTGCTCCAGCACATCAAAGCGCAGGCCCTGGGAACCGCTGAATTTATAGGCGCCATGGCTGGTGCCAATCGCCACCGCCAGCGAATCGCAACCGGTGCGTTCCACAAATTCTCGGGCTTTCTTGGGATCGGTTAATTTGGCGTCGGCTTCATCCACCGAGACATGTTCTTCCACGCCGCCTAACTGCCCCAATTCGGCTTCTACCACAATCCCCCTGGCATGAGCTGCTTCCACCACCCGACGGGTGATGGCGATATTGGTCTCAAAGTCCTCGTGGCTGGCATCAATCATCACCGAGGAGTAGAAACCGCTGTTAATACAGTCGTAACAGGTCTCTTCATCGCCGTGGTCGAGATGAACGGCAAAAATGGCGTCGGGGAAGATTTGATCCGCCGCTCGAATCAGGGCTTCCAGCATCAGTTTGTGCGTGTACGAACGCGCGCCTTTGCTGATCTGGATAATGAACGGCGCCTGGCTGTCCAGATTGCCGCGGAACAGCCCCATCGTCTGTTCCAGATTATTGATGTTGTAGGCTCCAATGGCGTACTTGCCGTAAGCGGCTTTGAATAATTCTTTGGTTGTAACAATCATCTGACACTCTCCCGTAACAAGTAGGTTGAACGCTCACACCGCAAATTCAAGCGGCAGGCGAAAACGGCGGAAATGTTGCGATCTGCGGCTACTCAATTATACCCAAATTATCAGTGACAAACACCACTGCCGCTGTCGGTTGCACCCATGCCGGCTACCGGCATAAATTCCCAGTAATAACCATTGCCTTTCAGCACCAGTTTCAACACGCCGTAGGTATACAGGATGCGTCTTTCGCTGTGGGCAGCCACCTCACCAATCCCGCGCAATCCGGCCCCGCCGGTGCCCACAATAAACTGGCGAATGCCTCGATCCGGGTCAGGTTGACCATCCGGATTCAACGGCGCAAATCGTTCGTAGTGGTGATCGTGTCCGTTGACGATCACATCTGCTCCGGCTTCGTACAACGCTTTCCAGAATGGGCGCACCACCTCATTACCGCCACGTGTTCCCGAGGTGAACAGTGGGTAATGCCAGATTGCCAGCGTACAAAGGTTTTCATGTTCGGCCAAGTCTTTTCTCAGCCACTCCATTTGCGGCGAATCCTCGCCGCACCCGCCGGCATACTCACAAACACTGTTCAGGACGATAACATGCCACTGTCCCAGATCAAAACTGTAGTAGCCCTTGCCCGCTTCCCCGGCACGCTCACCAAAATAGGCGTAGTAGGGAGCGCCTTGTGAGGTGAGTAAGTCATGGTTGCCGGCTGCCGGGTAGATGCGGTCTTTGTGTCGTCCCCAGGTCGGATCGAAGCACACCTGATAATTGGCGGCTGAACCCTCTTCATTGGAATTGTCACCTGCGGTGAAAACCGTGCCGGGAATCTGATCCAATAGTTCAGCGGTGTACTGGCTACCTTCTTCACCGCAGATCGCAATATCGCCAGCGCCCACCAAAACCGCCTCGTTTTTGAAGAGCAATTCCTCCACCAGGGCAGTGTACCCCTGTCCATTGCGCCGCAGCACTTCAAGGTAGTAATCGGCGCTTTCCCCCCACACGGCTGCGGCTTCGACGTTCATGCCCCCCGCCCAATCGTTGTAAGCGCGGACAACCTGTAATCCGCGCGGTGCACCGGCTGCTTGCACCTGAGCACCCCACTCCATCATGCTGCGTTCCAGGGCAGCCAGATCACTGCCGTTCCAGCTATTGACCAGCAGGGTCTGAGCGTTGGTAGGTGGCGGATCAACGGGGGTTTGGGGATACAAATCCACCCATAAATCCGGCTGGCTCGAACAGCGGTCGTAATTTTGAAAAACCTGCATGATCAGGTAAAACTTCTGTTCACGGTTGGCTTCCAGCCAGCGACTGACCATTCCACAGCCATCATCCACCTCATCCACATCCACAATCAGGGCAATTCGGCGTTCCAGCCGCCAGATATTGGGGTGGGTGCCAAAGGATTGAGCCAGATCATCCAGAACTTGCTGGATGAGGGCGGCAGATGGATCGCTTTGTTTTTCCAAATCCAGCAGCACTCCCCAGTAAAAATCTTTCTCACGGCTGGCCTGCAGAATGGCCGAAAGGAAAGGGCGCGCCTCCTCGTCCTTCCAGAACATGGCAGCGGCCTGAATACCCGCCCGTTTCATTTCCTTTATCTGATCTTCAATTACCGCCGGGTCACGGGAATCATATTTGCCGCGAGCCGGCAGTGGGCTGATCTGCGCCCAGTCCTCAGGCAGCCACGGGTAATACAATGCCACCCGCAACGGCAGGCTCAAATCATTGGCCGCCGGCGTCGGGGTCAGGCTGGGGGTTGGTGAGGGAAGCGGTGTTGCGGTAAATACTGGGGTAAGCGTGGCGGTTGGTTCGCTCACTTCCGCGGTGGGGGTAGCCGGAGGCGGCGGAACGGCACAACCGGCCAGCCAAAACCCAATGACCAGAAGAGCCCGCCCCATTTGGCGTAATCCTAACCGTTGAAGCTTCATTCCACACCTCCCTTCCACGTTTATGCAATCCATTCAAACGGTTATTATTATTGTACTGAAAGTACGGTTATAATATCCCCGTTTTTGTGGGTGTAGATTGAATGAATTTAGAAATGGAGTTGCCATGAGCCTGTATTCTTTGGACGAAATTCACCGCTTATTATCCGGGGTGCGGATTGAGGAAACCCCTTTTCTGGTTCTGGATGAAAACCGCCTGCGGGAGAACGCGCGCCGTTTTCGGGCTGCTTTTCCGGGCGGACGGGTCTTTTTCTCCGTCAAAGCCAATAATCATCCGCAGGTGCTGCAATTGTTTGCTGAGGAAGGGATTGACTTTGATGTGGCTTCATGGGGTGAAATTGAGCTGTTGGCGGCTGCGGGCGTGCCTGCTGAACGGATGATCTTCAGCGCGCCGACCAAAATCCCGCGACACATCGAGCAGGCCTATCGGTTTGGCGTGCGGGTTTTTGCCTTTGATTCGGAACTGGAAGTGGAAAAACTGGCGCGCCTTGCTCCCGGTGCACTGCTGACAGCGCGCATCGCCGTGGATAACGAAGGTAGTTTTTGGCCGCTGGAACGCAAGTTTGGCATCTCCCCGGAAGAAGCTCTGCGGTTGTTCGAAGTAGCCATCCGGCTGGGTTTGAAACCCCATGGATTGACTTTCCATGTCGGTTCGCAAAACAGCGATCCGCTGGCGTGGGTACGGGCGCTGGAACGCCTGCGCCCGCTCTGGAAAGCCCTCCAGCAAAACGGTAGCCCGCTTTCCTGTATCAACATCGGCGGTGGATTTCCCTCCCAATTCGACCAACCCGTCCCTGCGGTTGAGGAAATCGCCCGAGAAGTTCTACTGCGCTGGCAGGGCTGGTTCGGCGGTCAGGCTGAGTTATGGGTTGAACCCGGCCGCGGGCTGGTCGGTGATGCCGGCGTGATGGTGACAACGGTTATCAACCGCGCCCGCCGCAATGGTCATGAATGGCTGTATGTGGACACCGGCGTCTTTCACGGCTTGATTGAAGGGTTGGAGATGTTTCACTTTCCCTACAACATCCTCAGCGAAAAACAAGACGAGCAACGGATTCCTTTCATCGTCAGTGGCCCAACCTGCGACAGTGCCGACGTCATTCGCAGCGAGGTGTACCTGCCGGCCAGCCTGACGCTGGGCGACCGCCTGTACATCTTCCCGGCCGGGGCATACACCAACTCGCTCGAACGGTATAACGGCATCCCCTTTCCGCCGGTGATGCTGACCGGTATAAAGGCAAAAGTGGGCGTATAATTTAATTCTTCCAAAATTCCCGCAGGCACAGGTTGGTGATGGACCTTTCGGTGATCATCCCGGTATATAACGAAGAAGAATCCCTACCTTTACTGCACCAGGCAGTCCATCAGGCCTTAGACCCGCTCAACCTGACCTGGGAAATGGTGTTGGTAGATGACGGCAGCAGGGATGCCAGCCCGCGCATCATCGAAGGACTTCACCAATCCGATCCCGATCACGTGCGGGGTGTGTTGCTGCGGCGCAACTTTGGGCAAACCGCTGCCATCGCCGCCGGCATTGACCACTCCTGCGGTGAAATGATCGTTCTGCTGGATGCCGACCTGCAGAACGACCCGGCTGACATTCCCCACATGCTGGAAAAATTGCAAGAGGGTTATGATGTGGTCAGCGGCTGGCGGATAGACCGTCAGGATCAATTTCTCACCCGTACACTGCCTTCACGCATCGCCAACTGGCTGATTTCCAAAACAACCGGCGTTCACTTACACGATTACGGCTGCACGCTCAAAGCCTATCGCCGCGAGGTCATCACCGGATTCAAGTTGTACGGGGAAATGCACCGGTTTATCCCGGTGTATGCCCACTCAGTTGGGGCAAAGATCCTCGAAGTGCCCGTGCGCCATCACCCGCGCCGGTTCGGCAAAGCCAAATACGGCTTGGAACGCACCATCAAGGTCATTCTGGATTTGATCACGGTCAAGTTCCTGAGCAGTTACGGTAATAAACCCATTTACCTGTTCGGCGGGGCGGGTTTCATTCTGATTCTGATCAGCCTGATCACCCTGCTGGTATTATTTGTGCGGCGGGTGTTTTTCCAAATCCCGGTGCTGGATTCACCCATCTTCCAGATGAGCACCATGGTGTTCATTCTCGGCTTTCAGTCCATCTTGATGGGGCTGATTGCCGAACTGCTGGTGCGCACTTACCACGAATCGCAGGGCAAACCCACCTATACCATCCGCAAACTCCTGCCAGGCCATCACCGGATCCATGAATCAGACCGTTGAAACCGCTGCCCTGCCTCTGCCCGCCGAACCGGTGCGGAATTTGCTGGCAATCCGGGTGTGGTTGCTGCTGGGCGGTATTTTTGGTCTGCTGACTCTGCCAGATTTGCTTGAAAAAGGCCGTTTTTCGGGCTGGTTTATTGTACGTTACTCGTGGCAGTGGAGTGTGCTGATCGCCGTCTGCTTCTTCATCAGCCTGACCTGCCTGCTGCTGTGGTTCGCTTTACAAAGCGGCAGCCGCCCTCGCCTGACCTTCTTTGCTGAACGGCTGATTCAATTTTTCAGCCGGTTGGGATGGTGGAACTACCTGTTCTACGTTGCCGGCTGGCTGCTGACCGCTTTTTTGATGGACTTCTTGTTTGTCAAGCACTTCACCGCCCTCACCGACCGTCTGTGGCTCCTCTGGATGGCCGCCGGTGTAACTTGCCTGTTCCTGATTGCAGCCGGGCGGATCAGTTATTTCTGGGCGCTCAGTGTGGGAATGCTGATTGGCGGCTTTCTGGCCGTTTTATTGACTTACGCAGCCAAAGTCAGCCCCTATCCTTTTACCCTGGGCTGGTCGGAGGCCAGCCGGTACTACTACGCCTCATTGCCGTTTGCGAAACAAATCTACGGCTTCTCAGTCCCACTTTCTCCGCTGCATGCTTCCCGATACTTGCTGCTCAGTTTAGCCTACCTCATCCCCGATTCACCATTGTGGTTTCATCGCCTCTGGCAGGTTATCTTGTGGATCGGCATGAATCTGGCTACCGGCTGGGCATTGAGCCGCCGGCTTGGCCTGCGCTCCGCCCCGCTGGTGGCGGGTACGACATTGTGGGCTTTTCTCTTTCTGATGCAGGGGCCGGTTTATTATCACCTGCATCTGTGCATCCTGCCGGTCTTGCTCGGTTATCATCGCCGCCGCCCGTTTCAGACGCTGGGGATGGTAATCATTGCGTCCATCTGGGCCGGCCTTAGCCGGGTCAACTGGTTTCCCGTACCGGCCATGCTGGCCATCTCCATTTACCTTCTCGAAACGCCCTACCAGAACCATCCCAATCTTTTTGCCTATTTTGCCCGTCCGCTGCTATGGGGGTCGGCTGGTCTCCTCACTGCGCTTGCCGCTCAGGCAGCCTACATTCCCCTTTCCGGTAATCAGGACCCCAGTTTATTCGCTTCCAGTTTTACTTCCTCACTGCTTTGGCATCGTTTAATGCCCAGCGCCACTTCCGGGTGGGGAATTTTACCGCTGGGTTTGATCATCTCGCTGCCATTACTGATGCTAATCGCCCTCAACACCTTGCGGCAGGCGGCCGGCTGGCATCCCCTGCGATTACTCGGCCTGGCAGGAATTGGAGCGGTGCTGCTGATTGGCGGGCTGGTGGTCAGTACCAAAATCGGCGGCGGTAGTAATCTGCATAATCTGGATGCTTATTTTGTGGTGTTGATGCTGATCGGTGCGTACTTCCTGTTCGGCAAAGCCACCCCCGATCAGATTTCTTTATCCGCCACCCCCCTGCGCCCCACCGCCTTGCTCTTACTGGCCCTCAGTGTACCGGTGGTCTGGTCACTGGCTGAGTTTTCACTACCAGCCCCCAAAGATCTGCAGCAAGCCCGGGTCACTTTGAACACCCTGAACCAGCTGGTTGGCAGTGCGGCTCGACGAGGTGAGGTTTTGTTTATCTCCCAGCGTCACTTGCTGACATTTGGCTACGTCAAAGATGTCCCATTGGTGGCCGATTATGAACTGCTTTTGCTCTCCGAGGCTTCCATCTCCAATAACCGCACCCTCCTGGAACGGTTCTACGCCGATTTGCGGAACCGGCGGTTTTCAATGATCATTGTAGACCGCCTGAACCCCGGTTATCAGAGGCCAAAAATTGACCCCTTTGCCGAAGAAAATAACCTGTGGGTGGACCGCATCGCCTTTCCAATTTTAGAATATTATGGCGAAGAAGCCTATTTTGGGGAGCAAAACCTGCAAGTGCTGGTGCCAAAATGAGCCATCAACCCCCTGCCAAAACCAGCCGGTCTCTCAACTGGAAACCAATCTTCCAGTTGGGAGGGACGCTTCTTTCCGTGATATTGTTAATCGGTTTGGTGCGTCAGCAGGGGTGGGAGGAAGTCGTTGCCGCCGTCAGGCGTATCCCACTGCCGGTGTTCTTGCTGACCCTGGGAATCATGCTGCTCTCCCGCGTGTGTGTGGTGCTGCGCTGGTACGTTCTGCTACGCTCGGCAAAGGCCCCGGTCTCTTTCAAGGAAATCTTTGAACTGGTTTTTGTCGGCTTGTTTGCCTCCAATTTTCTGCCTTCCACAATCGGGGGCGATGTCGTCCGGCTGGCGGGGGCTGTCATGCTGCGGGTAGATGCCGGTTTGAGCGCGGCTTCGCTGGTCGCCGACCGGTTGATCGGCATGGCCGGCATGATGGTGATGCTGCCGGCCGGTTTACTCAGTATTTTGAATAACCCGACCGCCGGTTTAAGCGGACTATTAGCGGGATTTCTTCCCTTCTCCTCGCGCTGGTTTGAGAAAATCAGGCAATTCCTCAGCCAGGTTCTCGCCAGCCTGCGGCACTGGCTGCGCCACCCGCTCGGCCTGATAGGGGCTTTTGCCGCCACCCTGGGTCACATGGGGTGTACTTTTATCAGTGTTAGCCTGTTGTTGAAGGCCATGAATTCACCGCTCGATTTCTGGCAGATTGGCGGATTGTGGAGTTTGTCCTACTTCATCACCCTGTTGCCGATTTCGATTAACGGACTGGGCTTGCAAGAAGTTTCCATTTCCTACCTCTATCACACTTTTGGGGGCGTGCCACTGGAAAATACCCTCACCCTCAGCCTGATGATGCGATTGCTGTTTGTAGGCGCCAGTCTGCCGGGGGCTTTATTCTTACCCCTGCTGGTCAACCTGCGCAAAAACAAACCGGATCAAACGCTCTGATGTATGTCTGGTAAATTTCAATCTTCCGCAAGTGCAGTCACCGGCGGGACTTGCTCCGGCATGGGTTTGGTTAAGGTTTCTTCCGGTAAGGCATCCGGTAATTCAATTTCCAGATTACGGATGGAGGGATTCAGAAAAGCAAATCCTGTCGCCACCATTAAAAGAATACCGGAGATCACAAACATCAGGCCGATGCCCCGCCCGGCACCGACCCCAATCAGCGTGCCGGGCAAACTCTCGGCCAGCAATCCGCCCGCTTGCATCAACGGTTCGAATACCTGATCGGCCAGCGGACCCGCCATTAAAAAAGCCAGCGGCATGATCGAGCGGGAGATCAGGCTGCGGATGGCAAATACCCTGCCCTGTACATCGGGAGCCACTTTGGTCTGAAAAATCGCCTGACTTAATCCCGAAGCAATCGGAATCGAGAAAAGGAACACGAAGAAGCCGCCCGCAATCCAGAAGGGGTTGGCCCGCAGGCCAATCACCAAAACAGCCAGACTGCCCAACCCGATAAAACCCATCACCCCGTAAATCCGCCGCTTTGGGCCGCCCCATACCCCCAAAACCAAACTGCCAATCAGCATACCAAAACCAGTGGCCGTCTGAACCGCACCCAACACAGCCGGGGTAGAAAACGAAAGCACCAGCGGCCCGGTCAGGACACTGGCAAGGTTCAACAGAAAATTGACCAGTGCGAAGTACAGCAATAAATTGAACAAACCCCGGCGCTGCCGCAGGTACTGCCAGCCAAACAGGGCATCTCGCCAGATTCTACCCCGCCCATCCTGCTCAGCCTGAGTGGTTAGCGGCGGCTGCGGAATGCGTACAATCAGCAAAGCGCCCACCGCAAAAAAGTAGGTGAGAAAGTCAATCAGAACAATGCCTCTCAACCCAATCACTCCAAAGAGAATCCCCGCCAGCAATGGCGCAACCAGCATCTCCATAGATTGGGCTACCTGCATCAAACCGCTGGCACGCGCCAGATCCTTTTTCGGTACCAGCATGGTGATCGAGGCGGTGTAAGCCGGTTCTTGAAAAGCGGCAAACAATGCACCGGCCAGCGCTACCAGATAAATATTCCAGACTTGTAATGAATCGGTCATCACCAGAAATACCACCACCAGCGTGACCAGCGCATTACCGCTATCCGCCAGAATCATCAACCAGCGTCGATTCCAACGGTCTGCCAGCGAGCCCGCCAGCGGTGTCAGTAAGATACGTGGCAATGTCCCGAACAAAACCGTAATCGCAAACGGAGTGGCCTGGCCGGTTTGTTGAAAGATCCACACACCTAACGCAAAGCTGGTGAGACCCGAACCGATAATCGAGATCACCTGACCTATCCAGATGACCAGAAAAGTACGCATGTTGCGCGGTTGCCAATCGGTGTTCATCATTCCTCCGAGTTGCCCGAATGACTTTCGGCGGGGTAATAAAAACTCGGATAAAAAGCAATCATCAGCGAATAAGGCTGATTGTCCTGGCTTTCTTTTTCATCGGATTGCTCAAATTCCCTGAGTAATTCTTCGATTCTGTTCAGCAGGCGAGCCGCCTGTTCGTCGCTGAGGTTGGAGCGGAGGCGATTGAGAACAACCCGCCGGGGCTTTGGCGGCTGACCTTGTTCCAATGCGTACAGACGGGCTTGCAAACTGCGCAACAAATCCTCACGGGTGGCATCAATCGTATCCCGTATAATGGTGAGAATTTGCTCATTGTGCTCTCCGGATGGGAAGGAAAACAAATCCGGATCCACATCAATGGTCGGCGAAGTTACCGCATAGATCTTCTCAATCAAGTTACCCACCTGACGGGTTTCCTGTACGCGAATAAAGCCGAATTTTTCGAGCAAATTGAAGTGGTAATATAACTTACTGGCGCTCATGCCCAGTTTTTCGGCCACCTGCCGCACGGTTTGGGCTTGATGAAGTAAGGCTTCAAAGATTTGGGCACGAATCGGGTCGGAAATGACCCGCATGGTTTCCATATCTCGAATGACAAATGCCGGGGGAGAAGATTTTTCCATTTGACATCTCTTCATCGCTAAAATTATTTTTTACGATAAACAACAGTATAACGACTTTTTCGATCCTGTCAAGGTAAACCAGATTACTCTTTTCGTAATTCCTCGTGAAATGGATGGAACAACGGATCGAGAACTATGATATAATCAAATATAGAACATTTTTTCTAATTCATAAGGAGAAACCGCATGTCCCGCTCTCCATCCTCCAACAGTTTATCGGTCACAGCCCTGGTCATCATGCTGTTTCTACTGTTTAACCTGTTACATGACCGCCAGACGGCCAGCGCAACCCCGCTGACTCACATCCCAGCCACCCCAGACCAGCCAACCACCTCCCCCCCGCCCGCCCCGCCCGCCAATGCCCCTCCCGATCCACTGACGATCCGCGCCCCGTATGACGAATACATTCTGACTCAGGGTCCACACGGGCAATCCTACGGGCATTTTGCCATTGACCTGACCGCCGGCAAAGGCGCTCCCATATTGGCGCCGATCAACGGTACGGTTACCGCTCTCTACATTGACCAGTACGGCAACACCACCTTAATCCTTGAAAACGAAGTCTGGCAGGTGCTCATGCTGCACGGCGATTATGTTGTAGAGGTTGGTCAAAACCTGCAAATTGGCGAGACGGTTGGATATGAAAGCAACCACGGCTACACGGTGGACTGGCGCGGGCAATCCTGCCGCAACCGCGATTGCGGTTACCATACCCACCTGAACATCTTTGACAAGCGTATCGGGCAGAACATCAATCCGCTGGATGTGTTGTCCCCCTGATCAAACAAGCCCCGCTTGAAGCGGGGCTTGTTTTTGAAGAATTATTTTTCACGCGCCTCTCTCAGGTGAGTAGCAATTTCGCGTGCGCTGATCAGCAACTCATCCAGATTTTCTTTGGCGGAAACGAACAATTTGAGTACATCCGCGATAATCAAATACCCGATACCGCCCACGAATCCCACACTAAACCACAAAACAAAGGGTAAAACAGGATCATCATACGAATTATACGCATTGTGACTCGTCATGCTTGCCATCACAAAACCACCGAGAAACGAAAGATACCCCAGAATACTGCAAATAACGCTTAAGTTCCTGAGACCCTGAAAAGGCTTTCCCGTATCCCCGCTTTGCTGATATGTTTGGTTCATGATCTGAGAGCATCCTTTCCTTTTGAAAATTTGAATACGGCTGTATCAACCGACATGCAAATTTATACCTCCGCAGGCTTAGGCTGTCATGCGGGATTTTCCCTATTTTTGATTCACAATGGGTGCCCTTTATGGCACAGACACTGCGCGAAACCCATCCCCCCAATCCGTTCCGCGCATCTCCACCCCTTCAATCGGCTTGGGGATGCAGGGGAACGGATGGTAATAACATTGCGTATAACTTTCTTCACCGGCGCACAGCACCGTCCCATTTTCCAACGGGCAGGGAACGGTAGCATGAAGCGGGTAATCCGGCGGCAGCAGCCAGCGTTGAGAAAAAGTCCTGCCCTCAAAAGAAGCCGTCAGGAAATAGAGGTGAACCGCCAGCATCCCAACCCCCAGCAAAATTTTGACCATCAACTCCGGACTGCCCTGCAAGCCGCCCACCAGTCTGCTCATCAAGCCTGCCAGTGGGAGGGCGATCAATAAAATCACCCAACCGTACCCAAAGCGTAAATCCGGCGCATTGAAAAGCCAGTAGAGCGCTCCCGCCATCGAAAACAGATACGCACCTATCCACCCACTTTCCTGACCGGTCCAGTGCCCCTTCATCAAGCGGGCAAGCAGCCATACTCCACCCATTCCCGCCGGCGAGATCGCCGCCAGGAGCAGGATCAGGCGCTGATTGGTCGTCCGGTCGCTGAACCAGACCGGCAACCACTCGACCAGCGGCATCTCCAATACCCGGCTGGCATCCACATTCGGCAGGCGCGCCCAGGCGCGGATGATTTGCGACTCGCGTAAAGCCGTTTCGTAGGGGATTTTCCAGTCCACATTGAACCAGTCCAGCGCAGGAAAAGGATAGATCAAATACCCCGAGAGGATCACATTCCGCGCCAGCCAGGGCAGCAGTAAAAACAATCCTAAAAATCCCCAGCGTAAAATTCGTCCCGGTTGATGCCGGACATCCACCAGCATCAGCCAGCCCGCCAGCAGCAACAACGGCAAGGCTGAAAGTTTCACCGTCAACAAAAAGACGGCTGCGCTGAAGATCAAAAGCGCGCGGATCGAAGACTGTGGCGGTGAGATCGAACCCTGCTCCAGCCACAATGGAATGATCAGCCATAATATCAGGATGACCGGTAAATCCGTACCGGGCGAGGAAGTCTGTGAACCCAGCAAATAGAACGAAAGCGGCAGGAGCAGCGTCCTTAAACCGTTGGCAATGCTCCGTTCACCCAACAGCCAGCGCCGCAGGCCGTTGCCAAAATCCCACACAGCCAGCCCAAACAGCATTGCCCCCACCAGATGCAGCGATTGTCCGCCCCAAAAAGCCAGACTGAATACCGCATTCAGTACCAGCCAGTGCGAGTTATAGGCAAATCGGCTGTGCAGGTTTCCCAACCCTGCCACCACCGGGAATTCTTCCATCCAGCGAATGGCTTGAGCATGGTAGATACCGGTATCCGGGTTGGCAACCTGGTGAGTGGCGTTTTCCAGCACGGTCAGCAGGGCCAACGCCAGCTCCAGCCCGGCAATCCAATTCCAGCCGCTCAGGCGCGGTAAGGTCGGCTGCCGCAGAGTCAGCCAGCCACCGCGCGAGCCGACCAGAAAAATGGCCGTCCCCCCAAGAATCAGCACGCTGAAAGCCCGCCAATCCAGCGGTAACGCCAGAGAAAGACCGCCCGCCAGTGTCGTCAGGGCAATGATCCCCGCCAGCAGGGTTACGGTAGGGTTGTCTTCCCCCGGTTCAAACCTCAGAATGCGCGCCGCCAACCGTAGATATGCCCTCCCATACAAACCGCACAGGGGGAAGAAAATCAGCGCGAAGGCAAGTACAGCCAGCATGAATAAACCCCTTACGCCCTCAAGCGGTGAACCGCCCCGGCAATTGCCCTCAGATGCGCCGGGCTGGTGCCGCAGCACCCGCCGATGACCTGCGCCCCGCCCTCCAGCCACGCCGGAAGCGCCTCGGCCATATCCTGCGGCTGGATCGTATAGGAAAGCCTGCCCTGTTCATCGCTGACCGGCAAGCCAGCGTTGGGTTTGAACCAGATTGGTAGTGAAGTTACAGCCCGCAGCTCCCTCAAATTGGCCAGATTATCCTCCAAACTGCGCCCGCAGTTGATCCCCAACACATCCACCGCCCAGTCTGTCACAGCCTCGGCCATGCGGCTTGGGCTGACCCCCATCATCGTCTTACGCCCGCGGTCATAGCTGAACGACAGCACCAGCGGTAAATCGCTCACCGAGCGGACGCCCTCCACCGCGGCACGGGCTTCGGTCAGATCATAAAAGGTTTCCAGAACCAGCAAATCCGCTCCGCTCTCACTGAGGATGCGGGCTTGTTCCGCAAAACTCTGACGTACCTCTTCTTCCCCAAGCGTGCCGTACGGCTGCATCATCTCACCACTCGGCCCCATCGAACCTCCAATCAAGACCGGGCTTCCCCGGGCGGCCCGGCGTGCCAGTTCAACCGCTCGGCGGTTGATGGTAAGCAGTTCACCTTCCAATCCTGCGCGCCGCAGCCTCAGCCGGTTGCCGCCAAAGGTACAGGTCAGCAGAATTTGCGCTCCGGCGGCGATGAATTCCTGCGCCAGTTCCTCAATCGCTGCCGGATTTTGCAGCACAAATACTTCGCCGGGTTGGCCGGGAGGCAGACCACGCCGCTGTAAATTGGTGCCGGTGGCTCCGTCGGCAGTCCAAACCTTTCCTGCACGGATTTCTTCGAGAAACGGGGAAGTCATGGCAGATCCTCCTGGAAAAATGAAATCGGGTAAGTTGACGTTTCAATCTGCGGCGGGAAGGCCAGTGCAGCCACAAAACGCTCTTGAAAGGACGGGTCGGCCGGCATGACCAGATGCTCCGCCTTCCTCGCAATCTGACGGGCTTCCTCGCGCTTGCGGCGGCTGAGCAGGGCCAGGCAGGCCCCTTCGCCGGCAACGTTGCCGAGAGATTCCACCCGGCTGAGAGGTAACTTCGGGATCATGCCGATTTGCATGGCGTGCAGCGGATCCAGTAAGCTGCCAAAGGCTCCCGCCAATAACAGGCGGCGCGGCTCCCCGATTTTCAATGCGCTCAGTAAAAAATCGCACCCGCTACGCAGGGCGGCTTTAGCCAGTTGCACCGCTCGCACATCTTTTTGGGTCAGATAAATCGGTGTCCCGCTGGCAGACTGAGTCCCTTCCACCAGCACAAAGACCAGTTCGCCGTCTTCTTTTCGTTGCCACGCCGGAGAAGGAACCTGAGCAGCAAAACGGCCGCTCGGCAGCAACAAACCGGCGGTGTACATCTCGGCGATTGCCTCCAGCACACCCGACCCACAGATCCCGGCTGCCCGAACGCCCTCTGCCCCGGCTTGATCACTCCAAAGCGGGCTGCCTATCACCTTATAGCGCACCTGAAGCGTATCCGGATCAATCCGCACCCGTTCAATTGCCCCCGGCAGGGCGCGCATCCCGCAGGTGATGTTCGCCCCTTCAAAAGCCGGCCCGGTTGGGCTGGAGGTACACACCAGCCTCTGCCGGTTGCCCAGGATAATTTCTCCGTTTGTTCCCGCATCCACCAGCAAAGTCATCTCCTCGCCTCGATGCAGATCAGCGGCGAGAATGGCGGCTACCGCATCAGCACCCACATAACCGGCAATCAGTGGCAGAATGTGCAGGCGCGCTCCGGCATTGAGTCTTAACCCCGCCCTTCCGGCCGGCATATCCAGCGCATTGGAAAACTGGGGAATGAAGGGTGACTCGCCCAAGGAGGCCGGGTTTAAACCCAGCGCCAGATGGAGCATGACACTGTTGCCCACCCAGACACAATCCACCACGTCCTCCAGGCGAACCCCGGCGGTGCGTGCAGCCTCTCCGGCCAGATCGTTGATGGCGGTGACGACGGCCTTCTGCAATAGTGTCAGCCCATCCGCAGTTTGGGCGCAGAAGGCAATTCGTGAGATGACATCTGCCCCCCAGGCAGTTTGTGGATTCAAACCCACGGCCGTCGCCAGCAGCATACCCCTGCGCAAATCGCACAGATAAACCCCCAGCGTAGTCGTGCCAATATCCACCGCCAGCCCCAGCGCCTGTTCCCGAAAACCGCCCTGGCAGCGCAGGACACGCTGCTCTTTCCAGACGGTGAGGGTTACCTCGCCGCCACTCTCCACCGCCGCTACCGGCAAAGCATCCAGCGCCGACTTTTCCCACTCCACCGCGGACATGCCAAACCGTTCCGCCAACACTTGCTGCGCCTGTTCAAGTAGAGAAGATAAACCGGAAGGGAATGGATCAAGCCGCAACCAGCACAGTCGAATCAGCGGGTCAACCTCAAAGGCACCCTCCCGAAGCGTTTTGCCCAAAAAACCAGCCGATGGACGCTCCCCACCTCCGGTCACGACACACACATCCCCCAACAGGCGAGCAAGACACGCCAGGCGGCTGCCGGAAGGCATACCACGGACGGTAAGCTCGTCCAATTCGGCCTGGTCGGCCGGCGAAAGGTGACTCAGCGCCGAAACTCCCCCGGCCGAACCGAAGCGGCCTTCCTGAATATATACTGCGCACTGCCCGCACCAGCCTTCACCGCCGCACGCCGACTCAATCATCACACCCAACTGGCGGGCGGCTTCTAACAAGGTCAACCCACGTTTGAACCTGCCGGTCCGGCCGGCGGGCAAAAACAACACCTCACAGGTTTCCTCAGTGTGTTCCGGTAAGTCAGCAGAAGGAAGGGTGTCCATGGTGTGCCGAAATCGCTCTCTCGTTCCCCTAATTATAGCCGCGTAACAGTCAATCCAACCTCCCGAATCGGGTTTTCATGGGTTGATGCAACGCGCAGTTCTCCGAATTTACAAATGCACTATAATAGAACCACTTTAATAGGCCCATTGATTTACATCCTTCCCGTGTTCTTTGTTCCGGCGTGAAGCATGACCGAATTTACACCCCAAATTGGACTGACTCTCCTGATCATTGCCGCCGCCGTTGGGCTGTTTGCCAGCGAAAAACTACGCGTGGACGTGATTGCCATGCTGGTGCTGATCACCGTAACCCTGACCGGCCTGATTGACCCGGCTCAGGCCTTTGCAGGTTTCGCAAGTCCGGCCGTCATCACCGTTTGGGCGGTGTACATTGTATCAGGCGGTTTATTTGCCACCGGCGTTGCAAACCTGCTCGGCGAACGAATTTTACGCATTGCCGGAAATGGAGAGGCGCGACTGATTGCCGCGCTGATGCTCGGCTGCGGTCTGCTTTCGGCTTTCATGAACAATATCGGCGCAACTGCTGTGATGTTACCGGCAGCCGTTGGAATTTCCCGCCGCAGCGGAGTTCCGCTTTCCAAATTGTTGATTCCGATCTCCTTTGCCTCGCTGATGGGTGGCAACATGACCCTTATTGGTACGCCGCCGAACGTGCTGGCTGCCAGCATTCTCAGCGAACGCGGGCTGCCCGGTTTTGCCTTTTTCGATTTCACCCCAACCGGCATCCTTGTATTTACCGCCGGCATCGTGTACATGGTTTTGATTGGCAGACACTTCCTGCCTGCCCGTCAACCGCAAGATATTCAGGAAACCTACAACCTGCGCGAGTACCTGAGCGAGGTACGCCTGCTGCCGGATAGTAAACTGGCCGGAAAAACACTTGCCGAGTCGCGTCTCGGTTCAGATTACGACCTGAGCGTCATCGCCATCATAGACCCGAATCAGAAACGCCTGATTCCTCATCGCGATTACTGCTTACAACCCAATGAAATACTGGTCGTAGAAGGCAGGATAGACAACCTGATTCGAGCTAAAGAGTCGCTTGGTTTAGCCATTGAAGCCGAGCATAAACTTCAATTAGCCGAACTGACCGGAAACGATGAAGTCACCGTGGAAGCAGTCCTCTCCCCTCGTTCGCGTATCGCCGGAAAAACATTGCGCGAAATGCATTTTCGCGACCGCTATGGTTTCACCGCTTTGGCAATCCACCGCCAGGGGAGAGTGATTTTCGAGCGGCTTCGGGATGTCCGCTTGCAGTTTGGCGATACGCTCCTGCTGCGCGGACGAAAAAGTCAACTACCTGCTCTGCAAACCAGTGAAGATTTTTTGCTGCTTGAACCGGTAAATTACACCACCCGCCAGACCCAAAAAGCCCCCCTGGCTGGTGGAATTTTAGCGCTGGTACTGCTGTTGACCATTGTGGGAGGTTTGCATATCTCTCTGGCGATGGTCATCGGCGCAGTGCTGATGGTCTTGAGCGGCTGCCTGACAATGGACGAGGCTTACCAGAGCATTGAATGGCGCAGTATTTTCCTGATCGCCGGCATGCTGCCGCTGGGTTTGGCGATGGAAAACACCGGCACGGCGCGCTTCCTTGCCGAACAGATTGTCAGTCTGGTCGGCAGCCTCGGCCCGCTGGCTGTCGTGGCCGGCATTTATATCCTCGCATCCCTGATCACCGAGCCAATGTCCAACGCCGCCGCTACCGTGTTGATGGTGCCGATTGCCATTGATGTAGCCCTGGGGCTGGGTGCAGATCCACGTCCGTTTGTGCTGGCAACTGTCATCGGCGCTTCGACCAGTTTCCTCACCCCGGTTGGACATCAAGCCAATGTGCTGGTCATGGAACCGGGTGGTTATCGGTTCACCGACTACACCCGCGTTGGCGCTTTGCTCAATGTATTGCTGTTTATTGTGGTGATGATTTTCCTGCCTTTGATCTGGCCGCTCTTCTAATGGGCGTGGCTGGCGCTGCCAAAGGCGTGTTCGTAAACCAGCATCCAGTAGTAATGCCAGTCGAACCCGGCTTTGACCGGTAAATCGGCAGCCGAGGGCTGATAATAGGGGCTATCGCCCCGCAGGCTGCGTTCCAGAAAGCTCAGCAGCTGCGCCCACGCCTGACCCTGCACCCCACCGGCGCGGATGGACTCCATGTCGGTGACAAACGCATGCGGTTGCCCGTCATAGATGGTAATTTCATGGGGTACTCCGGCCTGCTGCAAGGCCGTTTCAAAAGCCCGCACCTGTTCCAGAGGGATGGATTGATCCGCCCCGCCGAATATACCCAGCAACGGGCCGGGCAATTGTCGCAGCGCCTCTGCATCAGTGACCGGCGAGCCATAAAAGACAACCGTAGCCGCGAGATTGGGATTGTGTAAACTGTATAACAGCGAGGTGCGTCCACCGTAACAAAATCCCATGATGGCGATCCGCTGCGGATTGACATTGGGCTGCGACGCCAGCCAAGTAAATACACTATCCAGGTCCTGATTGACCCGCTCAACAGGGGTGGTAATCACCTGAAAAATTGCCCGCGGTATCCAGCTGGTGGTTGAACCGCGAAAGGTATCCGGTGCGACAACCACATAACCCTCCTCGGCCAATCCCTGCGCTTTGCCAACGATGCTCTGGTTCAACCCGTAGAACTCGTGAATCATGATCACCGCCGGGAACGGTCCCTCCCCCGGCGGGACGGCAACATAAGCGCGCACATCCGGCCCGCCGCCGGAAGCGGGAATGGTGGTATTGGTAACCGCCGCCAGGCGATTGGCGCCGAGCACCATATCCACCAAAACTGAACCGACTAAAAACACAGCAAATCCGCCAATCAGCAGCAAAATCCCTATCAGAATCCGCCGCACCGTTTTCATTTAGTCCACTCCTCGAATTTCAATGACCTGCTTCCATTCTATCGGAAAGCAGGGCAGGGCAATACCCCTCGTATAGGGTTCGGTGATTTTTACTCAAACCAAAATCATTTTCAAGCCGGCAATCACCAACACCGCAGCCAGCAACTGACGCAAAGCCGGGTTACCCAGCCGACGACTGCCAAACTCGGCTCCAAGCCAACCGCCCGCCACAGCCGCTACCGCCCACACAGGGATGAACGAAGGAAGTTCCGCGACGACGGAAAAGTGACCGAGCAACCCGGAAATTGAGTTGACCAGAATAAACGCTGCCGCTACCCCTCCAGTCTGGCGCACATCCCCCCAGCGCAGAAACACCAGCAATGGACTGAGAAAAATTCCCCCGCCAACCCCCGTCAGCCCAGAAAGCAAACCAATAACAGCACCCAACAAGACAGCCACAGGGATAATGACCGGTCGCAATTCAGTGGCTTGGGCAGATTTTGCGCTGAAAAACAAGCGAATTGCCGCATAAATCAACACTGCGCCGACAATCGGTTTATAGAGAGTGGTTGGCAAGACAAAACTGCCCCCCACAAAAGCCAACGGCACCGAGGTCAGCGCAAACGGCAGGAACAATCGCCATGAAAAGCAACCCGCCCGATAAAACTTGAAAAAGGCAATTGCCGAAACAAGGATATTCAAGGTCAAAGCGGTGGGTTTCATCACGGCTGGCGCAACCCCAAACAACGCCATCACCGCCAGATAACCCGAGGCTCCCCCGTGCCCCACCGAGGCATATAAAATAGCCGCCAGAAAGATCAGAATCGGTAATGTAAGCGATATAGATAGTTCCATGTTTTATTCGGTTGTTTCCTCAGACCTTTCAAAAATCCAATAAACTTCAGAAGTAATTTTCTGAACCAAAGCCGAGTTTTTTTGCAAATTTTTCCACTCGTCAACCGTGTAAACCATCACATCCGCCGGCAGCGGCAAACCGCGGCAAAACAAGCCCACTCATGGTAAAGGTTTCGCTGAGAGTCAACCACCTGTGGCAAGTCCCGCTCTGCCTGTTTGAACCAATCCATTGAGCGATTTTTCATAACCACCAAATTATACCGGATTTAGATTTTCCTGAGCCTTCTACAGATAAGCAAAAACAGCGGGGACTTACCCCGCTGTTTGATACCGGTTTCGATGATTCAAATTGCCAGGCTGGCTTGCTTTTACCGGATGTTTACTTCTCAAACGGATCATACATCGGATTGGTGCCAGCCCAGATGCAGGTCATGTTGTTCCACATGTTGCATTCCAAACCGCGCGAACAGCGTTTGGAAACCAGGCGCGGCGGTTGATCGGGTAAAAATTCAGCCGGATAGACCAGCTCAGCCTCCAGCCGCACTTCACAGCCGGCATGGTCACAAAACTGCACACGGATCGTTTCCCAGCGTTTGTCAGCCATCACACACCTCCAGTAATCCTTTACCATAGCATAGCGTAAAACCGGGCAATTGAACAGGATGATTTTTACCCATTCGGTTGGATTTTCATCCTCTCTTACCGGCGTATCAGCTTGAAGATGCTGCCCGAACGATGATCCAGCAGGTACAACTCCCCCTGCGCATCCTCGCCAAACGAGCTGATGTTGGCACCCAACTGGAAGAGACGCTCGACCACCCAGTTACCGTTTGAGTCCCGCAGCATCCCCCACACAAAGCCGTTGCAGTAATCGCCAAACAGGTAAACCCCGTAAAACTCCGGTAATTGACTGCCACGATAGACATAACCACCGGTAACCGAGCAACCATCGTTGCGCCCGTATTCATGCACCGGATCGTACAACGACAAGCCGGCCGGGGGTGTATCCGCAAACGGATGGGTTGCTTCACGGTAATGCCATCCAAAATTGAGGCCGGGTGGGCTGCCCGCCGGTACAAAATTGATTTCTTCGTACTTATTCTGTCCCACGTCTGCAATATACAGGTCACCGGTCAGTCGGTCGAAGGTGTAGCGCCACGGGTTGCGCAACCCGTTTGCCCAGATTTCCTGACGTCCGCCGTTACCGTCCGCAAACGGATTGTCCGGCGGGATGGCATACAGGGTTTGACCGCGTACATCCAAACGCAGCATCTTGCCCAGCAAGGTTTGATTGTTTTGGGCACGCCGCTGCGGGTCACCGGCAGAACCACCATCTCCCAAACCGATGTATAAATAGCCATCCGGGCCGAACTCCAAATCACCGCCGTTGTGATTGGCGTAGGGCTGCTCCACGTACAACAACACCTGCTCGGATTGAGGATCACCGCTTGTCCCATCAGCAGAACGCCGGAAGCGGGAAACCACGGTATTGCCGTTCTTGTCGGTGTAATTCAGGTAAAAAATGCCGTTCTCCGCATAATCCGGATCGAGCGCAATTCCCAGCAATCCCTGTTCAGACGAATTGGCGCCCACCCGGTCGGTCAGATCCAGAAACGGACGCTCCTGGAGCTGCCCATCCGCAATCACCCGAATCAAACCCGGCTGTTCCAGCACCAGCAATCGTCCGCTGCCATCATTCGGATCGGCAAAATCGGTCGGGCGGCGCAAACCGCCGGCGATGGTAACCCAATCAAAAGCCGCAACGGCCGGAAAGGCCGTCACGTTGCCCGGCCCAGCGGTTTCGGTGGGAGAAGGCACTGCCGTATCCTCGGTTAGTGGAGTTGCTTCGGCTACAGGTGAGGAAACCGGTTCTGGCTGAGTGGTCGGCTGCGACGGCGGAGAAGTGGGCATTAATGTCGCCGGCGGGGTAATCTGCGGGGTTGGGCTGCAAGCCGCAGCTATCAAACCAAACAGCAGCATGGCCAGACTCAGCCGCAACACAATGGGGGAACGAACTTTCATCGCTTCTCTTTCTCCTCTTTGTGGCCGTTTTCGTGAATGGTCACGTCCTTAATCTCGTAATACTCGCCCTCGATGATGTCTTCCTCAATGGCCTTGCGCTCCGACGAAGAGGCCGATCGTCTCTGGGCTTCTGCCCGCAGTTGCTGCAGATGTTCTTCCACCACCTCCGGCGGACACAGCTCAACAAACAGGCTGAAAGCAATCCCCAGCACCGCCGCATCATCCAGTGGCCCGATCACCAGATCCGGCAGGAAAAAATAGATGAAGGAAGCAAAGGGAATCAGTTTGATAAAAATGTTGACGCGCGGATCAGCCAGCAAACGCAGCACCAGTTTGATGCGCAGCGCAATTTCGCCAAAAAAGCCGGGCGAATAACGGCCTGAGGGAGACGAGGTTTTTCGAGCCATGAGCCACCTCCAACTACCATTATAGCCGGAACATGCGCCGTCTTCGCCAGTTGATATAAGGTGCAGCCAGTTTTCTAATCCAGTACTTAAGCACAATCATCGAAAATGGCGAACCCCCATCGCGATAATGCACCCGCAACATCTCCGGCCAGCAGCGGTCATCGGCAGCGATGGTTTTGGCATCCGAATGCAGGCGAAAATTCGCCCACAGGCGCGGATGATAGACAATCGGCGCTTCGCGCGCCAACCGTACCCATAAATCATAATCCATTGCAAAGTAAAAACGCTCATCCAGCGGACCCACCTTGCGCCACAAGTCCGCCCGAAAGAAAGCTGCTTGCTGGGGGATGTGAACATAGCCCTGCCGCAGACGGCGGTAATCGGTCTGCGCCGCCGGAAAACGGCCGATCACGCGCCCATACTCGTCAATGTAATTGGCGTCCCCATACACCAATCCTACCTGCGGGTTTTGCTGCAAAAATTCAACCGCCTCGCGGACTGCGCCGGGCTGGTAAGTATCATCCGAATTGAGCCATGCCAGCACTTCCCCACGCGCCCGCGCAAAGCCCTTGTTGATCGCCTCCGTCTGGCCGCGGTCTTTCTCCGAAACCCACCACGCCAGCCGGTCGGCGTACTTTTCGATGATCTCACGGCTGCCATCCGTCGAGCCGCCGTCCACCACCATGTACTCAATGTGGGGGTAATCCTGCTCAAGTACCGAGCGGATGGTTTCTTCCAGATAACGCGCCTGATTGTAAGAGGGAGTAACAATCGAAACTAACATCTTGCCTCTCTATCGCTCTGCAATAATTTGCTCGACCTGATAGTAATCCGCGGCACAGCCGTTGACCCAATGCTCAGGCTGGGGAGTCAGGTCTTCCAGCGTGCTGACGACATCCACCTCGCGAACGCGAATGGTCTGTAAACCCGCGGCGCGCTGAGATAAAATCTCAGCCTGACGGGCATCCCAGCGGGCGGCTTTGACCGCCAGCATCTGTGCCTCATTGAGCGGCAGCTGGGTGGCCCGCAGCACATAAGCCCCAACCAGCAGCAGCCCAACCAGCCCGGCGGCGCTCACCCACTGGTGGGAAGCAGAGGGCAAGCGGCCTTTCAGCCAGTTGCCCCACGCGGCGGCCGCCAGACCCAACCCGCTCATCAGCGGGAAACGGGCGGTCATCAACGCCCGGCCAGCGGGGTATTGCAGCCCGGCATAAACACTCGGCGCCATCGCCGCCGCCGTGCCAATGATCCCGGCAGCCAGCAGCGCCCATCCCGCCAGCCCTGAATTTCTCGGCTTATTTCCATTCAGGAGATAACCCAGCACGCCACAAAACGCCAGCCACATCCCCAACGGCAGCGGTAGAGTACGTAAAGTATCCCGCACAAAATCAATGGTGTAACGCAGGAGCGCACCGCCCCACGCGCCAGCCGAAGGCGGAGGGGGTAATAAGGCCTGCCGCCACTCGTTGGCCGGAGAAAGCGCCATGATCAACAGGGCAAGCAGCGAAGCCATCAGCCCGCCACTCAACAACACCAACCCGTTGCGCTTTCCGCCGCCGCCCCATATCACCAGCCCGGCTGCCAAAAGCAAATACAGGGTCGTTTGCAGCGCTGCCGCCGTTTCCGAAAGGCCGGCGCAAAACAGAGCCAAAAGGCCGTTGGCAGCGCTGATCCACACCAGCCGGGCGGGCTTGCCGATAGTCAGACCGCCAAGCACCACCCCAGCCTGAATCAGGATCAGCACCAGCGGCAGGGAGTAGTGCAGCAGTCCCATGCGCCAGTAGAGGGTTTGCAAACGGTCAGGCGAAGTATAGGTCAGGAAAAATACCCAGCCCAGCGAGGCAGTTGCCAGCCACAGACGGTGTACCTTCCAGCCCGCCAGTTTCACCAGTGCGTTCAAGGCAAAGCTGGCCGCCGCTGCCCAGGCGATCAGCAGCCCCGACGGTAAAAACACAACCGACGCCTGACCTAGCCGCTCAATCAGCCCAACGGCAAGGAAGGCCGCAAAGCGGTTACCGCCGTTCTGATACCAGTACAGCGTGCCGCGGATCAGACCATCCCGCTGTACCACCGCCGCGTAACAGTAGTCATCCGCCCAGTAACGGCTGAAAGTGCCGGCGTATGCCGTCGCTCCCAGACCGCAAAGCAGCACCAGACAAACTACAATCAAAACCACCCGCTCGAAGACCGATTTCATGGCGATTCTTTCCGCTGCCGTAAATCATACACCCGAAAATCCGGCCCTTCCAGCACCAGCGGATAGTGATTTTTCAATTCCATTTCCAGCTGCGGCTGGCGCGCCAGTTCCTCAAAATCGGTCACCAGAAAGTAATCCCGCCCACGGGTCTGATTTTGAAAATACTCTTCAAAATCCATCTTTTGCCCGGCTGCCTCTCGCAGGGCAAAATCACCCACCCCAAACCAGTGAGTCGTGTTCAGCCAACCCCAATAGACCAGCGGTAAACTGTAATCGGGCGCAAGACTGACCAGACTGTCCTCCGGCGAAAAGTGCGCCGCAATGGATTGAATCTGCTCCACAACCGGACGAAAGTCCTGCCGTTTGAGCAGGGTGCGTGCCGACCAGCCCTCGGCCAGAAAAATGAAAGCAAGCCCAAGCACCGCCATGCCTCGCCGCCAGCCGGCGTGAACCTGCAAAATGGACAACAGCCCGGCCAGTGCGCTGCCTGCACCCAGCGCCGCCAGCGGGATAAGCGGCAGATGATAATAGTCGTGTGTGCTGACGTAGTACGAAAAAATGAACGCATAGACCCCATAACCGACCGCCCAGCCGAGTAACAGCGAGCGGGCACGCCCGGCTGACAGCGAGAAAATTCCAGCAATCATTAACACCAGCCACGGCAGGTTCAACACGGCGTTTAAGCGTGTCCACCAGCGCAGGTAAAAAGCCGCATCCAGCCACATTTGCGGAAAAAAACGCAGGCTCAACTGCCCCTGCAGGCTGTTCAACACCATCGCTGAATAGAGCGCGTATATCAGCCCCGGCAAAACCGCCAGCCCGCCGATGACCCACAACTGACGATCCCGCCACAAGCGGCGCAACCCGCCATCGGCCAGCAGTAGCCCCAGCCAGCCGCCAGCGATAAAAAAGACGGCCGTCCACTTGATCAACAGGGCGAGACCGGCCAGTAAACCCGCCAGAACTGCCCTGCCCCAGGCGGGTCTAGTTTGCCACTCAGCGGCACCCCACAAAGCCCAGATAATGGCGGCGGTCATCAACGGGTCTGGCTGAAAGGAACGCGAAGCCAGAATGGCGTACGGCCAGCCCAAATACAGCATCAGAGCCAACAGACCGACATCCACATGGATCAAACGGCGACCAAGCAGCCACAAACCCAGCCCGCCCAGCATCCAGAAGATGATGGAAAAAGCCCTTCCCGCCCAGACGATTTCAGCGCCGGATAAGCGGTAGGTAAAGGCAACCAGCGACTCCATGATCGGCGGTTCGATCACATCCTGCGCCCGCCATTGACGTACAGCATACTCGCGCTGTTGTTCCGGCACATCGGGCAATTGTTGCAAGTACATGCCGCGCGCAATGATCAAAGAACGTACCTGCCGGGTGGGGTGAAAATCCAGCGGCGGGTCGGTCAGGTCATACAGGCGAAAAGCTGCCCCGCCCACCAACAGCAACACCAGCAGCACACCGCTCAGCCAGCGCGGCTGAACAAACAGGCCTGGTCTGCCGGCGGTGTGGGGTAATCCATTTTCGTCCATGGTTCAATGCCCCCGCTGCTGAAAACGCCGGCTGCGACGCCGCAGGTAAGCCTGCCGCAGGCCTTCCAGCCCCAACGGGCTGAGCAGGGCATACAGCAGCCTGCGCCAATCGCGCAGTACCGTGGGTGGATGATAGCGAAAGGCTTGAGCGTATGCCGCCAGTGCAGCGCGCCGGTCGCCGGCATCCAACCGGTAGAAGGCGTCTAAGCGGTAGGCGCCGGCCCACATGCGCCTTTGGACGGACGGCAGATGCTCCTTGAAGCGCGGATCGCTCTCCATCCACGCCGCCAGCCGTAAGGCTTCGTTGCCAAAACCAGCCGCCTGGGCCACATTTTTGGCGGCCGGGTGAAAGCGCGCTGCCGCCCAACGCGCCCCCCGGGCATAATGCAGCGGAGCGATGACCGCCATCCGCAACCAGAGGTGATGATCGAGCAAGTAGTGGTAATTCGGATCGAGGTAACCGGCTTGTTCCAGCACATGGCGGCGCATGAACACGCCCGGTTGGCTGATGATCCGAAACGCCATTAAATCGGTCAACCCCCACTCACCAAAGCGCATGATGTTGAACCGGTTACCCTCCCCATCTACCGACTCAACATCACTGAACACCAGCCCGGCCTGCGGGTGATGACGAAACACCTCCACCGCCTGCCCCACCGCTGCCGGCAGGTAATAATCATCCGAATTGAGCCACGCCACAATCTCCCCTTGGGCGCGGCGCAGGCCCTTGTTGATTCCATCTGCCTGCCCGGCGTCCTTCTCCGAAACCCACCACGCCAGCCGGTCGGCGTACTTTTCGATGATTTCACGGCTGCCATCCGTCGAACCGCCATCCACCACCATGTACTCGATCTGCGGGTAGGTTTGTTCCAGCACCGAACGGATTGTCTGTTCCAGAAAAGCCGCCTGATTGAAGGATGGGGTAATAATCGAAACCAGCGGTGCGCTCATCAGAATAGCGAGTCGTAATCCACTTTGGGAAAAACGGTTAATTTTCCGCCGATGGTTGCATCCAGCACACGTCGGCCCTCGGCTTCGTAAGCGGCACGCGCCATGCGATAAGCCCGTTCGGATGTTTCCAGATCCGGCAGCTGCCAGCGGAATCCCTTACCAAAGTAGCCGGGGTGAAAGTGATTGGGGTCATCTCCCTGCGAAACCACGGTCGTATTGGGTTTGCCCTGGGTGGTGAAGTTGTGATCCACCCCAATCAAAATCACCGTCTCAAAGCCGAGGTAAAACGCCACCTGCAAAGCGACGTAGGTCACGGTTGCCCCTTCCCAGACCCGGCCGGTCAGATCACGGGCGAACCTTGGTCCGGTGTAGGTGGTGTAGAGAAAGTAAAGATTATCGTCCGGTTGCAGCCAGCGGTGCGCCCGCCACGAAACGAAGCGCGGCATTTTGAGCGTTTTGATCTCCTCGGCGCATTGCTCGATGACCAGATCGTTGATCGAGAGGTAGTAACTGGTCTCAAAGCCCATCTGCGGAAAAGCCAGATAAATGCGGTTGAGGCCGATGGTGTATTCATCCCGCAGGCGGGTCAGATCGGTTCTGGCCAGACTCGGGCCGTTCCCGAGGATGAAACAACGTTTGCCGCGCTGACTGTCCTTCAGGGCCGGCAGCCGGCGAATCGTGTCTCGCCGCCAAGGATGGCCGTAAGCATCCGGCAAGTCGCCCAGCCGCACCAGGCCGTCGCGCGCCTCACGCAGCAGGTCAACCGCGCTCGGCGGCAAGATTTTCTTAAGCGTCTCACGCCATCCGCTCATTCGGTGCTGAGCCTCGCTGTCGCCCCGCCATCCACAATCAACGCCTGACCGGTCATAAACGAAGACTGGGTGTCATCAGCCAGGAAATAAATGGCGTGGGCAATTTCTTCGGGCTTGCCGATCCGTCCGTTGACCGTCTTGCGTGCCAGATTTTCAAGGCGGTCGTAAATCGTTTCCCCGCCGACATGTCCGCGGTTCAAACCGGCGCGCAGCATGGGGGTATCCACCGCACCCGGCAAAATGGCATTGACTCGGATGTTGTCGGGAGCAAATTCAATCGCCATGGCACGGGTCAGGGCCAGCAGACCGCCCTTGCTGGCTGCATATGCAGCAATGTTGGCGGAAGTGGCAACCGCATGAACCGAGGAAACATTGACAATTGCCCCACCGCCGGCTGCTTTGAGCAGCGGATAGGCCAGTTTTGCCCCCAGAAACACCGAACGCAGGTTCGATGCCATCACCGCATCCCATTCCTCGGCGGTAGTTTCGATTAGCGGTTTGGCAATTTGCCGGGCAGCGTTGTGAATGACGGCATTCAACTGGCCGGTGTAGGCGCGCGTTTTTTCGTAGATACCCTCCAGCTGGGCTGGTTCGGAAATATCCGCCTGGATGAACAATCCCTCACCCGGAAAATCCTCACCAAAGGATTGCCGGTCAACCCCAATCACCCGCCAGCCGCGCTCGGCGAACAAACTGACCGTTGCCCTTCCAATCCCACCGGCAGCGCCGGTAATCAACACAATTCGGTTTTCAATCTTCTCGGACATATTCTAATTGTACCCAATCTATTTTGTTGGAGTCTTTGCGGAAGTACATCGGATGGGTGTTCACTTTTGCCATGAGGTATTCATCATCCAGATACTTTTCGGCAATATCCCCCGTACTGCGGCGGATTTCAACCACCACATCGGGTTTGAGTGTTCCAATGGAATACTGATAGTTGAACTTGATATGCCCCGGCTGCAATTCGCGCCAGTCCGCATCTGGCGGCACCTGAATGCCACCACGGGCAATCACCGGGTCACTCTTGCCCAGTAAATCAATGCAGTAGCGATGGGAGAAGTAGCAGATATTGCCGGCAGCTACCATCGCCACACTGGCATCCGGCTGAGTCAGCCGGCGGATGATGATCGCATCACGGGTGTATCGCTCATTACCCGGCACGTAAATGGAGCGATCCAGCAGCAGGAAAAAACGCAACTCACCTTCATCAATCCGCCTCAGGCTGGTAATAATCCCATAATTCCCCGGCATTCGGTTCCAAAGAAGCATGCTCAGCAGGATGAAAGCGGCCAGCCCGACCGGCATCAGCCGGATCAGACCGCGCCCCAAAGCCCCACCGCGTTGGTGCAACCAGTCGCCGAGCCGGTCATACCACTCCCACGCCGCCAGCGAGAAGAGGACAAACACGGCCGGCATTCCCAGCGCCACAAAGCGGTTCGCCCCGCCACGGTGCTCCCAGGCATCCCCGCCGACGTAGATACTGTACGCCACCTGCGCCAGAAAGACCAGTGCCACCAGCAACACTTTCCGGTCACGGCGGAAAAGAAAGACCGTGAAGGGAAAGATCATCAGTAATGGAGAAAAGCCGCGCACGAAGTTCCAGGTCACCTGCAATCCGCGACGCAAGCGCGCCCAAAGCGGCAGCCCTTCCACCTTGAGGATGTAGGTGTTCGGCACCCATTCGCCGTAGTACAGTTTGCGCGCCAGCGTCTGGCCACCCACAAACAGCAGCAAGAAGAGACTGCCTTCAATTAAGTGACGGCGGCGGTTGGCACGGTCAAACCACACCAGCAATCCCCACACGGTCAGGTAAGTGACGGCTGCATCCACCCGCACCAGCGTAGCCAGCCCCATCAGCAGGTACAGCCGGCGCGAAAATTGCCCGCTCTCCAGTGTGCGCAAGGCGAGAAACATGGAGAGGTTGACCATCAGCAGCAACACACTGACCTCCAACCCCAACAGCGACCAGTTGCTGAGCGGGTAGTAAAAAGCGGTCAACAGCACCGCCAGCAAAACAACCCGTGCCTGCCGGGCGGAAACCTGTTCAGCCACCCGCCGCAGCACCAGCAAACTGGCGAGGAAAAAGACCCCGCCGCTGATTTGCACCGCCAGACTGATCCAGTTTTCCGGGATGGGCAGCAAATGAAACAACGCCATAAACGCCACCCACAACGGATTGCTGAAGCCTTCTACCCGTTCACCGCCGGGATTCCACACCAGTCCATACCCCTGTGCCAGATTGCGGGCATAGGTCATTGAAATCATCATATCGTCGAAAAGCGCTGAATAGGGGATTCCATCCACCCAAAAGATGGTCTTTGCGATAAAGACAACCGCATACACCCCATACGCCGTCAAAATCAAGATCAATAATCTTCGTTCCAATTTTTGGCTCATACTAAAGGACTCATCCTCAATCTCTGCCCAAACGTTTTCTCCACTCTTCCAAACCGCTCACATCCAGGCCCAAACCATCCAGCAGATTGCGGATGGTGTTCCAGTGAACGCGCTCCCATGCTGCCGGGCTGGAATTGGAATTATGCGCTGCCAGCAGAACATTGTCCATCTTCAACAGGGGCGAATCAAGCGGCAGCGGTTCCACCTCAAAAACATCCAGCGCCGCGCCGGCCAACCGTCCTTCTTGAAGGGCGGCAATCAGCGCGGGCTCGTCCACCACCGGCCCGCGTGCTGTGTTGATTAATACCGCTCCGGGTTTGACCCATCCCAGCGTCTCAGCGTTGATCAGATGATAGCTGGTCGGGTTCAAATCGCAGTTCAGGCTGATAAAGTCGGAGCGTTCCAGCAAATCACGCAGACCGGTCATCTCCACTCCGTTTTCCAGGACGAAATCCGGCGCAATCGGCACAATATCGTTACCCAGCAGGCGCATCCCAAACGCCCGCGCCCGGCGCAGCACCGCCTTGCCGACATTTCCGACCCCCACCACGCCCAGCGTGCATTCACTCAACGAACGGCCTGGCAGTTTTTCCCACCGGCCATCCTTCATGGCGCGATCCATCCACGGCAGCTGGCGGGCAAAGGCGAGAATGTAGCCCAGCACGCTGTCTGAAACCGGCAGCGTAAATGCATTCGGCGTATTGCGCACCTGAATGCCCAGCCGGGCTGCTGCAGCCCGGTCAATCGAGTCAATCCCCGTCCCCCATTTGGAAATCACCTTCAATCGCGGGGCGCAGGCTTGCAGCACCCGCTCGGTATAGCGGTCATCGCCGCAAATCGTGGCGTCGAACCGGCCGGCATACGCCAGAATTTCCTGCTCGGAAAGCCGTTCATGAACTGGCGGAACGATAACCGTCAACCCGTAGTGATCGAACAAGGGGCGGAAGCGCTCCACCACCGGCAGCATGTACGGTGCAGAAAGCAATACCGTGTACATCAGTCCTCCCTGCCGCTCTCGGCCTGCAGCCGCTGGCGCATCAGCAAATCCGCCAGAAGGAAATCGAACTCTTCATCAATGTCGCGGGCTTCAAGCGGATCCATTTCAAATAGATAGGGACGTTCGCCAATCCGGTTACGCCGCTGTGCCAGGGTTTGGCGTGTAAAAATATACATGCAGGAATTTTCCTCGTAAACCGGCGGTAAATCCTGGGTGCGCAGCAGGATCGCCGGGTTGTGATTGATCGGTCGAGCCAGCCCGTCCCACAAGCGGGTTTGCAGGCGGGTCACCGAAAAGAGTGAATCATAAGCCGGGTAATGGCTGAGAAAAGTCTGGATGGCTTTGGAGATGGTTTGCGGGCGCAGCAGCGGATTGGTGGAATGGGTTTGCAGGTAAAAATCGGCTGCCACCTGTTCGGTATCGTACATCAAAATTTCATTCATCGGCACCGTGTCCGCCGTCAGGTGAGCCGGGCGTTCCAGCAGGGTCACCTGCGGAAAATCACGGGAAATTCCCTCCATCAATACCGGCGAGTCGGTGTCCACCACCACCCGGCCGATTTCCGGAGTTTGCAGCAAAGCGCTCAAAATATGGTGAAAGAGCGGTTTTCCCGCCAGCGGACGGTAGTTCTTGCCGGGTACACGCACCGAGTGATGGCGCATGGGCACCAGTGCCACAATCATGGGGTCTGTCTTCATTCACTCACCTCGCCTGGTAAGAATCCTTCTCTCATTCATTGCCCTCTTTGTATTGAATCGGCTGGACATCCCGCCGGACGGTTTGTCCGTTGGGAGGTTCATTCAGGTTGGGGTAGTAGAACGTCTGTTTGAGCTGCCAGGTCAGCGGCCCGGACTGGCGATAGCCCTGATAGGTTCCCCAAAACTGCATCAGTCGAAACCGGACGATATTCGCCCATTCTTTAGCCAGTAAGCCATCGCTGGCTGCCGCCCGCCAATCGCTCCACACATTACTCACCCACAGGCGCACAAAATCGGTGAATCGAAAATGCTCCTGCGGATAAATCTGCTTGAAAGCCATCCCCTCACGCCGGTAACGGTTGTAAATTCCGCGCCAGGTTTCCTGATGAACATGAATGACCTCCGCCTCGGCCACATAGGCAACTCCATAGCCCTGACTCTGCGCCCAGCGCGCCCAAGCCAGATCTTCCAAGCCGGTGAGAAGTTCATCATAAGCGTGCTGCTCCCACAAGGCGCGGCGGATGGCCGCGTTGGCATTGTTGCAAAACGGATGCGGCTGGCGCAGGGTGGATTGGTCGGGGAACCAGCGCCGAAAAACCTGATGCTCGGAGTAGTGGGTGGTGGCTGCGCCGCGCTGTTTACCGTAAGCCACCGCCACCTGCCCATCCTCGAACGGTTCAAGCAATCGTTCCAGCCAGTCCGGATAAACCGGATAGACATGCGCCGAGGCCATGACCACCACATCAGCACGTGCCCGGGCAATCCCCATATTAAGCGAGCGCCCAAAGGTGAATTCCTGCGGACGGATATGCACCACCTCAACCGGGAAGCGGCTGGCAATCGTAACGGTCGCATCGGTTGAACCCGAATCCACCAGCACAATCTGCACATCCTGCACGGTCTGCTGCAGGATGCCGCTCAACAGCCGGCCGATGTGCTTTTCCTCGTTATATGCGCGGATGACAATCGAGCAGCGTGGTTTCGACATGCCGGCTTAATCCTCCTCCGGTAGCAAAAACGGCTCACCCTGAAGCACCCCGCGGTTGATCACCGCCAGCGTGGGGGAAGATTCGGGCAAAAAGTCCTGCCAGCCCAGGTTCTTTTTCAGGCGCACAAAACCGGGAGTCAGGTCCTCTTCCAAAAAGGCATCAAACGGCAGCGAAGCCCGAAATAGTTGATAGTACAAAAATCGGCGGGCGTTTCGTTGAAACTCAGGCGGTGGACTAACTCGCTCGGCGCGTAAAAAGGCTTCCGCCATCCGGCGAAAATCCTCGGCCGATTGGGGCAAAAACACGGTTGGCAGACGGGTGTAGCGTGCCTGCCCGCCGCACAACACCGCACTCCCCAGGATAGAGGCTTCCAGACCGATGGTCGAATTATAAACCATCACAAATTTGGAGCGTTGGATCAACTCATAAGAACTCAGATATTCCGCCGGCGGAATGAACACCACGTTTGGCAAATCAGTCAGCCGTTTTTGGGCAGCCCAGCCGGTAACACTCTGGCGAGCTTGTTTGCCGGGACGGTCTTCATCGGGATGAGCCCGCACCACAAACAGGGTTTCGGGGTGAGCGCGGATGATCTCCAACACCTCATCCAGCCAGGCGAACATATCCCGGAAGAGGATGTTGGCGTGGATTTGGCTGGTATCGAATATCACATTGGTAAAAACCGGCACAATTTGACGAAAGGTAGCTGCCTTTTGCAGTAAACCCTCATCCAGATGACGCATGTCCTGCCAAAAGCGGATGCCCGCCATGCTGAACTGCCCCTGAAAGCGTTTTTCAAGGTAAGCGTTCAGGCGCGCTTCCCGGTTCGGGTTGAGTTCAAAATCGGACGGCACATCAATCGGGTAGGCAGTTGCATGCCCGTGCGAGAAGAAAGCGCTGAACGGCTGTAAGCCCACCTCGTGCGTAATCACCGGCAGGCCGTGCTTCTGTCCAATCTGCCTTGCCACCGCCTCCGGGTAGGAAACGCCGTTGAATACCACCACCGCCCGGGGCTGCACTTCCTCAACAAAGCGGGAAAACTCCACCGCCACCCGCGCCGCCGAAAGAAGGAACTGCCTGAGCAGAAAGCGGGTCGGCTCGTCATCTTCCAGATCATGGCGGCGCAACGCCCAGCGCAGCGATGGCAGCACCAGTTCACCCAGCGGTAAACCCTGCCACCCAAAACCCATCAAATCGGTCAGCGGCAGACCGGCTGTGGCGCGTTCGACTTCTTCCACCGGCTGGTACTCAAACCAGCGCACCTTTCCGTTGCGGTAAAGATGCCCCGACTGGCGGACGCAAGCCGCACACGGCGGCGGTTGGTCAAACGGGGTCAGCGCACTGCCGAGTTGACAACGCGTCATCCCCGCCCGGCAGACGAAATGCACCACCGGCACCCCCGCCAGACGCAAACCCCAACCGCTCAGCAGGGTAAACGCCGCATTCAGGCTCATCCACGCCAGCCGGCTGGACGCATTGAACATCACCACCGGGCGCGAATCGACCACCGGCGGCGCATTTCGTTCAATTTGCGCTGCCAGATCAGCCAGGCGCCGGTTATTCTGCGCTTGCAACCAGCGCCGCTGCACGCCCTTGCGGATGCGCTCCACCGTCCAGTTCATGCTGGATTAGTTGAACACCCTGCGCAGTTTTTTCAAAGAGGGCAGTTCGCTGTCGTACACCCGTTTTACGCCGTCACCCAGCGAAAGTTCGGTGACGCGGATGTATTTGACCAGTCGTTCAAAGCCGCCCGGCTCTACCGAAGCCGCCTGATCCGATCCCCACATGGCGCGGTCGAGGGTGATGTGACGTTCCACCAGACAAGCCCCCAACGCAACCGCTACCACCGAGGGGATCAAACCGACTTCATGACCGGAGTACCCAATCGGGCAGGGATAGGTCTCTTTGAGGGTCTGCACCATGCGCAGATTGAGTTCTTCCGGCGGGCAGGGATAAGCACTCGTGGTATGACAGATAATCAGGTTTTCCATATCCAGCAGTTCCACCGCCGCCTTGATCTGGTCAATGGTGGACATGCCGGTCGAGAGGATGATCGGTCGGCCGGTCGAACGTAGTTTACGCAACAAGCCGTGATCGGTCAGGGCAGCAGATGGTACTTTATACGCCACCGGATCAAAAGCCTCGATGAAGTCCACCGAGGGCTCATCCCAAACCGAAACGAACCAGGTGATCCCGATTTCTTTGGCGTAACGGTCCACTTCGCGGTATTCCGCCTCGCCAAATTCGATTTTATGGCGGTATTCCAGATAGGTGATGTAGCCCCACGGCGTCTCACGCATCACATTACGCTGATCGGGCGGGGTGCACAGTTCGGGGGTGCGTTTTTGAAACTTGACCGCATCCACCCCGGCATGTTTGGCGGCATCCATCAAGCGCTTGGCAATTTCAATATCGCCGTTGTGATTGATGCCAATTTCAGCCACGACATAGGTGGGATGGCCATCCCCCACCCAACGATCCCCTATTTTGACTGCCTTTGCCATTGGTTCACTCCTTAAGAATTCAATCGAACAATCCAGTTTTATTCCTGCCTGTGCAACAGCAGATCACACAGCTCGCGTACGGCACCATATCCACCCCGACGGGTCAAAATCAGGTCTGCCTGACGCAGCACTTCCGGCTGGGCATCGGCAACAGCCACCGCACAGCCTACCAGATCGAAACAGGTCAAATCATTGACATCGTTCCCCACAAAGATGACCGAGCGAGCATCGAGTTCATGCTCTTTGAGGTATTCGGTCAACCGCGCGGCTTTATCCTCCACACCTTGCAGCACCGGCACACCCATTTTTCGGCAGCGGGCCGAAACCGCCCCATCTTTTTCGGTCGAAAGCACCAGCGTCTGGATGCCGGCTTTGTGCAACGCTTGAATGCCGAGGCTGTCCGAGCGATAGGCGGCGACGAACTCATGGCCCTCGGAATCCACCCACACGCGGTTATCGGTCAGCACGCCGTCGAAATCGAAAACCACCAGAGTCACCACATCCGGTAATGGACGGCGCACCCGGCCGGGATGCACCATCTCCAGCCCGCCGTGATACACCAGCCACTCGGCCCGCACCCAATCTGAGAGCGAGTCAATATCCACCGTGTAGCGCGGGTCAATCATCACCGGTAAAATCACCTCGCCGCTCATCGAATTTTTTTCTAGAATCGTCACCGGGCGGATGGCGTCAATGTGGCCGGTCTGCCAGTAAACCGGCGGCAGGATCTGACGGGGCGCATTGTACGGCTCCGGCACCCCCGGCACATCCAGCAAATTTTTCATCTGTCCGGTTTGCAGGTCAATCCGCCACATCTTGTGAGGGTTTTGTCCGGCCGGCACCACACCCCGCACGGAGTCGGCTTCGGGGTGTTCCAGCAGAATCCGCACGGCCTCGTCCACCAACCCGACCGGGCGGATCGGAGAAGTCGGGCGAAGCTGCACCACCACATCCGGAGCATAGGCTTCATTGGCCGTCAACCATGCCAGAGCATGTTGAAAGACCGGCAAATCCAGTGTCGAGTCCTGAGCCAGTTCGGCCGGGCGCAGGAAGGGCACCTCGGCTCCGTAGGAGCGGGACACCTCGGCAATTTCGGGGTCATCGGTCGAAACAATCACCCGGGTAACCCGGCGCGACTGCAAGGCCGCTGCAATGCTATACGCAATCAACGGATGACCGGCAAAATTGCGGATATTCTTGCGCGGAATGCCCTTCGATCCGCCGCGCGCCGGGATGATCGCCAGCACTTCGGTGTTGTTCACCATGCCGTCCAGCCTCCGTCCACCACCAGATTGGCGCCCGTCATGTAACTGGAAGCGTCTGAAGCCAGAAAGAGCAATGCGCCGTTCATCTCATCCTGTTCAGCCATCCGCCCCATCACGGTACGATAACTGTAATTTTCGACAAACACGGGGTCATGCTGATGATAAACCCCGCCGGGGGTCAGCGCATTCACGCGGATGTTCCGCCCGGCATAATAGGTCGCCAGATAGCGGGTCAACCCCAGCACGCCGGCTTTGGTGACGGAGTAAAACACCGGCTTGTACTGCGGCGGTTGTCCAGGGCGCTGATAAATCCGCTGATCCGGGCCAACCAATCCGTATGTGGAGCAGATATTGATGATCACACCGTGATTCTGCGCCAGCATCGGCTTGACGGCTGCCTGAGCGCTGAGGAACATGCCGGTCAGGTTGACATCCAGTGCCTGCCGCCAGGCTTCCAGCGGGTAGGTTTCAAAAGCGTTACCCTGCTGCTGATCAGCGTGTTCGGCATCGAATTTCGGATCCATGGCGGCACTGCACACCAGCACATCCAGCCGCCCAAAATGATTGACCGCCGCTGCAACCATATCTTCCACCGAGTCGGGATCGGTCACATCCACGCCGGTGCCAAGCGCCGGATAGCCGTCTTTTTGCAGGTTTTCCGCCAGCGTGATGGCACTCATGCGGTTCAAATCCGCAACCACCACGGCAGCACCGGCCTCAGCCAGCGTTCGGCAGAATTGCCGTCCCAGCAAACCTGCCCCGCCGGTCACTACCGCAACCTGTCCGTCCATTCGAAACTTATCCAGAATGTGGCTCATTTTTACCTCTCTCAAGGAATTTGATAGCGTTTTTTCATCATCGCCCACTGTTCCGCTGAGCAGGAAGGGGATGGCAGCGGCATATCATCCGGGCAGGAATGCACGGCAAAGTAAGGTCCGCAGGCGTCCGTACAGGTTGCCACAATACAGGGATTGCCGTTTGGATCAATTCGGCATTCTGTTTCGCAGGAAACATTCTTGCCGCGCTGATCGCAAGCCGTATGCAGATAACCCACCGGAGTTGGCGGTACCATAAAAGCCAGCGGGATGATCAAACTGCCCCGGTACACTTCCTCACCATTTTCTGGATTGACGAACACCAGCAACATAGATTGATCCACGGACGGTTTTGCCAGCCCCTGACAAAATAAACGCTCGGGGTAACGCTCGTCTAGCGAACAGCGGTAGTCTTTCCCATCCAATTTTAATAGCAGAGGCTGCCCAATTCCGGGCAGGTGGAACTGTATCATCCAGCCGAAAGTGTTGCTTTCCAACGTAATCACCCGCAGCGAAGAAAAATCCGCCAGCGGGGTTGGGGTTGGCGCAATCGTCGGGCTGGGTAGAAGCGTTGCCGTTGCGGTAAAAGTTGCAGAGGGTTCTACCGCCGTCGGCATCGGCGGCAGGGATGTGGAGGTGATCATTACCGCCTCCGTGGGACTTTCCGTCGGCGTTGAGCGGGCCGGCTCGGCCGTTAAGGGCAGCGGTGAAGCACAGCCTGCCACGATCACAATCAACGGAACCAACAAACTCAATCGGTAGAATTTCATTTTCTGATCACTCACTCAAGGAATATTGTGGCGGGCTTTCATTTCTGCCCACTGTTCGTCGGTGCAAAGCGCCGGATAGACATCCACATTTTCGGGACAGGTATGAATGGATAAATACAGCCCGCACGAATCGTAACAACTTGCCACCACACACGGTTCACCGCTGGGCGGGATGCGGCATTCCATCTCACATTTCACGTCCAGCCCGCGTTGCGGGCAATTCGGGTCGTAATAGCCACGAGGCATGGGAGTAACCACCAGAATGGACGAGATCGAAGTGACAGTCTCAAATACCGCCTGGTTGGTTTCGGGGTCGCGCAAAATCACCTGCACCGGTTGATCCACCGGCGGTTTGGCGAGTCCGTTGCAAAACAGCCGGTTGGGGGCGCTCTCCGCCAGTTGACAAAGATAATTAACCCCATTGATGGTCAGGTTGTAAACCTGCTGCAAATTGGGGATTTCAAGGATGATGCTGGCGCCATCATAACGAGCCGTTACGCCGATGAAACGAAGACTGGAAAACAAGGGTGCCGGTGTGGGCGTTTCGGTCGGCGGCAGCGTTGGGGTGGCGGTCAAGGTGAGGGTTACCGTGGGTGAGGGCGTAGCAGTGGCCGCCGGAGTTGGGCTGGCCGTCGGGTTGAGGGCCGTCTTTGCCATAGACAACGCCGTTTCCTGAACATCGGCGGTTGGAGTGGTGTTTTGCTGGGGTTGACAGGCAGACAGAGCGAGGGCAGCCGTCAGCCATATGAGTATCCATGTCATGGGAGAGCGGGAATGGGTTTGCATAGTTTTCTTCCTCATATCGTGAATGTCCGTCCCTGCCGGGCCGAATCGAGCGCTGCCAGAGCAATTTGCAAAGCGCGTTGGCCGTCCTCCAGCGTACAAATCGGCCGGTCTTCTCCGCGCACCACTTCCAGAAAATGGCGCATCTGTTCCAGAAACATCCAGTTGCGCTCAAAATCCGCCGGCGGGTGAGCGTGGTGTGGCTGGTTTTCTCCCACCCGCTGCCAGGTGAGCAGCCCGCTGGTGTTATCCCAATTCAGCACACCCTCACTGCCAATCACCTGCACGGTGTGTTGGGCCGGCTGCTGAATGTAATCCAGATGGACACTGCCAACCGCCTGATTTTCAAAACCCAGCAGAATTTCCGCCACCGCATCCAGATTCAGGTCGAGCTCGGGGATGGTAGCCGTCATGGCGCTGACCGAGCAGATTTCCCCAATCATCATCCGCAGGTAGTCCAGCGGGTGGCAGAGGGTCAGGATGACCCCCCCGCCCAGGTCCGGGCGGGCTGCATAACTCTGGCGGTAATCTTCCCATGGATGCCAGTTGGGCAGGTACTCGCCCCAGTGTGCCCGCACCGCCAGCGGCCGGCCGATCTCACCGGCGGCGATCACCGCCGCTGCCGTCCGCAAGGTAGGATGAAAGCGAAACTGGTATCCCATCAGCAATTGACCGCCGCCCTGCTCCAGCGCGCGGCGCAGTTCGTCCAATCCCTCCAACGAGTGGGAAATCGGCTTTTCCATGAGGATGTGGCAGCCCTGCCGGGCAGCCGGTATGGCAACCGAAAGGTGCAAAGCGGTCGGGTTGGAAATAATCACCGCATCGGGACGGTGGGCAAGCGCGGCTTCCAGAGAGGTTTCGGTGGGGAACTGCTCAATTTCATCGGTCGGCAGGGTGGAACGGTGGGTGCGGTACAGGATAATATCGCGCTCCCCCAGCGCCAGCAAATTGCGCAGATGCCTGCGGCCTATCGAACCAAAACCGGCGATCAAGAACTTCATGAGTTTCCTCACACCAGAGAAAGCAGATATTCGGCGGTACGCCTGCCGGCGCTGCCATCCGTGAAAGTCACTTCCCGCTCCACAAAGCGGCGGCGTGCTTCGCGGTCGGCATCCGGCTGAGTCAGGTAAAAATTGACCGCCTCGCGCACCTGTTCGGGATTGAGCGCAACCCGCCCGGCACCGGCCTGCCGGAAGCGTAAATGAGTCGGCCATTCGGCAATTTCCGAAAGCGCCAGTGAAAATTTGCCGGGCGTGTTCCACCCGCCGGGTGTATCAATGCACACACTCACAATCGGGCGGTCGTGGATGGCGGTTTCCACCACCATCGTTGAATAAACGGTCAGAAAGACATCCGCATGAGCCATCATCGAGGATTTTTCCGGCATGTCCTCCCCGGAATAATACCCCAATTCACCGCCCAGCGGGACCGGCTCAACCAGATGAACATGGGGTAATTCACCAACCAGTTGACGAACGCGCTGCGCCTCTTTTTCGTAGAGCGAACCGGGGATGAAATGATTGGGATGCAGACGGATGAGCAGCTGCGCCGGGTAAGCCAGGCGGTCTTCGGCTACCAGCCGCGCCAACGCCTCGATGTTGGGGTAATTCGGCGCAAAAGTGACAAAACTGGAAGCGTAAGCCAGCAATTTACGCTGCGGGTCAAGCCCGTGCAGGGCAAAGTATTCTTCGCGGCTCATCTGCCACTGTTTGCGGAAGTAACCGTCATAAGTCGGAATACCGCCGATGTTGACCCGCTCCGGCTGCCAGTCTGAACCCAGCACCAGTTCTTCCTTTTGAATTTCCGACCAGCAGGTGATGTAGTCCACCGGAGCGCCCGGCAGCCGGTAACTGCTGGGATTATCCCAGCCGATAATCGCCGTGGCAGTGCAAATACCCTGCCGGACCGCCTCACGCAGCAGGTAGCGGTCAAAGCGCCAGCCGGGAGTGCTGGCAACCACCAGCGCCGGGCGGTATTTTTCAAACAGGTCACCATAAATTTGCGGGGTGTAGCGCATCTGAAAGTTGACCAGCGCCCGCCGCGCCACAGCCGAACGACGCAGCACCGCCGTGGCAGCCCGGATGAAGGGCATCAACAATTTACCCCGTCGGGAGGTCTCATGCTGCATCTGGCGCAGGTGGCCGTCCATGGCGTTGGTGTTGATTCGCCGCGAGCCGCCCATCCAGCGTAAAAAGTGCAGCCAGTACTGCGTGCTGTGGTCGTGCGTCTCAAAATAATGGCGCGCCTGTTTGAGGCGCAACCCCTCGACAATCAGACCCGGCTGCCCAAAGCGGCGTTGAATCTGTTCCACCAGACCGTCGTCGGTCAGCAGCACCACCTCAACCCCGCCCTTCAAGAGCGTGGGCAGCACATCCGTTTGCAGGAAGTAAACCACCGCTAAACCATGGTCAGCACTGATGAAGATGCGTTTGTTTGTCATAGGACTTGCGGTTATCTCTCCCATCCTTATCGCCGGTCATAATACCAGCGGAAAATCGTGTCGTAAAATTTCAACAACAACGCCCGCAGCGGCGGAAAATCCAGCAGCGGATTTGGGCGTTTGGAGCGCAGGCGGCCAGGCTGGTGTTGATCGGCTTTCAGACCGCGCAGGGTATTGCTCAGATTCATGGCGTAGGGCTGGGTGGGCATCAGCCGCAGCAGGCCGGCATCATTGACGCGCTGATCCAGTTGCTTGACCTGCCCCATTGGGCGATCCATCTGAAACGGCAAAAATTGCGCCAGCGTGGACTTGTAAGCCGTGAACTGCCAGTGAGACGCTCCAGCAATCGCCTGCATACCGCGGTAGGTAATCCGCACGTCCTCGGTCGTCTCGTAACGCTGGCGGATTTCTTCCTCACTCTGTCCCAAACTCAGGTCAAATTCACGGAATACCTCCCACGGGATGAACTGCCCGCGCTCGACCTGCACGTCCGGTTGAGACTCTGCCCAGGCTACGGTACTGCTGTAAAACTGAGGATTGGTGCGGTAAGGCCGGGCTGTCACCATGCCCACATGGGGAAAGGTTTCCAACAGGTCAACGCTCTGCTTGAGCCAGCCGGGGGAAAACAGCACATCACTGTCGGCGTAGGCAATGATCTCTCCCGGCGCACCGTTCAGGATGATATTCCACGCTCCGCCCTTGCCGAGGTTCTTCTCCGATAGGATCAAATACTGAATATTACCGTCACGCTGCTCACTTACCAGCCAGTCCTGCACCTCGGCGCATGAGCCGTTGTCGAACACCAGCAGGTCAAACGGCAGACCGGCATCTTTGCGTGCCGAGGCAAGGCAAACCTTCAGCACATCCAGCGTTTCGGCATAAAAACCGCTCAGGAACGGGATGTAACTTAACACCGCTACCGTAATGCGTTCCGGGTTGGCAACTTCTTTGACGAACTTGGCCGGGTTTTGACCTACACGCATCGTTCATCCTTCCTTTCGGTTGTGAGGAGCCGTCAGCCGTTTGCGCAATTCGGCATAGGCCTTGTAAGGGTGAAAAACGGCAAAAAACAACCACGCCAGCGCCGACGAATGCAGGCGCACCAGCGGGAAAATCTCCACCTCGCGGCGCAGTTTTTCGCCCTTCAGCGGCAAAGGGGAGACTCCCTCGTCGGTCAGGCGATGAGTGGCATCCGTCAGTTTGAAGATGGTCAACTTGCCGCCGCCCAATCGCACGTTTTCTTCCGTTTCCGGAAGGCGATAGTGGGGCTGACCGCCGGGCAGGTGCGAGTAGTCGTGATTTTGATGCAAAATCATCACACTTTGACTGGCATCAATCACCGGTAAACCAGCCGCCCGCGCGGCATAAATCATCCAGTTATCCCAGCCGGCCCGCCCGACCGCCATCGGCGGCACATTCTCGAAACACTCACGGGGGAAGATGAAATAATCGCTGCCGCCGGGCGGGTGCAGGCGTCCCTCGTTGAGCGCCATTTGCCGCAGTCGGTCGGCCCACTCCCCTTCAAAATCCAGCGACTGGCGCACATCCACGTCCCAACGCTGCCCAACGATGAGGAAACCTGAAAACTGCCCGGCAGCCCGCTTTGCCGCTTCCACAAAATCGGGCAGCAGCAGAATATCGGCATTCACATAAGCCAGAATTTCACCGCTGCCGTGCCGGCGCGCGAGGTCGAATATCGAGCGAATCAGCGGCGTGCCGTAGGCGTTGCGTTCCACCTGCGGCAAGTGGCGGATACCCAATTCTGCCGCCGTTTCAGCGAGGCCCTCTTCATCGCCGATCAGCAGTACCTCCACCTCATCACCCAAAGCCAGCCACGAACGCAGGGCATTGCGCTGAATCATCGCAATGTGCGGGTTGGTAAACGGTTTGGGGGCGGTGAAGATGGTCAAAAGCGGCATTGCTTACGATTCCTGTTTGCCAAAACGTTCATCGTATTCGTTGAACCAGTGGTGTTGTACGCCGGCGTTGAGCGACTGCACCTCCGGATGCTGCAGCCAGACCGGAAGCACCTCCAGCCAGGAAAGTGGCGGTTGATTTTGAAACAGGGCAAATAAAGCCCGCATGGCGGTCAAATCTTCGGGGGTGTCCACCGTCCAGCGCAGGTTGCCATAATCCCGTCCAGCATGAAGGACATGCACCTTGAAGCGGCCTTCTTCCTCGTACAGATACGGCATGACATGCTCGCGCTCATGCGGTTTGTCCGCTTCGCGCCAGGCACGTTCCAGCGCCGCAAAACTGCACACTTCCGTATCCAATCCAATAGGGAAAGTGCGTTTCCACGGCGGCGGCAGGCGGTTGGCAGCAAAATCTGCCTGATGAGCAAAAAAGGCTTCGACCGTCTGGTCAATCACCAGCGGGTCAATCAACGGGCAATCAGCGGTAATGCGTACGATCACATCCGCACGGTAAGCCCGGGCTGCCTCGTAAAAGCGGTCCAGCACATCGAATAAACTACCGCGGAAGCAATCATAGCCATGCTTCTGACAGAATTCGGCCACCGGGTCATCACTGCGATCCACCGTAGTGGCAACCACCACCTGCCGAACGGTTTTAGCCCGGCGCACCCGTTCGACCACGTGTGCCAGCATCGGCTTACCGCCCAAATCGGCAAGGATTTTGCCCGGCAGGCGGCTGGAAGTCATCCGCCCCTGCACAATTGCAACCACATGGGGTGGATTGACTGTCATGGTTGCTGCTCCTTCAAGGGTTTTGAGATTGAAGAGAGTGAAGAACGATGCAAATCCACCGCCCGTTGATAGGCTTCCAGCAAGCGCTGAAAATTGACCGGCCAGTTGGCGCGTTCCTCGGCGAGTCGGCGGGCAGCCAATTTCATTGGAGCCAGCACCTCCGGCTGGCCGGCCGCCCGCAATATCCCCTCGCTCAAAGCGAGATCATCGCCATCCGGGAAGAGCCAGCCCTCCTGACCGTCGGTCACCCACTCGCGGTTGGATGGGATGTCCGAAACCAGCACCGGAAGTCCGCTGGCCAGGGCTTCCATCAGCGAAACCGAAGAACCATCGCTGTGAGAGGCGCTGACATACAAATCGGCAGCCTGATAATACTGCGGGAGTTCATCCCCGTTGACCTGCCCGCCAAAAAAGACCTGTTCCAGTACCCCTTCCTGCTGAAAGATGGTACGAATCAGGCCTGCCTGCGAGCCGCCGCCCAGCAGCAGCAAACGCAGGCGCGGATTCTGGCGGGCGGCGCGTGCAAAGCCGCGCGCTACCACATCCACGCCGTAGAGCGGTTCCCAGGTACGCAGGGAAAGCACCACAAACGCCTCCTGCCAGCCGCGCCGCGTCCGGAACTCCTCCGCCCGGCCGGGGCGGAATTGAGTCAAATCCACCCCCCAGGGGAAGAGAACAACCCGCTCAGCCGGGAATCCAAAGGAGGCGGCTTTTATTTGCACGGTACGACAGTCGGCTGCCAGCACGGTGGTGCGGCGCAGGGTAAAGCGGGTCACCCAGCGCATCCACGCCGAACGCCCGGCATCCAGCAGCAGATCCGAACCCCACGACATACTCACCAGCGGCTGAAAACCGCTCAACGCCGCCAGAAAAGCCGCCGATTGAATCGGCCCGGCATGGATGACATCCGGTTGAATCTGGCGGATGACGCGTTTTAAGTCCCTCAGCAGGCGCGGGTAGTCCCGCCAGCCGGCTGGCTGGCGTCCGCCCTGCCAGACCACCTGCTCCACCTGCGGCGGCAACGGACGATCTTCCAATTGACGGGGCTGCCGCTCCAACCGCAGGTAGTAGATGGTATGCGGCGACTGCGCCAGCGCGCTCAAAAAGCGGTGGTCGTGGGGAGTGTAGTCGCGCGAAAAATACAGAATCTTCAATCGCCCAAATCCGTCCAGCGAATTTCTTTGCCATACGGCAAATCGCGCAGGGCCTTGGTGCCGATCACGCGATCAATCTCCGGCGGCAGGATGGCGCCCGGGGTTGCCGGCCGCAGCACATCAATCATCTCACGTGTGATGATCTCTCCGGCGCGGATATCGCGTGCCGCCCGCAGGCAGCGCCGCTGCAGGATGACGGTTTCACGTTCATTATCGGCTACCCGTTTGTCGCCATCTCCCAGCGCCATTTCCAGCTCGCGGGTACGCATGACCATCTCTTCCCAGGCAATCGGATCAAGGGCAAAGGCATGATCCGGGCCTTCGCGGGTGTTGTCATCGGTAAAGTGTTTTTCGATCACCCTTGCGCCTAACGCCACCGCGCCCAAAACCGCAGCATGTCCGGGGGTATGATCCGAAAGTCCCAGCACCACGTTCGGGAACATGGCGCGGTAGGTTTTCAACACATTCAGGTGAACGTGTTTGAAATTCTCGATACTACCGGTGTAGTTGGTGTTGCACTGCATCAGCACCAGTTGGGGATTATGCGCCAGCACGGTATGGACGGCGCGCTGGACATCACCGATATTGGATGCCCCCGTTGCCAGAAAGACCGGCTTGCCCTTGCGGGCAATCCGCTCAATGGCTTCCAGCCAGTCAATATCGCCGGAGCCGATTTTGTAAACCGGCATATGTTCATCAAGGAAATCAATCGCTTCGAAGTCATACGGCGCGGAAAAGTAATCAATCCCAACTTTGTCGCAGGTTTCCTTAAGCTCATACGTCCATTCAAAGGGAATGGAAGCCGATTGATAGACTTCAAAAACCGAACGCTTCCAGCTGGCCTGATGGGATTGCTGCGAACCCAGCGCCTTGAAGCCGTAATCCGAAACGATTTTTGGTGCGGCAAAGTTCTGAAACTTGGCCGCATCGGCGCCGGCTTGTTTGGCAAGCTTGATCAGATACTTGGCACGTTCCAGACTGCCATCATGGTTGGCGGCAATGTCAGCCACAAAGTAAGTGGGGTGATTGTCGCCGATGATTCGATTTCCAATTTTGATTTCTACGGACATCTGACTGTCTCCTTCTTCTCAGAAATTAGGCCGATTGGCTTCCACGGCCATCCGCCAGCGAGCGGACTCGCTGCGGATAACCGGATAAATACAATTCATAAAAACGCTCCAGAGCCTCCGCCTGCCCGGGTGGAGATTCGCCAAGCGCCTCACGCAGTTTATCGGTGCGCAGGCGTAAATTGGGCGAACGCCGGGCAACCAGCCCCCCCTCCATCACCGAAACCGGTTCGATCAACCTTTCATCCAGCCCAAACCGGCGGGCAATGCTCACCCCAAACTGATATTTGGACTGGCACTCACTGCTGACCACGTGGAACAAACCCGCAGCGCCCTTACGAACCAGACTCAGCAAAAGATCCGCCAGTTGGGTGGCCTCCAGCGGGCAAAACAACACATCCGTAAAGCCCTTGACCGGCCTGCCTTCTTTCAAGTTATAAAAGAAAAACTCCCCCAAACTTCGCTGACCGGAAAGGCTCCACCCGTAAAAATTAACCCGTGCCACCAGCGCTTGCGAACAGGTTTCCAGGACGCGCAGTTCGGCCTGCCGCTTGGTGCGGGCATACACACTCAAGGGGTTGGGGGTATCCTCTTCGGTATAGTTACCACGCTGTCCGTCAAAAACCGCGTCGGTAGAAAGATGCACCAGCCGAAAGCCATCCCGCGCAGCGCAACGTGCCAACGCCGCCGGCAGGTTCACATTGACCTCAACCGCGCGCTGGGGGTTGCGTTCGCATTCGTCCAGATTGGCCAGCGCAGCACAATGCAGTACCACCTCCGGTTGCGTCTGCTCCAACACGGCTTCGAGCATTTTTGGGTCGCTCAGGTCGGCGACGATTTGCCGAAAGGGCGGGTTGCGCAGCGGGTTGCGGTGAACCACCCCGCTGACCTGATGATCGGCGTGGTAACGCAGGGCAAAGTTCAAGCCCAGCAAGCCGCTGGCACCTGTGACCAGAATCCGCATCATTCCAGGGTTCCCTGTTTGTAGGCCTCTTCAATCGGACGGATGATCTCACGAATTTTCTCAATCGTCAGCCAGTCGGTGTTGGTGTTGCTGGCATAACGGAAGCCGTCCGGCAGAGGTTTGCCGCGTTTTTCCCATTCCCGGCCAAACCAGAGCGTTTCAGCCGGTTGTACCACATACATATCCTCCAACTCCACAGTGGTGCGGGCTTCGTCCTCGGAAATCAGCACTTCGTGCAGTTTTTCACCCGGACGGATGCCGATTGTCTCAATTTCGGCGCGCGGCGCTACGGCCTTTGCCAGATCCACCACTTTCATGCTGGGGATCTTTGGCACAAACACCTCGCCGCCCAGCATCTGCTCGGCACAGCGCAGCACAAACCGCACGCCCTGTTCCAGCGAGATCCAGAAACGGGTCATCCGTTTATCGGTGATGGTGATGACTCCATTTTCACGTTGTTTGAGGAAAACCGGCACAACGCTGCCGCGGCTGCCCACCACATTACCATAGCGGACGCAGGCAAAACGGGTAGTCATGCCGCCGGCGTAACTGTTGGATTGGATGAACAATTTTTCAGCAGCCAGTTTTGTGGCTCCGTACAGGTTGACCGGGTTAACCGCCTTGTCGGTGCTGAGAGCAATCACACGGCTGACGCCGGTATCCAACGCGGCATCAATCACATTACTGCTGCCGAGGATGTTGGTTTTGATGGCTTCCATCGGGTTGTATTCGCAGGCTGGCACCTGTTTGAGCGCAGCGGCGTGAACTACCACATCCACACCGTTGAAGGCGCGGTGCAGGCGGTCTTTATCGCGCACATCACCGATGAAATAACGCAGCCGTTTGTCATCAAAACCGGCCTGGCGCATCTCGTGTTGCTTCAATTCGTCGCGGCTGAAGACAATCACCTTCAGCGGGCGGTACTCATCCAGCAAAATACGGATGAATTTCTTTCCAAACGAGCCGGTACCACCGGTCACCAGAACAACTTTATCGCTCCAATCCATGCTGGCTTCCTCCACCTCCGCCCAACGGGCGGGTCATGATCCTTTCGGTTTATCAATCACAATCAGGGGGTATTGCCCCTTTTCACCAAAATAATGCGGAAATCGTTCTTCCAGCGCGTATAACAAACGCAACCACATACGCCCGGCCAGAAGGCGGTGAATGACGGCGCGCAAAAAGCGTACGCTGACGCTCCGCCAGACCCAGATTTGGGGACCTAATTCGGCTAATTCGCGGCGCAGCCAGGCTGCATCCAGTTTTTCCACAAAGGTGCCGGTTGGGGTTTCCTTAACAGGAACGGCGGTTTTCCCGTCGTTGCGGGGTGTTGCTTTTTCTTTGCCGCGCAATCGGGCAATCCACTTACCGATGGTCTCCATCAGGTTCACCAGCCAGCCAAACCGACGCATGAGTGGTGAATCCGTCCAGCCGTTGACCACTGCCAGACTGCGTCCGGGAGTTAAGACGCGGTAGAGTTCATGATAGGCTTGTTTTTGCTCATTCAAAGGCAGATGATGGAGGGTGTGAAGGGACACCACCCCCTCGAACACATCCGCGCGGAAGGGCAAATTGGCAACATCCGCAACCACAAACAACCCATGATCACCCAGTCGCTTGCGGGCTTCCCGCAAGGCGAGGATCGAAATATCGGCGCACACGCGGTAACGATAGCCCTGCGAATACGTCAGGTATTCGGGGTACTGCACCGGCCCGGAACCGGCATCCAGTAAAAACCGACCCTGCGGTGCAAGATGCCGGTTAACCCGCAGGTGGCAGCGGTGAATGTACTCACGGGATACTGGCCGCAGGTCTTCATAGCGCGCGTTTTGATACAGGCCATCGCTGACGGTTTGCCAGCCGACCTGATCGTAAAATTCACGCACTTTTTGTTTAACCCGGGCTTCGCTCATCCAATCACGCCTTTGTCAGGATTTACCGCCGTTGTTCTTGATGTAATCCCAGTTGACCGGCTCACCCGCCAGAAAACGGAATGATCGGCGATAACCTTCGCTTTCGCTGCCGGTCAGAGCGGTCTTTAAATCGGTATTCTGGTAATCTTCCCACAACCGCACCAGATGCCACGGGAAAGGCTGGGGGTAATCAAAGAAGAAACGGTAGGCATACTGCCATGCCTGATTGACCTGTTCGCGGCTTAGACGGTATTCGGCTGGGTTTTCAAGAATATGCCCCAGCAGTTTGAAGTAGGTTACCCACGAATCCGGGTCATAGGTAAAGCCGCGCTCGCGGTAGTGAGTCTGCCCGGCCACAATCACCGGCAGGCCCATCATGGCCATTTCAAGGCCAACCGTCGTGGTATAGACCAGCCCCACATCGGCTACCTCGATTAAGTCGTACGTATTGATCTCGTCGCTGGCGCGGATCAGGCGGATGTTTTCCGGCAGGCGGGGCAGGACTTCCTGCACCACATCCGCCATGGATTGCCCGTGGGTCAGCACCTCACCGGGGTGGATGCGGATGACCAGCTGTACATCCGGCCGGCCGATGAAGTACTGGACGGTGCGGCTGATCCACTCCGCCATGGACTTGGAAAAGACCTGCCGCCCCAGCGTCAAACTGTCACCCAGGACGTTGGTGGCTAACAACACCACCGGGCGTTGATCCAACCCCAGTTTGCGGCGGGCTTGCTCCCCGCCTTCGGCGGGTTTGCCCTGCCACAGGCGGGCGAAGTTTTCCCACATGGCCGCCCGCTGGCGCGCCATCATCAGACTGCGCATCCGCTCCAGCTGATCTTCGCGAAGCGGCTGGTCTTTGCTGGCTTCCCACAGTTTCGCCGTATCCTGCCGCATCACCTCGCTGTTATAAGCCAGCCAGATACGCTGACGCTGATCGCTGAACTCGTAGGTAACTACCGGCAGTTTGAGATGGCGGGCAACCCGATAAACCACGCCCAATTCCTGAATCGTGCCGTTGGGGACAACAACCACATCCGGGCGATTCTGGCGCAGGTACGCCAGCACGCCTTGGGCAATCTCGCGGTTGCGGTTGAAACGCAGTTTGTAAATCTCGGATTGCGGGTCAATTTCTTCCACCTGCAGGGTATACTGAGCATCAAAGGTGCTGACTTCCTGCACGGCGGCAGCCAGATCGGCTGGTAGCGGGGTGTAAGGGGCGCGCACGGAGATAAAAGAAACTGAATCCATCAAGGGACGGGCTTCTTCCAGCACCTTGCGGGCGTAGGCATTCTGCCGGCGCAGGTCAAAACGATTGATGTCGTTTTGCCAGTCCGCATAGGGCAGGTAACCGAAGGTCACTTTATGCCCCTGGGCTGCCAGCGCCATTCCTACCAGTGCGGCGTGTTCAATCCAGTAGTGCAGGGTAGCAAAGATGAAAATCTTTTTGCCGGGCGGGGCGGTCTGGCGTAATTCGGCTGCCTGACGGCTGATTTCCGGCAGGTGGGTTTGCAAATTCCGTAGAGAAAAACGCGTGCGCAGCGGTTTACCGCGTTGGCGCACCAGATAATACAACTCTGCCGTGAAGGGAATGTTTCCCAAAATTCGTTTGATGGTGTCTTTTCCAGAAGGTGTCATAAGTCAAACTGCCTCAATTGTCCATTCCAGGCGCGGTCGAACCGCTCCCAAACGAGTTTCCGGCCATTGCGTTCCGGGCGCTCCGGTGATGTCCACCGAGAAGGTGAGGGCCTGCTCATCTTGAAAATAGCGGCGCACCCGATACGAACTGGCGTTGATTCCAATCACAAAACGGCCTTCGTTCAACAAATCTGCCGGCAGGGTACAGCGGCTGAGGTAATGCCCCGCCGGGCGGACGGCCATTTGTTCAAACACTTGCGGGTCATCCGTGTCAAAGGAAGTGAAGATGGTCTCGCCGCGCATGCTCATCAGGTAAATGCCCACCCGCAGGCCGGTGATGGGCGCATCCAGACAGTACTCCACCTCAATGGTGTTGGCTTCCGCTGAGCGGATGGAATTGACCACTTCACCGCGCGGATTGCGCAAACGCACGGCCAGCGGGCGGAAAGGCAGGGAAGCAGTCGGCACTTCATCGGCTTCCCAGATGCGCTCCCCCTCCCGGGCAAATCCGCGCGCAAGGTAATAATCCACCGCTTGTGGCGTGGGAGCCCGTAACGCCAGACGACCCTTTTCAATCACCAGCGTTTCTTCGGTCAGCCGCAAAATGGCCGACATGTTGTGGCTGACGAACAGCACCGTGCGGCCCTCGCGGGCAACATCGCCCATCTTTCCAAGGCATTTGCGCTGGAACTCGGCATCGCCAACCGCCAGCACCTCATCCACCACCAGAATCTCCGGTTCCAGATGGGCAGCCACAGCAAAAGCAAGGCGCAGGTACATCCCGCTGGAGTAGCGTTTGACCGGTGTATCAATGAACTGCTCCACCTCAGCAAAGGCGACAATTTCATCGAACTTGCGCTCGATCTCGGTACGACGCATGCCCAGAATGGCGCCGTTGAGAAAGATGTTTTCTCGTCCGGTCAATTCGGGATGAAAGCCGGTGCCGACTTCCAGCAGCGAGCCAACCCGCCCGTGAATCTCGGCTTCTCCTTCGGTGGGCTCGGTGACGCGCGAAAGCAGTTTGAGCAGGGTGCTTTTTCCTGCCCCATTGCGCCCGATCACTCCCAACACCTGGCCCTGTTTGACTTCAAAGGACACATCCCGCAAGGCCCAGATGGTTTCGTGGGATTTCCTTTCATCGCGCCGGAAAAGAGAACCCAGTGATTCGCGCAGGGTGCGGTAACGCTGCTCGTAGAGCGCGCCAAGGCGGTATTGTTTACCCAGATGATTGGCTCGAATGGCAATGTCGCTCATATCATATCCGCAAAAATGCGCTCCATGCGCCGGAAGTAAAACAGGCCTGATACAAACAAAACCAGCACCACCCCGGCCGAAACCAGCATGGAAAGACCGGGTGGGTTGGTGCCGAATAATGCCCAGCGGAAACCCTGAATGACTCCTACCATCGGGTTGAGGGCATAAACTGCCTGCCAGAACGGGGAAACGGTGATGACTTCGGCCGAGTACACGACCGGCGAGGCGTACATCCAGGCCGTCAGAAGAAACGGAACCATGTGCTGCACATCGCGGTACTGGACATTGAGCGCCGATAGCCAAAGCCCCACCGCCAGCGCCGCTAAAAGGGCCAGCAGCAAAAAGAGCGGCAGCCACAACAGACGGCTCGTAAACGGCACGCCAAAGTAGATCATCATGGCAGCCAGCACGATGAAAGAAAAGAAGAAATCAACCAGCCCGGCAGCCACTGCCGAAAGGGGGATGATCAGGCGAGGAAAATAGACCTTGGTGAGCAGGTTGGCGTTGGTCACCAGACTGATGCTGGCGCGCTGCAGCGCCCCTTGAAAAAACTGCCACGGCAGCAAGGCTGCAAAACCGAAGATCGGGTAGAACTCGTTGGGAATGCCAGCATCCGGTTTAACGCCTAAAAAGCGGTTGAAAATGACCGTAAAGATGACCATGCTCAGCACAGGTTGAAAAATTGCCCAGCCGATGCCAAGGACTGCCTGCTTATAGCGCACTTTAATATCCCGCCAGGTGAGGAAATAGACCAGTTCGCGGTAGAGCCAAAGATCGCGCAGGTTGATGTTGATCCAGCCGCGCGCCGGTCGGATGTAGGTCACGTTGGTGTTGACTCGTTCTGCCATACGCGTTATTTCCTCAATGGACGGGGGAGATCAGGCTTCCCGTCCTTCTCTTCCTCAACCCCGCGCGGGGCGATTCTTGCGGTACCACTCAATCGTTCGGCGCAGACCCTCTTCAAAATTGGTTCTGGCTCGAAAACCAAAATACTTCTCGGCCCGGCTGATATCCAGGGCGCGGCGCGGCTGGCCGTTGGGTTTGCTGGTGTCCCAGACCAGTTCTCCCTCAAAGCCGGTCAAGCGGCGGATCAATTCGGCCAGGTCGCGGATGCTGATTTCAAACCCGGAGCCGAGGTTGACCGGTTCCGGGCCGTTGTAACGCTCGGTGGCCAGCAAAATGCCCTCGGCGGCATCCTCCACATACAAAAATTCGCGGGTTGGGCTGCCATCGCCCCACACCTCAACGGTTTTCTGCCCGCTTTCCTGCGCTTCGATGCACTTGCGAATCAGCGCCGGGATGACATGCGAGGATTCAAGGTCAAAGTTGTCGCGCGGGCCATACAGGTTGACCGGCAGCAAAAAGATGGCGTTGAAGCCGTATTGCTGACGATAAGCCTGAGCCTGCACCAGCAGCATTTTCTTGGCCAGTCCGTAGGGTGCATTGGTTTCTTCGGGATAACCGTTCCACAGATCATCTTCGCGAAACGGCACGGGAGTGTATTTGGGATAGGCACACACCGTACCGATGGCAACGAACTTTTCCACCCCGCGCTTCCAGGCCTGGTGCATTAGTTGGACACCCATCATCAGGTTATCGTAAAAGAACTCGGCCGGGTGGAGGCGGTTGGCGCCGATCCCGCCCACATGAGCGGCGAGGTGAAGGATCACATCCGGACGGGCATCGTCCAGCAGCCGTTCGACATCCTGCGGTTGAACCAGATCGTATTCCGGGTAGCGGGGGATGAAAATTTCGTGTGCGCCGCGCTGGCGCAGTTTTTCGGTCACAAAGGAGCCAAGAAAGCCGGCTCCGCCGGTCACACATACGCGTCGGGACTGCCAGAAACTTTCGGGGGTGGGATTCACGCTGTCTTATCCTCCTCGTCTTGAATCAATACTTTCAGGCCCTGAATTACGAGCAGGGGCACCGATGGGTCATCTACAATCTCAACGCCCTGTTCGAGGCAGGTGAGACGGCAGACATCTGCAACATCGCCATCGCCGTTGAGCCGGACGGCCGAATAGCCCATCCTGCGCACCTCGGTAAGGGCATGAATGACCCGCGAGCGCACCAGCCGGTAGAGTTGGAACGAACTTTGAATATAGTCCAGCGTCAGACGGGCGCGCAGCGCCAGCCCTTCGGGGGTGATGATATAGCGTAATTTACGGCGCTCGACGCGCCGCACCTTGACATATCCTTTGGCGATCAATCGTTTGAGATGCCAGTTGATCGTTCCAACCGCTACACCCAGTTGAGCCGCTAAGGAAGCCTGAGTGGCATCCGGATCCTGTTCGATTTTTTCGAGGATGACAAGGTCGCGAGTTGATTCGGTCGAAAGTTCGGTCATGTTCTAAAATTCAGTGGCTGAATTATAAACCGGGCGGTAGTTTGGGTCAAGGGCGCATTCTGCCCACCAGAGCCTCAAAACCGGCTGCGGGAGGGGTTGCAGCCGGTTTTTAACCAAACGCTAATCTGGTTAACTTGGGGAAAGGCTCAGGGCAAAACCGGTTGAAAGGCCGCATCCAGCTGACGGAAGTTGATCACCGCCAGGCTGGTTTGGCAATCGGTCAACATGGTGAAGTTGAGCGGCTCGGTCAGCGGCTGAGCCGCCAGATCGAACAATTGCACCCAAAAGATGCCGGGGGCAACGCCGTTGTGGAGAGTTACCTCGTAGCCGCCGGGGCCGTAAGCCGGGGCAAGGCCGGTGAATCCAAGCGCGTCCACATTCTGGCCGGCCACATTGCCAACCACTGAAACGATGATGCCGTTCAGTGGTCGGCCTTCGCCGTCAAAGACCTGACCGGCTGCACCCATCCACCCGCAGGGCGGCTCGGCGTGGGCAAAGGGCGGCGCAAACAGCGGGGCTTGCTGCAAGGGGATAAAGGGAGGCAAGGTCGGCTGGGCTTGAATTTCAACCGTGGGTTCGGGCGTTGAGGTTGGGCTGGGCAGCGGCGTCGGCGAAGGCAAAGGGGTGGGGGGAGATGGAGGCAACGTCGGAAAGGCAATCGTCGGCAACGGTTCCGGCGTCGGCTCCGGGAGTACACGGCAGGCGGAAAGCAGCAGGGCTAGGGAGAGGAGGAGGCAAAAACGTTTCAGCATATTTCCCCATGATGAGTGAATGGTGGTTTAATTATAGAGGAGATTGCCAGAAAAGAGGGTGATATTCCGAATTGGATTTTGATATACTAAGCATACTCCAATGAAACTGATCATCCAGATTCCGTGTTACAACGAGGCTGAAACCTTACCTCACACCATCGCCGAGTTACCCCGTGTAATAGATGGGGTGGATCAAATTGAGTATTTAATTATTGATGATGGCAGTACCGATAACACCACTGAGGTTGCCCGGCAAGTAGGGGTGCATCATATTGTACGCATAAAGAAACATGCAGGGTTGGCAACCGCTTACCGGACCGGGCTGGATGCATGCCTCCGGCTGGGGGCCGATATCATCCTTAATACCGATGCGGACAATCAATACAATGCGGGAGATATACCGACTCTGCTCAAGCCTATCTTGGAAGGTAAAGCCGAACTGGTCATTGGCGACCGAGGGGTAGCCAATTTGGAGACATTTTCACCGCTTAAACGTAAACTTCAAACCTGGGGGAGCAAGGTTGTTTCACGAGCAGCCGGGTTGGATATTCCTGACGCGACCAGTGGTTTTCGGGCTATGACCCGTGAAGTTGCCCTGCGAACGAATGTACTGAGTAACTATTCTTACACTTTGGAAACACTGATTCAAGCCGGCAGCCAAAACTTTGCCATCGCCAGCGTTCCAATCCGCACCAATCCGCCCCGCCGTCCATCCCGCCTGATGCGCAGCATCACAGAATACTTAAGCCACTCCACGGTAACTATTGTTCGCGCTTATACTATGTACCGCCCTTTAAGGGTTTTTACCATCATTGGAAGCTTGATGATCGGAATCGGACTGATCCCTGCGTTGCGTTTTTTATACTTTTTCGCCATAGGACAGGGAGAAGGCAAAATTCAATCGCTATTGTTGGGAGCTGTGCTGATCATTGTCGGTTTTCAGACTTTGCTAATTGGTTTGGTGGCGGATTTGATCAGTTTTAATAGAAAGTTGTTAGAAGAGATTTTGTATCGCATTCGCTTAGACGAAGCAAAACCCAATAGTAATGAAGTTTGATGATCAATCTTTAATCAGAATCCCAACAATCAGCCAGACCCCTTCCGAGAGAAGAGATATAAACCGGGCTGCAACAGCAACCAGAAGAGCAATGTCAGAAGAAATCCCCATAAGTTGTTCCAAGACTAACATGAACAAAATCTCACGAACCCCCATCCCCGCAGGTATAAATAAAACAAGAAAACCACCAAGCCAAGCTGTGCAATAGGCTAAAGTTGCATTCCACACATTTTGAACCGACCAAATTGATAATTGGTTATTTGGGTTATTAAATATAGTAACTAAAAATAATGTCATCAACCCCATCAATATCCAATTTACCGAAAAAATAAAGTTGCCTAATAGCCACCTTCTAAACGAAAAATAATTTTTTTCATCCGAAAAGCCTAATCGAGGAAAAATCCTTTTTCGGGAAAACTCAAATACCAACCAAAAACCGAAGAGTATGATGACAGCAAGAACTAGATATAAAAGAAAACTAAACTTTAAAAAAGATCCCGACAGCAGAAATAATGAAGCGCTGAGTGGAATAATTACTTCCAGTAAGGAGCTATAAATATTCATCTTATGACTAACGTTAAAGTTAGTAAGCAGCCACTCTCCCCTGCTCAAATAGCCCCATATTGAGCCGGGAATGTATCGAGGCAGGAACGTTCTTGGAAAATTTTTAAGGGTTTCCTTAAGGGGAATGATAATTCCCAACCCGCTCAAGATCAATTTCCAATTGAGCATTTGAAGAAAATTGAAACTTAAGCCAAGAAAAAGTGCAAGGATACTAAGGGACGAGAATTGGAAAATAATTTTTGATTGAAGCAATTTTTGGACACTTTGATAAACTTGAAGAAGGAATAAAAAGAGACCAAGCCATATGCCTAGTTGTTGAAACCTAAGGCGAGAAGACTTATTTTCAAATCCTGGTTTATAATTTTGCAATATCTATCTCAATGGATTGGGCGATAGGGTTTAAAATCTTATAATAATCTTACCACACAGGCCTAATATTCAAGTATTCCCCGGAATTATTATTATGAAAAAGAACATCCCTTTAGGTAATTATTATAATAAATACACTTCGAATAATCTATTGGTGAAGTTTTTTGTTAATAAGTATAAAAGTGCTTTTCAATATTTCTTAACTCGCATTAAAGCAGATAATATTTTAGAAATTGGAAGTGGCGAAGGATACATAGTAAGGTATGTCAGAGATATTTACCCGGAAGTCCATTTTTTCGCAAGTGATATTGATTGGCATTTCGTAAAATCAAGTGCAAAAAATAATTCGGATGCTAATTGGGTTGTATGTTTTGGAGAAAATCTTCCATTTTCAGAAAACACATTCGATCTTGTAATTGCATGTGAGGTTCTCGAACATGTATCAAGTCCAGAATTAGTTCTAAAAGAGATTCAAAGGGTTGGCAACGGATGGACAATTCTCTCCGTGCCTAATGAACCTTGGTGGCAATTATTAAACCTTGCTAGAATGAAATATATAAAAAGTTTTGGTAACACACCAGGTCATATTCAACATTGGAATTTAAAAAGTTTTTCGAATTTGATAAAAAATTACATTATCGTCCATAACATACAATATGTGTTTCCCTGGATATTTGCCATTGGTAAATTTAAAAAACCAGAACATTAACCCATAAGAATTATTGCTATTGCAAATTAACAATTGTATCTTAATAGCAACTCTAAAATTATGGAGGTAAAAAAATGTTCAACAAAAATGTTTTCAAAGCGTTACCAATAGTTATTATTATGATGTTAATGCTAACATCTATAGCGAATGGCCTTGCTGGGGGAACCTGGCAGTCTGGAATTAAGATCCAAAATCTTGATCCAAGCAACGTGGCTAACCTTAGTGTCTCTCTCTACGGTAGCAGTGGAGGATCACCAATACATGTCATCACCCAGACCTCTGGTGGTAGTCCTTTAGTAGCACAACCCAATAAATCAGTTGAAGTATATCTACCTTCTTTTTCCAGCGTTACAGCAGGGCAATATTCGGCTGTTGTGAGTTCTGATCGAAACGTTGGTGCTGTGGTTACTACAACAAATTATCCTTATGGCATGGCTGATAGCTATAATTCAATGGTACCCTCTACATCAGTGTTTGTACCATATGTTTATCGCAACCACAACAGTTGGAGCACCGAAATCTTTGTTCAAAACACAACGGCTTCGTCAGTCACTGGAAACATTGTTTTCACCGAACCTTCATCTTCTGTTTCATATAGTGATTCTGGTGTCCACACAAAAACAGTTCCCTTTAGTATTGCACCCTACGGGACACAAAGCTTTGACACCCTTACTTCAACATATAACGATTTGGGGTGGTTTATTGGAAGTGCCACTATCGAGTCAAGTGGTCCAGTTGCAGTTATGGCAAATCAAACGCGACTGGTCGGTAATGGTGATGTCCAAGGCAATGTGCTTATTAGCGCGCGTGGACTTTCTTCGACAGATGCTGGAACAAAGATTCTTCTGCCATCTCTTTATAACAACTTCTCTGGCGCTAGTGGCACATGGAGATCTGGTATAAAGATAGTGAATTCCTCCAGCTCACCCGCAAGTATTACGGTGGAATTCAAATCTGACCCTGGGATGCCATCATTTACCGGTACAAAAACTCTTAGTATCCCTGCTGGTGGAAATACAGAACTGTATCTTCCTGGAACAACTTTGAATTCACCCGCTGGTCCAATGCCTAACCAGTTCAAAGGATATGCAATAATCAATTCAAATGTTCCTGTTGTTGCAACAGTACAGCACACAAATTATGAAGGGGCAAGCGGATACGGAGTGGCGGTAGGCTATGCGGGATTTGCTAGCGGTAGCAGGAATATTAGCTTGCCATCGCTTTACAATTGGCCTTCTGGTTCTGGAGTATGGATTTCCGGAATAAAAGTACAAAATTACGGCAGTTCCAATGCCACATTTACAATCACATACTCGGCTGACCCAGACTCTGTAAGCAACCTTAATGGGACAAAGAGTAATGTAACCCTAACTCCCGGCCAAGCGATAGAGTTTTATTTCGGTGGTCCAGTACTTGATGGGAATGGTTCTATTCCGTCTGGTTGGAAAGGCTCAGCCTTTATACAAGGATCATCAGGGGCTCAACTGGTTGCAACTGTCATTCATACAAATTATGGTCGACATGTTGCAACGATGTATACTGGCGTTCCAATTCCGTGAATGACCTATATTTACAAAATGCAGAAGTGTTGTGGAAAATTCCACAACACTTCTGTTATTGGAGGTTGAAATATGAAAACAACCCGCAAGCATTTTATTTTTATACTTCTAACTATCTTAACTTTCGGTTGTGCTCCAAACGGAGAAAGGGCAACAGAAAAAAAAGTAGAACCAACTCCTCTTCCAGGCACAGGAGGAGTTAAGGGTAAGCTAATAATGCCAAATTCTTCTGATTTGAATGGATTAATTGTATACCTTGGGGATATTATAGAACTTTCCAATGAATTTTCTGGTGGATTTTTAGATACTTCAAAAGCCCCTTTCTCTTATGTTGATCCAATTGATGGTAGTTTTTATTTTCATGATATTAAGCCAGGTAATTACTCTCTCGTTATATATGAGGTAGTTTCAGGTGGTATGGTTTATTACGATGAGAGTGGAAATGTTCTTAAAATTGAAGTAAAAGAAAATAATATCATAGATCTGGGTGAGGTATATTTTTCATTTGACTGAAATGGCAGTGTTTATTTTTATCTTATAAATTTCAACATTATCTCGGCTATATACCCTTTCATATAAAATCGACTGCGAAAGAGTTGTTGCATTTATCCGTTCAGATATTTCATTTTGTCTAACATACACATATTTTATATTAAATTTCCCAAATAAATCGATTGCCCCTTTAGAGGTTAGTTTTCCATCTAAATTATGTATCCTCACCACCTTATCCAATGCGCTAGGATGATCAAACCGTTCGATATTACTTGTCATTGGATAAGTAACAACGCATCTTTGAGCTAAAACAGGTAACCACCCGCCAGCATCACTTCCTATAATAAAATTCGTTGAGAATTCAAAACGATAAGTATTGATCATAAAACAGGCATCTTCAGGTGTATTTTGCCTTATCCATTCAGCTGCCTTCAAGTCTTCTGGCTTAACATACGCAGCAGAAGGAACATCCAACAACCCATTCATGTGATATGCCCCCCAAACTAACGCAATCACACCAATAGTTCCTAAAATTCCATTTACAATCTTTTGGGAAAATAATTTTTCAACATCACTCACTCCCCAGCCAATCATGATAGAGAGTGGTAGGTACGAGGAGGTGATAACAGTAATTGTATCCGCCGCCGTATATTTTAATCCTCTCGTCAACCACGAACTGATCAACATCATAAACATCCATAAAAATATCCACGCTCCTAAACGATTTCGTCTGTAAATTGCCCACAAACTGAATAAAGCAAAAGCGCCGATTAGTGAAATATTTGTAGGATATTCGAGTGTGGTAGAACCTAAACGATCAATCGAAAAAAATAGCTCTGTGGGAGCAGAATATGGATCTGCATAACCAACAAATTGATTCAGATACACTTGTAAAAACCAAGGCCAAACAAGAAAAACACTGAAAACTGAAACACCACCAATCAATAGTCCTCGTTCTCCGAAGAAAGCTATCAGTGATTTTTTTTCAATGAGCCTTATGAATTCCCAGAGCAAGATAGCCAAGATTCCCATAATAGTTACCCGATAATGGGTTAAAGCCAAACCACTCGCAATTGCTGATAGAGCAACTATTTTTCTTTTAGATACTTCAGATGCTTGGACCACTAGATACTCAGCCAGAAATACGGACAATATGATCAAGCCCAATGTTTGAGGATATCTGCCCCATTCCAGCATGGCGGTTGGAAAAACCGCTATCAAGGAGGGTATTATCCCGGCAAGAGCCATTGCAATTGAACTTTGAAAAACTCGCCAGCAAAAGTAGGCTGTAGCCAGGCCGGATAGTGTAATCAATATCGGAGCCAAAACAAGAACCATCAATCTTGGTTCCCACCCACTTAAGAGTGATAAGTTTGCTGCCAAAGCGTGAAAGCCGAAGTGATAATTAAAAGTAATAATATCCGGATATGCTGGCGAGTAGTTATTGGGTAAACCTTCATTCCAAATAAACATATAAGTAATAAGCGTATGATGATTGCTATCGCTGCCCAATCCAACCACCATATTACGCAGCGCATAAGTGTTGATAAGTAAAGAAATAATTAACCCAAAGATGAGAAGTATCTCCCATTTATCAGGGAGAAGAAATTGGGATTCTCGGTTTTTCGATAATTTGATAAATTTTATTACTCCAATTATCCAACTAAAAATTGATATAAGGTATACGAAATTATGATTTAGAAGATTAATTTTAAAAAAGCGAAAATACACCAGAAGTATCGTCCAAAACGCTATGGAGAGAACAAATGTCATCAGAAAGAATAGTGAAAAACGATACTTAGTTTCGTGCCTAAGAAAACTACATAGACTGATACCCGGCCCGATAAATAACAAAATCGAAAAAACCAAGAAAAACCATTGAAGAATAGTTACTTCTTTAAGCATTTTATTAAGTCACTTTTTAGTGGTAATATCAATGAAAGTCAACATCAAAAAGTATACCATACCCGGTTCACAAAAATCCCATGCCCCGTCTATCCCTTTCTCTCCTCTTCCTTCTCCTCCTAACCGCCTGCATACCCGCCCCCAAACAACCGCCGACGCTGACGCCCACCCCCACCGCCACCCTCACCCCTGCTCCGCCGCCAACCGAAACGCCAGCCCCTTCACCTACCCCGACTTCCCCCTTCCAATCGGCCGGCGAAGCCAGTCTCCCCAATGCGCAAAGGCTGATCTGGTCAACCGACAGCCAAACGCTGGGCGTGCTGGGGAATCAAACCGCCGTCCTGCTGGCCGTGCCTGCCCTGCAACCGCTTTTCACCTTCAACGACCCCGCAGCCCCCAGCCTGCTGGATTTCTCCGCCGACGGACGCACCATCGTCTCCATCCTCGACCAGCAAATCCTGCGCTTCACCGACATTACCAACGGTGAGCAGCGTACTCTCGCCACTGACTTCTTGATCGGCCCGGTTCACTTCTCGCCGGATGGATTGCTGCTGGTCATCGGCTCCAACGAAGAATGGGCCGCCCATCTCTACAACCCGCAAAACCTCACCCCGCTCAAAACCGTGCGTGGCTTCCAAACCGCTGCCCCGGTTTATGATGTGCGCATTGCCGAAAATATCCTTGACCTGGCCTGGTCTGCCCGCGCCCGCATTCAACTGCAGAACATCCCCAGCGAAACCCTCTATCCCTCTCTGGATCACGAGGACTTTGTCACCGCCTTTGCTCGCTCGCGCGGAGACACCCTGCTGGTCAGTGCAGCCGGCGGTACGATAGACAACGAATATGCCCCTATTTTGTTCGTCTGGGATGCCGTTCTGGGGCAGGAACTCCTCCGCCTGCGCCAGGATGCTATGCCCTATGCGCTCGAATTCTCATGGGATGACCGGCTTCTGGCAGTTGGAGTGGCTGACCGGGTGGATATCTACACCACCAGCGACATGAACGTGGTCGAAACACTCACCGGCCACACAGAAAGCGTCATCAGTGTGCGCTTTTCACCGGATGGACGCTGGCTGGCTTCGCTGGACTCCACCGGCAAGTTAATCCTGTGGCAAATTAACCCGCCGCGCTGAACTCGCCTCACCGCCCACGCAGGTAAACCGTCAGCACGCCAACGCCGCCTCGTGTGGTCAGGTAGATGCGGTACTCGCCGGGTGGCAGGTCTTTGGTGTACTCCACGCGCCCCCGCTCAGAAGTGAATTCCTCGCCGTACAGCAGCCTTTCTTCAAAACCGTTATCACCTGCCAGACGCACATCCAGCAATTCGCATTTCACTCCATCCAAATCCAGCAGTATCCCGCCGCTCCCCAACCAGCGGGTAAACACCGCAATCACCTCGTCCTGTTGATCCCCGCCACCAAGTTCCACCCGCCGGATGAATTGATACCCCTCCGGCAGGGGCTGCACCGCCAGTCCACCGCCGCCCAATCCGTTGATCAATACGGTCATGCTCAGCACCAACCCGGCGCTGATCAGCAGCGTCAGGTAGAAGCGGCGGTTTTGCTGCCAGCCCAGCCCAGCTTCATCCGCGTTGTTCAGGATCAAATCTCGCAGTGCGCCTGAATTGCCGATTCGCGCCCGCGCAAGACGATACATGCCAAAAATCATCACAGCAAAAAATGCCGCCACCCAGTTTGGATTGAAAGCAGAGTACTGCAAAAACCGCGCGGCATCATCACTGACCGGCCCGCCGCCGCTGGCGTAAATCAGCGGAATAATTACCCACGGGATCAGCGAGCCGATCACACCGGCAGACGAGATGATTTTGAGGGTTTCCACCAGCGGACTTGCCCGCCGTGGGGCAATCAGCATAAACCCCAGCCAGACCAGCAGCGGCAGCCCCATCCCCGCCAGGCTGTTGAAAATCTCACCGTTACGGTTGAGTTCTGCGCTGGTGCGTACATGCGCCCCCAGGTTGAAGAAATTGATGTCAAACACATGCACGCTTCCGCCCGAAAGCCACGCCACCAGCGCATGACCACCCTCGTGCAGAAAGGTGTACATCAACAACACCCATATAAACAGCCCCAAAGTGAGCAGAACCGAAAGCGAACCGTAGGACTCTTGTTTGGTTGCCATGCTCGAAATTATAACCTTTCTCACAACCTTCTAAACAGATTCGAAAGGAAATCGCTCCTTAACCATTCCCAAAATCTTCCTGCTTTCGTACCCGAAAAGCAACAATCCCTTCAAGATAACTGAGAAAATCTTTACGATGATGGGTTACCTGCCAATCCGGCTCGGCTTCAATCGCATCCGCCACCCTCAGCCCGTCGGCAGGCTATTCAATCCTCTCGCGGCAAATTTCCTCACCTTCTCACCAACCGCACAAGTAAGGGAGATTACCGCCTGCCTTCGCCCCATGCAATGTGGCGCGAGCGTCACTTCGTTCTGGATTGCATCAACATCATTATCCCGAATTCAAGCTAAAGATGATTGTTTCCCAGCCACTCGATTCGAACAATATCCCGAACTGTTTCGAATTCAGGATTGCCGGTCAAAATGACCGCACCCTCACGGCTTGCCAATGCCACTACGAACGCATCCGCATAAGAAATGGGATACTTCGCTTTGAGGTGAGCGGCATCAAGAATAAGAGTACGATCCATTTGACATCGCCGCTCAACTTCTCTACAATAAGTTTATGCCCCGCCCCTCGTGGGATTCCTACTTCATGAAAATAGCCGAGGATGTGGCTCTGCGCAGCACCTGTGACCGCGCTCAGGTCGGTGCGGTGCTGGTGCGTGAAAAGCACATCATCTCCACCGGTTACAACGGCTCGCCGGCGGGTTTGGAGCATTGCGACGATGTGGGACATCTGATGGTGGACGGTCATTGTGTGCGCACGGTACACGCCGAAGTGAACGCCATCATTCAGGCGGCTGTATTTGGGCTGGCTACCCGCGATTCGGTCTGTTATGTAACCCACTTCCCCTGCCTGAACTGCACCAAAATGCTGATCAATGCCCGCATTGCACGGCTGGTCTATCGCGAACCCTACCGGATTGACCCAATCGCCCTGCAATTTCTCCAACAAGCCGGTATCGAAGTGATCCAGTGGCAGCCAGAATCCGCCCCGCAGCCCGAGTAACCCCCACCCGGTCATGCTGATTTCTTCAAAGAACCACTGGGACGCCATCATCGTCGGGAGCGGGCCAAACGGATTGGCAGCCGCCATCCACCTGGCACAAAATGGCTTGAAAGTGCTGGTGATTGAGGCTGCCAATGATGTTGGCGGCGGTTTACGCAGCGCCGAACTGACCCTGCCCGGTTTCATCCATGATCCATGCGCCACCGTCCACGCCCTGGCGGTGAACTCTCCTTTTCTCTCCTCCCTGCCCCTCGCCAATTACGGCCTGCGCTGGGTTTATGCACCTTATTCGGTCGCACACCCGCTGAATGATGGCCGGGCTCTCACCATCAGCCGGTCAATTAAAGAAACCGCTGCCGGCCTCGGCCGGGATGGAAATGCCTACCAACGGCTGATGACCCCCCTGGTGCACTCAGCAAATCACCTGCTGAGCGATTTTCTCGGCCCCTTCCCTCTTCCGCCGCGCCACCCGCTGGCTGCGGCGCGTTTTGCGCCGTTAGCCCTGCTTCCGGCTGCCTGGATGGCGCGGCTGGCTTTCCGCACACCCCCGGCACGCGCCCTCTTTGCGGGCATGGCCGCCCATGCCATTCTGCCGCTGGACTTGCCCGCCACAGCCGCCTTTAGTTTGGTACTGCACATGCTCGCCCACACCAGCGGCTTTCCGCTGGCACAGGGCGGTTCGGCCCGCCTGGCCGGTGCACTGGGTGAACACCTGCAGCGATTAGGGGGGGAAATCCGTACCGGCTGGCAGATCAACCATATGGATGAACTGCCGCCCGCCCGCCTCATCCTGCTCGACCTGACCCCTCGCGAGGTACTGCGCATCGTCGGCGACCGTCTGCCCGCGCATTACCGCCAATCGTTGAGCCGCTACCGTTACGGGCCGGGCATTTTCAAAGTAGATTGGGCGCTGGATGCACCCATCCCCTGGAAAGCCGATAACGCCCGTCGAGCCTTGACCATCCATCTCGGCGGCACATTCGAAGAAATCGCCCATGCCGAACGGGCGGTTTGGAACGGGAAAAGTCCCGCTCCACCGTTTGTGATTCTGGTGCAGCCCACCCCGTTTGACCCGCACCGCGCCCCGCCCGGCAAACACACCGCCTGGGCGTATGCCCACGTCCCGCATGGCAGCCGGGAGGATTACCTCTCCGCCATCGAAGACCAGATTGAACGGTTTGCACCCGGTTTCCAAGCGCGCATCCTCGCCCGGCACACTTTTACCGCCAGCGACATGCAGGCTTACAACCCCAATTACGTTGGCGGCGACATCAACAGCGGCGCCCAAACGCTGACTCAACTATTCACCCGCCCGGTCTTCAGCCTCAACCCCTACCGAACCCCGCTCAAAGGGGTCTATCTGTGCAGCGCCTCCACTCCGCCCGGCGGCGGAGTGCACGGCATGGCTGGCTATCACGCCGCGCGGGCGGCGCTGAAAGAATTCGCCGCCCGCACGAAGAAATGAGCCCATACCGTTAGTGACTTACGGCTTTTTACCGCCACCGCCGCCCGTATCCCCCGGTCCACCCGGCTGACCATAACCGCTGCCCGGCGTGGGCGTCTCGTCCGTCCATGGGTTGCCGCTGCCTTCTCCGCCCGGTCCGTAGCCGCTGCCCGGCGTGGGCGTCTCGTCCGTCCATGGGTTGCCGCTGCCTTCTCCGCCCGGTCCGTAGCCGCTGCCCGGTGTGGGCGTCTCGTCCGTCCATGGGTTGCCGCTGCCTTCTCCGCCCGGTCCGTAGCCGCTGCCCGGCGTGGGCGTCTCGTCCGTCCACGGGTTGCCAGTGCCGGCTCCACCCGGTCCGTAGCCACTGCCCGGCGTGGGCGTCTCATCCGTCCACGGGTTGCCAGTGCCGGCTCCGCCCGGTCCGTAGCCGCTGCCCGGTGTGGGCGTCTCGTCCGTCCACGGCTTGCCGCCGCCCGGCTGAGCCGGAGGAACCTCATTCGGAAGTTGGCGTTGCTGCATCCGCTGACGGAACTGCTGCGGTTCTTGCAGCCCGTTTTCCACCCACTCCAAGCGCTGTTGAATCATTTTTCGGGTCTGTACAACCACCGCCTGATTGGCAGGCAATTGGCTCATCTGCTCCTCTTGCAGGCGCAACCGTTGGCGGATTTGTTCCAAAGCCCGCAAAGCCTGCTCATCCGGCAGGTTTTGGGCATAGCGCAGCGCCTGTTCCAGCTGAGCCTCGTAGCGGGTTTGCAGGGCTTCATCCGGTTGTTTACCGGCCTCGATCATCGCCCGAATTTCAGCAATCCGCCGCTCAGCAAATTGCAAAGCCACCTGCCAGCCGTTTTCCGGCTGGTTGGTGAAACTGAGACGGGCATCCTCGCTCCAGAGTTTCAGTCCATAAAGAGGCTGATCAGGAAGGCTGGATTGAGCCGCAGCCACGGTTGCCCCTCCCCCCCCAAATACCAGGGAAAGTACCAGTACCAAAGCAAGAATTGGATTAACCATCAGAGACCGCTCCTTTCGTTTCCAAAAGATCAAGGGTATCCACATCCCTTTGGTTAAAGGACGCCGTTTCGGGGATCCAGATACGGTCTCTGCCAGTTGTCTGGCGCGTTCCAGATAGACAGCCCGACTCTCTGCCGCACGTTGAGCATCGCGCGGCGGGACATCCTTCAAGATGTCCAAACGCTCCCTCCATTTTTCATTCATTTCGTCACTCTTCGCCATGCTTCCACTCCCTCTCGTCTTCTCCCAACCAGCGGCGCAGTGAGGCAACGGCGCGATGCTGTAAAGCTTTCACCGCGCCAACCGGCTTTTCAACCGCCGCTGCAATCTGATCATTTTCCCATCCTTCAAAAAAACGCAGCAGAATCACCTGCCGTTGATCCGGGGTGAGCGCCTGCAAGGCTGCCCGCAGCCGCTGTTTTTCCTGTTCAAGTTGCAATGCTCCGTCCGCATCATCATTTTCATCCCCGCCGAGATTCTCGCTCAATTCCATCGTTGTCGGCTGACGGCGGAACTGATCGGTAACCCAGTTGTGGGCAATCCGGTACAGGTAGGCTTTCAGGTGATTGCGCGGCCCGCCGCCGTTATGTAACGCCTGTAAAAATCTGGCAAAGGTCTCCGAGACACACTCTTCCGCCAGATCAGCGTTGCCCAGCAAACGGACTACATAGCCGTACAGACCATCACTGTAACGGTCGTAAATTGCCGCAAGACAGTCCAGGTCAAAGCGGCGGGCACCTTCCAGCAGGCGTTTCTCTTCATCTATCACGCTATTATTATGACGCCAAAGCAGTAAATCCGTTACGGGCATCATTTTCATTTTGAAGTACAATTTACCCATCTTTACTTTCCTCATATTTGCAGGATTGCCATGCCCCCCACTTCAACCCTTCCTCAGCCGATTTGGTGCGAACAACTTCGCGTGCGTGTCTTTGAAACCGACCTCAATAATCGCTGGAAGCCAGCCACTTTTTTCCACGCTATGGAAGAAGCCGCCGCCAACCATGCCCGCAATCTGGGGTACGATTATCCCGATATGATCGCAAAAGGGATGATCTGGGTTCTCTCCCGCCTCAAAATCCGCTTTGAGGCCTTTCCGACCATTCCCGACAAAATTATCCTGCAAACCTTTCCCAGGGGCATTCAGCAAAAAATCTTCTTCACGCGTGATTTTTTATTTACCCTGGGCTCCGGCAAACGGCTTGCGGTGGCAACCTCGGCCTGGCTGTTGATTGACCCCAACAAACGGCGCATGTTGTTGCCAAACAGCCTGCCGGGCAGTCTGCCGCCCAATGAGGGTTTATGCACGCTGAATGAAAATCTGGAAAAAATCGGCCTGCCGCCTGAAATGACCCCCATTCTGACTCGTCAGGCTGCTTACAGCGACCTCGACCTGATGAATCACGTCAACAACGCCCGCTATGTCGAATGGATTTGCGACTGCTTCTCCCCCGAACATTACCGCCGCTACCAGCCGGCCTGGCTGCAAATCAACTACAACCACGAGGTGCTGCCCGGCGCAAGTGTGACTCTGGCCGTGGGAACCCGTTCAGCCGACCCGCTCACCCATGTCGTATGCGGCAGCCTGAACGGCAGCGAATCGCGCGCTTTTGAAGCAGAAATCGGCTGGCGGGAACTCCGCCAGCCTGAATGAGCCTGCCGAGCGCCTAACGCGGGTCAACCACCCGCCCGGCAAACAACAGCGTCCCGCTTTCCCGGTCTTCAATGAAGAACAGAAACGGACGGTCTATTGTCAACTCCACTTCATTCATCGGCATGGCTTTGAGTTCCATGATCACTGCCGTGGCTGCGGCTGCTTCGGTACCTTCTTCGTTCACATCCACATAGGCTTTATGCACCACGTTCGAGATGAACAGGTCTTTACGCCCGGTCATGCCGGAAAAATCCGCCAGGGAACGGTCAAAAGCCGCCGGCATGCCCATCTCCGCCAGCGTCTGACTCAGGTTGAAACTGGTTTCCATCTTGAATTTGGGCATGGCTAAACGCACTGCTGCCAGCGAGAAGTTGGAGCGAATTTCCTCCAGCAATTGAGGGGTAAGGGCTCTTTCAACCTCCTCAAATTGACCCTCGTCCGGCACAATGATGGTCATGCCCATCGGGCTGTCGCGGTAGGGCAGGCGCACCACCGTGTAGTTCTTGCCGCGCAGGTAAAGCAAGTCTTTGGCAAGGTACATCATCGGCACATTCACCCGACTACCGTCCAGCAGGGTGAAGGGAGCATCACGAGTGCTTTCTTTGTCAAAGGGATAGACCCACGCCCCCTTGAAGTAAATGGCATTGACCAGCACCAGCCGCGTCATGGGGTTGAGCATGCCCTGAGCAATCAGATCCTTGATTTTCTGCCTGGTCTGTTCTTCAACCCAGCCGTTGATCCGTTGGCGGGCGGTTTCCGGCTCGCTGTAGTCCACCCGGTACATCCCCGCCCCGTAGTTTTCCGCCAGCAAGTCCAGAAACTCCGGCAGAAAATCGAACCCGGCCTGCCCCCATAGAGAGTTGGCAATGTTCAGCTGAAACGGCTGCTCATCCTCGCTGGCGGGTTTCTGCTCCGGCGGGCGCAGGTTGAGATCCAGCATGTTAAAAGCCGGGTGGAGTTGTGCCTGCGGCAGGCCGAACCGGAGAGTCTGCGCCATTTGCCGCTCGGTCTCTCCGCGCGCCCCGGCGTAGGTCATCGCCAGTGCCAGCGAAATGCTGTAAGGCGAATAAAACAGGTTGCCGGGTTCTTCGGCAAGCCGCTGGTAAAGATCTAACGCAAAAGCGGTATTGCCGTTGACCAGTTCGCGCAGGGCAACATCCCCACTGGGCGGGGCAGTGTTGCGCGGGCGTGAGGAAATCAGTAAAGCGCTCTCATCCATACCATTCTCCTTCGGGGTTGGCTCAGCGGTAGGCTGCGGCGGCACGATTGTGGCTACCGGTGCACAAGCGCTGAGGATCAACACGGCAGCCAGCATGACGAAACACATCTTTTTCGGGGTACTCATTCCATCCTCCTTTTGACTCGCCAGAGGGCTTTCAACATCCATAAGACGCCTGAGGGCGAGCCCGGGTTCCCTCAACCGCCGATCTGCAATTCCGATTTGTCAAGAGAAAAGAACCTTTCTGTAATGAAATTGTAAGGATTTTGTAAGTTATTCTTTATCAATCTTTAATCGAATTGGACGATAATCATAGGACAGTGCCGGTTCATTTGAGTGAAATCATCCCAAAAATTGCCACCCTTTTCAAGTTGTCCGGGATGTCCTCATGACGCTTCGTAACCGCATCCTTCTCTTTTCGTTGCTGGCGGGGGGAATTTCCATCCTCAGCCTGATTTTAATTTCCAATCAACTGTTTCTCCATCATTACCGGTCACTGGAAGAAAACCTCCTCCGGCAAGACCTCAACCGGGTTGAAGCCATCCTGCAAAGAGATGCGGAATTCCTCAGCAACACCGCCGCCGATTGGGGCTACTGGGATGAAACTTATTATTTCATCAAAGGGAAGAACCCGGCTTTTGTTCAGGACAACCTGACCCCCACCACTTTCGCGGGTCTTGGGGTGGATGTCATGATCTTTTACGACACCAATTTCCGCCGGGTTGCGGAATTTTCAGTCAACCCACTGACTTTGAATACCATTCCGCTTCCGCCCGATGTAGACCGGCAAATCTTTCAAAACCTGCTCGGTTCCCTGCCACCAAAGCCCGATTTTGAACAAGCCGGGCTGATTTCCACCCAGTTCGGGCCGCTGGTGTTTGCCAGCCGCGCCATTTTGCGCAATGATGCCGTCGGTCAGCCGGCCGGACTGATCGTCATCGGGCGGTATTTGAACGACCTGCGGGTGGCCGAGTTGGAAAAAGCCACCCTGCTTTCCATCGAAGTCGAAACCGTTGCCAATCCCCAACTTCCGGCCGATTTCCGCAGCTCGCTTGAACACATGGGTAACACCGGTGAACCCCTCCTGGTCTTTCAGCCATCACAGCCATCCCCCTCCCAGAAAATCAGCGGATACGCCCTGCTCAACACCCTGCGCGGTGAGCCGTATCTGATCATGAAAGTGAGCAAACAACCGCAAATCTATCAGGTCGGATTGAATAACTTCCGCCAGTTTCTTCTCTTCCTCGCGGTTCTGGCCGTCATCATGGGAAGTGCCTCGTGGCTTTTCTTCAGTCACACCTTCACCTCCCGCTTATTCGCCATCATCGGTTCGATCAACCGTTTTCGCGAGAATCGGGATTATTCGATCACCATCCCGGTGCGCGGGAGGGATGAATTGAGCCAGTTAGGGCTGGCGCTCAGCCAGATGATTCAAGACCTGGGACGCTACCATCACGCCCTTGCAGCTTCTGAACGTCAGTACCGCGAAATGCTGCAAAAGATGAAACTGATTGCGGTCATCCTCGATACCGATGGTAAAGTCATCTTCAGCAATGAATACTTCCTCAAACTGACCGGCTGGAACTGGCAGGAAGTACTGCAATGCGACTGGTTCGAGCGCTTTGTGCTGCCCGCCGAACGCGAGAAACGCCGTGCCCGCTACCGCCAGCACATTCAGCAGGAAAAGATCGAACACCAGCAAGAATCCTGGTTAATCACCCGAACCGGCGAAAAACGGCTGATTGCGTGGAACAACACCTTCATTCGCAACCCGGATGGTTCGGTGGCCGGCATGGCGCGCATCGGACAGGATATTACCGAAGCCCGTAAAAATGAGGAAAAAATCCAGCAGCATTTGCAGGAATCCAACCTGCTGCTGGAGCGTTTGAAGACCCTGCGTGAGATTGATACCACCATCACCAGCCCGCAAACCTCTGACGAGAAGATGGAAATCATCTTAAGCACCATCAAAACTGCTCTGAGGGTGGATGCAGTCAATATCCTCACCGAAAGTTTGCCGGGTTACCTGCTGCCCTATGCCAGCCGCGGTTTCAATCTGGCTCAAATCATGCCCATCTCGGCTCAAATCGAGGTCAAAGAAGCTGAAGAATCGCTGGGGCGCGGAACGCCGCTGGTCATCAACCGCCTGGTTACCGGTGAACTGTCTCACTGGTTGACCAGCCGTTTCAGCGGCTTTGTTCCCTACCGGTTTTACGCCGCGGCGCCCATGCTCGTGGATGGCAAACGCTACGGCATTCTGGAAGTGTTTGCCCACAAACCTTTTACCCCCGGCGATGAATGGCGGGCGTTCTTCCAGACGCTTGCCTCTCAAACCGCCATCGCCCTGGATCACACTCAAATGATACAGGACATTCAACGCGCTTATCAAGAACTGCAGCAGGCTTACCGTGCCACCATTGAAGGTTGGTCGGCCACGCTTGAACTGCGCGACAAAGAGACGCAGGGCCACTCCGAACGCATGCTGGAACTCAGCGAACGGCTGGGGCGGCGGATGGGTTTGAACGAAAAACAATTGGAGGACTTGCGCTACGGTGTTCTGCTGCATGATATTGGCAAAATGGCCGTGCCGGATGCCATTCTCAACAAACCCGGCCCGTTGAACGATGAAGAATGGGACATCATGCGCCAGCATCCCCAATTTGCTTACAATCTGCTTTCCAAAATCCCCTTCCTGAAAGGCGCAATGGATGTGATCTACTGCCATCACGAGCGTTGGGATGGCAGCGGTTACCCGCGCGGCTTGAAAGGCGAACAAATTCCGCTGTATGCGCGCATCTTTGCGATTGTGGATGTGTGGGACGCCCTGACCAACGACCGCCCCTACCGTCAGGCGTGGAGCGTGGAAAAAGCCCTGGCTTACCTGCAAGAGCAGGCTGGCATTTTGTTCGATCCGCAGGTGGTTGAAAATTTTGTAGCGCTCATTCTGGACGAAGAGCAGACCGAGCCACGCTTACCCGCTTACCAGCAGTAAAGGGGACGACCGAATCTAAAAAGGGTTCTACACCACATCCAAATCAGCGCCAATCTCCACTTTCTCCGCCCCCAACGCGGCCTGAAAAGCCGTTAGCCCATTCCGCACCGCCGCCCGCAAACGTCCATCTCCCTTGTTCACACCGGATTCCCACCACCAGCCGCGTATGTTCAGCGTTTTGGAGCGGCGTTCCAGCACAGCATCACACCGGGCAATGAATTGCTCGCCCAGCAAGACCGGCAGGGTATACGCCCCAAATTGGCGGGTGGCGGACGGTTTATACACCTCCCAGATGTAGTGGAAATCGAACAACCAGCGGATGACTTCGCGCTGCCAGAGCAGGTTATCCAGCGGCGGCAAAAAAATAACCCGATCCGCTTCGCTGTTCACCCCTCTGTTGTCCTGCCACGCCTGCCAGTCACCGCGGCGCAAAAACAATAATTTTCCCTCCAGCCCCTCAACCCCGACTGCCATCAAATCACCCCGCTCCACCAGCCGGCGCAGGCTGGTCAGCCGTTCTTGGCTTTTCATGCCCAAAATTCCTCCCCACGCCTCACCGGCCATTGGCGAAGCCAGCCCCATCCCGCCAACCCGCCGCAGGACATGCCAGTCATGATAATCCTCCAGCCGGTCAAAAGGCGGTTTTGCCGCGTGAATTTCGGCGGGCAGTAAACGATCGGTCAGGTCGAAATAGCGGCGGGTTCCCACCCGGTGATGAATGCCGATTTCGCCCATGTTATACAGGTTTTCCAGAGCGGCCCGTTCCACCCGCACCGGCACCCCCCACCAGCCGTCTATGTGATGGCTCGTTTCTAAATCCAGGGATGAAAGCGCCCCCCGCTGGCGAATCAGATCCAGCACACGGGGTTGAAATTGGAGTACCTGCTCATGAGGCAGCCAGTGGTTTCGGCGGTTTTCCTCACGCCGCAAGGCAAAAAAGGGATAATCCTCCACCGGGTAAATGGACTGGACTTTATCCCACCCATCCCACAAGCGCCGTTCCCGGTACAATAATTCTTCCAGCCAGTGCGGTTGATAATCCCGCACGCGGGCTTGCAAAACCAGATGCGGACTCCACCCGACCACATTGACCGGATCAAACTGGACGCAGCCCACCCGCTGAAAGTAACTCCGAATGCCCTCTTTGCCCTCCAGCGAATGAGCGGGCAGCAAGTACTGCTGCCAGAGCATAAAACGGCGAGCCTCGCGGCGCGACAGGATGATCTCCGCGTCAAAATGCTTCAAAGCAGACATGGGCAATATTCCTCAAACCGATTTTCTCGATGATAACACATTTGTTCTAAAAACAACACAATTCCGACGAAAAATGACGCCGTCATTCTACGCGGTGATGAGAACCGGGCGGTTTTGATGGCCGACGCGTTTTTAACCGGCCGCACTTTTCAAGATAGCGGTTTTTCTCGCGCCGGCTTCCAACGAGGTAGTTGGATCGGTTTACGGGCACACAGCACCACCCCCACCCCCAGCCGTAAGGCTGCCGCCAGCAACAGGGTAGCCGCCATGCCGATCCAGCCGGCAATCAACGGAGCAAGCAGCCCGCATAACAACGCCGCTGCGTTATTGATGAGGTTGAACCACGCCAGATGAGAAGGCCGATCATCGGCGGGAATGCGCTCCAGCACAAAGTTGATCAGCCCCCCCGCAATCCACGCCCAGCCGATACCACCGATTAGCGAGTGCAGCAGATAAATCCAGCGATGGAAACTGAAGGTGAACATGACGAGGGTAATGGTGACGATCATCAACCCCCAGCCGGTCATCCGTTGAAAACCCCATCGCTGCGAAAGCCGCCGGCTCTGCAATGAACCGATGAAATGCGCCACCCAAAACAACGCGCTGGCCTGGCTGATGGTCACATCGCTCAATTGCAGCACATTGACCTGATACTTGGGCACCACCGGGCCAATCAGGTACACCCCCAGTTGATAGACAAAAATCAGCGCCAGCAGCCGTCCAAAAGCCCCGCTCAACACATCCAGCCGCAGGGCCTGCAAACGCAATGCCTTCAACGGCGCTTTTTCAGCCGCCCGCAATTCTTTTTGAATCCCATTGGATGACGGTGCCACCGCGGGCTTGTCCGGCAGGCGCACCAGCCACAGGTGTAAGGCGCTCATCATTGCCCCAAAAGCGCCGATCCCAAACACAATCTGGTAGCCAATGGCGAAGGGGGTTCGGTCTAAAATCAACCCCACCGTCAGCGCCGTTACCATCGTAGTGATCGAGAACAGCGCGTTGCGCACACCCGCCACCTGGCCGCGCCATTCGGGCGGCACGGCTTCGGCAAAAAATGCGTTGAAGGCAATCGCGATCAACGTGCCGGGGATGTTCATCAGCAGCGTGATTGCCAGAATAACCCACACCTGGGTACCGGCCGGCAGCAGCACCGGCAACGGAATGAGTAAAAAGTAGAAAAGGCGCATCAGCAGGGCTGACCAGCGCGTAACGCGCGCCACCGGTTTACGTTCCAGCAACGTACCGGCCGGAAAGGTAAACAAAAGATTCATCAGGGCCGGCGAAGCGGTCAGCAGCCCCAGTTGAAAGGTGCTGGCGCCCAACCGCGAAGCGTATACCCCCAAAAAGACCAGAATACTGCCATTGAGCAAACCCCACCAGGCAATATCAAGGTAAAGGTGCAAAAAATTGCGCCGGAGTTCAGCCGGCACCGGCTGAGCCGGGCTAAATATCCTACGGATCATATTCATTCTACGCAGGCGATTATATCAGAGAGCGGGCAAACCCATCCCTACAGTTTTGTTGGGCTGACCCCGCCAAAGCCATCCGAAGCGCCAATGCGCGCAACCGCCTGCACCAACCCGACCAGCAGGCGGATGGTGCGTACAATCATCTCCGGATCGCCCTCGAACGGATTGCGTTCGGATGCCTGCGGACGACGGCGCACCACCCGCAAGTAGGAATTGAGTTCAATCTGAACGGCCGGCACCCCCAACCGCTGGGAAACAAAGCGGGTAATTGTTTCCTGCCGGCTGCCGTTACCGGCAGTAAAGGTACGGTCGACATCCACCCGCGAAAGCCAGCCCCCGCCCGTGCGAAATCCATGGCGGTAAAGCACATTCAAAATCAAACGACGATACTCACGCGGCAGGCTCTGCCCCTGCATCGTCCCCACCCCAATCCCAAAATCACGATAAGCCGCACAGCCGTGCAGGTCGAGCACGAATCCAATTCCAAAACGGCGGACTATTTCCCGCAGGGCTTGCTTATAGGGCACATCCGGGTAGTAGTTCGGGTCGGTAGCCGATTTCCGCCACGCATACAGGACATGCGCGCCGCTCAGTTCCGCGCACAACCGCGCCATGCCGGCGGTAAAATCGTCCTCTTCCTTCAACCGCCCATGACGGGTATGGGCAGCACCGTGCGGCGCCGAAAGCAACACCGGCAGACTGCCCGGCTGAAAACGAAATTCCCCCTCCCCGCGCTGCGGCGGAGTTTTGTACTCCACCTCACTTTCCAGCGCGACCAGCCGTTCCAGCCAGTCATTCATGACGCCGTCAAACCGGGCGGAACACGCCTAAACCCGCACATAACGCGCCGCAACCGCATAGCGGCGGCGGGTGGGCACCCCGCCGGCATCGCAGAACAACCGCACGCACAGGCTGGCCTCGTCCTCATCTTCGGCCTGCTGGAAGGCTTCCTTGCTCTGCCAGAAGGAGATGATGTGCCAGAGGGTCGGATCGTCCTCGCTCTGCACCAGCGTTGACTCAACCAGTCCGCGCGGCGGGTGGCGGGTTACTTTCTCCTGATAGGCTTTTTGCAGTGTGGTCCAGTTTTCGTGGCTGACATGACCGGAGAGAATGGTAACGTACATTTCAGCCTCCTTTCCCGGGCAGTGATGACTCGGCCCAATTTCATTATACCGAATTGGGAAAGTGAAAACCTTAAAGGCGTATCGGGCTTTTTCAACGGGTTTTAAATTGACCCGCCAGATGCCCGATTAACGGAGTGAATACCAATTGCAACAACCGGTTGAGAACTTAAATGCGGTTTGTCCTGCGCCGTCGCAGCCAGCGGAGTGCGGCACCGATCAATGCTCCCAAACCGGTGTAGAACAACCAGCTCAGCGGGGCAAACCGAACAGCCTGCGCCAGATCGGCGGTGATCAGATTGACCGGAAATGCCAGGTAGGCAAGCACACTGTAAGCCGGTTCAGTGCAATACCAAGGCCAGGGCAGGGGCGGGTAGGTGATGTAGAACGGCAGACAACGCCAGACCACAGCCAGCGCAACCCCAGAAGCCAGTAAGCCCACCCCCAAACCCATAACTGCTCCCCGTCTGGCAGCTACGGCGAACTCGGAAAAACTGCCTGCCGGCGGCGGAGAATTGCGCGGCGGCAGGTCATCCGTCGAAATCAATCTCGATCGGCGTGGATCTCCCATCGCGCCTTCATCTTTCGGATCGTCTGGCATCATTCTGTAAAATCATTTTGGCTCTCTCTCCAACGGCAGCCTGTAAGCCGGTCTTGAAGAATTGTATTTTAACGGCCTGTGTCTCACCTGCGGCGAGCCGAGCGCAGCGAGGCGGCGTCAGGTGGAAGCGCGCGTTGGGCAGGCCCATGAACAAAATATGGAATCTGGTTTCACAATGTTACTCCTACAACATCCTTATCACCACAATTCACCTTCACGCCACTCTGCAGAAAGTGGTGCACTTAGGTCCAGCGGGGGTGTTTTCGGAAGACGTAGAATCATCACCTGTTCTTCGTCTGGGGATGGCAACAAGTCTGTTTTCGTTCTGATAAACAACGCACCGTGCCAAAGATCCCAACCAAGTCGCTCATAGAATGCAACGCTGGATGGAGAAAGAGCTGCCAGTTCATAGTCCTGAATCTCATCAGCGACGCGTTTCATAATAGCTGTTGCAAAACCACGACCGCGATAGGCCGGGTCTGTGGCAAGCGCTTCGATGTACGCCGTGCGCAAAAGAGGACTGCTTCCAACTTGCAAATAGCGGGTCACCCATAGCGCATGGCTTGCAAGAAGGCCATTATGGTAACCAAGAACATGAGTTGCACCAATAAAAGTGTTGAACAGTGGTTCCAAGTCTTCCTCATAAGCGCGGTTACAGAGCGCGATGATGGGTTTCCGATCTTCATCTGACAAAAATGCGCTCTGTACTACCTGGATGGTTAGCTGGTTATTCATGCGCTCAATTGCTGTTTCTTGACCAAGATACCCATTCATGATTGCAGGCCTGCCCAACGGGTGGTGTGAGCCGCACGCAGAGCGTAGCGGAGCAACGTCAGGTGCAAGCGCTTGTTAGCCTGCCCTTTGCCTTTCAGAATTCGCCCAGATGAACCTCATTGTGTTTGTCGCTCATGGTTCAACAAAAATTCCAGACTTTCCCTGAATTGATTTTCATCTTCATTGTTATAGAATGGCACGCCAATCAAGCGGTAGTTCTTGTCTTCAAACGCCAGCGCCTTACCGCCAAACTCGGAAGTGATTGCTTTCAGAAAATCCTCTTTCCAGCGGTCATGCTCTTTCAGGTGCTTCCCCTTCGGTTCGATGAAAATCTGATAAATGAGCAACTGCCCGCTCTTTTCGCGCAGGAATAACACAAAATCGGGTTGGAATGCTTGCCCATCGGAAAAGTTGTAGATGGCAAAATGCCCTTCGTTTCGCAAAAGGTAAATTTGGTCGTATTGTTCATTAAGTTTCTGCATTTGTCTATCGAACATCCGCACAAATGCTTTTTCTTCGCTTGTTCCATATAAGGTGTTGAAGGCAAACCAATCTTTGGCAGAGACGAAATGCTCAAACTGCTCGTCTTCTGCGGCTCGGGTGTTGTTGGAATCGAACTTCAATATTTTGTCCTTGAAAATTTCTCGTACCCATTCATGCCTGAATTCTTTTGTCCCTTCAAAATCTGTGACTTGATTGCGGATTTCTGCTTCGATTTGACCCAATAACCCTTGCATGGCGGCCAGCTTTTCAGATCGGTTGTCGTCCAACTCATCCACATTGCCCTGAAAGGTGATTTCCAAACCGCCCAGATAGTTTTCAGATTCGACAAAGTCGCGCATAGAGGTAAGGTTAGGAAAATATCGCTTCAGTTTGGCAAAAGTAAAAAATGGATTGCGGGCAATGGCGGATTCAATAATATTGCGATCAATGTCTTGCACCTTCACGTCCAGACGGGTTTCGTCTTTCGCGACTGCGTCCTTTTCCCCATTTTCCAGCGCAACGGTCGCGCCGCCGTGACCTGTGGCGATAAAGTGGCTGTAGTTTCGTTTCTTCACGCCTAAATCGGCAAAAGATCTGACGCACTGATAGTCCTTTGGCTGACGGTTGTTGAGCCAAATAATCCCATACTTGTAAAACGTCGTTTTTTTGAAAGATTCCTTTAGTTTGAGTTCGCGCGTCACTTCGCGCTCGTCCATCATGCCTTGCTCGATGAGTGCCTGCCGGATTTCGGCAATGTAGCGCGAGTCGTTGATGCTATGATAATGCAGTTCTTCCAGCACACGAAGTTCGTGTTCAAGGTCACCGTCAAATTTGCGGCGGAAACGGTCATTACTTTCCGGTAACACAAACGGAAAATACCGCGCCCCTCGCCCGATGAGTTGTGCTTCAGAAATGGTGGTCGAACCGAGCTTCCCCCTACCGGAATCTCGTGTCTCGTAACAGCGAACGATGTCGAACAGGTTCAGCACGTCCCAGCCTTCGTTGAGTTTTTGCACAGCGAAGATGGCGCGAATGCGGTTGGCTTTATCTTCCAGCGTGTTGACCAGAATCTGGTAGCGTTCCTTTTCGTCTTCATCGTTGACCGAGAGACAGTAATTGGGCTGGAAATCCCGCTTTATACGTTCGGCCAACTGCTCATCGCCGACGCCATTTTCACCGAAGAATCGGAACGCGCGTTGAACAAGCGGGATGTTTGACGTGCGGATGCGGGCAATATCCTTTGCCGTGAGGCTGTCTATCAGTTTGTGAAACTCTGCCTTGACCTGCTTCGATTGCTCAATCGTCCGCTGTGCCTTGAACAAAATCACGGGCTTGAGATTGATGCGATATTTCGCCGCCACTTCCTGCTTGTACTGGCTCAAAATCAGGGCTTGCAGGATGCGCTCCGGCTGGTCAAAATCTGACTGCACAATCACCACGTCCTTTGAGTAGCGGTCGTTACGGAATTGGAGCAGGTCATAGCGGATAATGACTTTGTTGCGGTATTTTTCCACCATCGCGGGCGTGGCGTAATCGTGCGTCGCGGTGAATTCAAGCAGCAGGTTGTCCTCATTCTGCGTAAAGATGCGCTCGACTGTATTTTCCCAGCTCTCGAGCAGTTCACCCTGCGCTTTGGTCTTGACGTTCATATGATGGGCTTCATCGGCAATCAAGACAACTTTGTGCTTGCGGAAATCTTCAAAGGTGATCGCGTTTTCTTTCTCGCTCGTCAGGTCAGAGTGGAGTTTTTGAATCGTGGTAAAGCAAATGTTAATTTCGTTCGGGTTTGCGCCTTCAAAGTTCTCCACGGATACAACATGCACCCGGCGGTTGCCGATGTGAATTTCATCATTGAACAAATACTTGATCGAAGCGGGGTTGAGAAAGTTGTCTTTAGTCTTCTCAATGATGTTGGTAGAATTGACAAAGAAGAGAAAGTTGCGATAGCCCTGCTCATAAAGATAGAGAACCAATCCCGCCATGATAAGCGTTTTACCGCTTCCCGTCGCCATGTTGAACAGAAAATGCAGGGGGTAGGTCTTGTTGGGAAAGTCTTTTTTATAGCAGTAGAAAAAGCGTGCAAAGGCTTCCACCTGATAGTGCCGCAGTTCGTATTTTTGGTTCAGGTTTTTCGCGACGCTATCCGGAATTCTATCCTTGATATTGACCCATTGAGAAAGTGTATCAAGCTGTTCGTAGAGAAATTGCTCAGGCATGGTATGATTCCCCGTAGAATTCCCTGTTTAATACTTTATCTTCTTCACTAACCTTGAACCTCGCGTCGTCAATCTCGGAGAGATTCACGTATAACTGGTTTTTATCCAGCAGTTCCGCAAGCAAGCGTTTTTGTTTTTCGATGCCGTTGGGTTCTTTTCCAAGTGCTTCAAAGTCCTTGACGGCTTCTTCTGGCATTTTGGGGTTGACGTACCAATTCAAGAACGAACCCTCTGCCATGTCGCGCCAGATTTGCAAGAGTTCTTCGCTGGTTTGCGCGGCTTGAATGCGATCCATGAATGCTTCGTTGTATTTCATCAGTTCACAGTAGATAAAGTCTCCGCCGCCCTGCCAGTTGACAGCTGCGGAGATGCCTTTAGTATCACCATTAATGATATTGTTCATCCTGTCGAGGATCGTTGTTATATGCGTTTCCATTTGCTCAATAATGATGTATTGACGCCTCATCTTATGGGCGGCTGCTCCTGTTGTGCCACTTCCCCCGCAAAAATCAAGAACAATATCGCCTTCATTTGTTGCAGAGAAAATTATGCGTCTTAGCAATGCTTCATTTTTCTGGGTTAAGAATCCGGTTTTTTCTTGGTCGAAGCTTTTGATTTGAATTGAGTCCATTCTATCTAGTTCACTACAATTCCAGGTATCTTCAATTGCATACCCTTGACCTTCTGGTGCATTCCCATCCCGGCGAACATATCCTTCAGGGTAAGGGATATATTCTTTGTTAAAAAACAAAGTATTCTTTGTATAGAAGAGGATAGTGTCATGATTTCTAATCCAGTTTTTTGCTGCCGTCTTATACCCTGAAACCCAGCCAATTCTCCAGATTATCTCTCTTTGGAAATTCTCACGCCCAAAGATTTCATCCATCAAAATCTTGCAATAATGAACCTCGTTGTAGTCAAGATGAACATAAATTGAGCCATCACTTGACAAGAGATCACGTGCGATTTCCAACCGGTTCTTCATGAAAGTCAACCAGGTTGAGTGCTTGAAGCTGTCGTTGTAACCGAACGTATCATTCTGTGTGTTAAAGGGCGGGTCAATGTAAATCAACTTCACCTTGCCGCGAAACTGCGTTTTGAGCGTGTGCAGGGCAAGCAGGTTGTTGCCCTTGATGATTAAATTCTCGCGTATCACGCCGTTCTCGTCTCGACGAAAACCCGTCACCTTCTCTTTTCCATTTGCCGTGTAGCGCGTGAAATTGGTCAAGACTTTCGGGTCAAGCAGACGGTTGATTTCGTCCTGCGCCAACACCTCGTTGAAGAAAATCTCCTTGCGTTTTTCTTCCTCCTTTGTTTGTCCGCCTTCCAGCACGCAGTCCTTGTAGGGCCACACCAAAGCCACCTCGCCACGCTCGCGCAGGTATTTCCCGCCAATCGTCAGTCCGATACGATTGCGAAAACGGGTATAAGAGTTATCCAGAAAATTCTTTTGCGAGATATAGTCAAGGAAGGTGTTGAGATTGAAAACCCAATGTCCTTCGATTTCGTCAAAAAACTTGGCTTTGATCTCCTGGTCGGAAAGTAGCAACTTCACAAGGTCGCGGTCAAGTTTCCACGCTCGGTCTTGTACGGCGGCAATGATAAGTTCTCCGTCCTCATCCACAAAACGTGGGTCGGTTTTGAGCAGGTTAATCAGTTTTAGGTGGAAGGGCATCGTTTACTCCTGTGTGTCGTGAAATCGCTGGCTGAATTAAGCGGCCCAACTATTACTTATACGGACTTCTGATCTACTGCATTTTTGCCGTATATCATGACGAATAAAACGTGTTATACGGTTATTATGCCTGGTTATCAGAGACCCTCCGATAGAATAAATTCCAGAAAAATTATATATCCAACCAGGGAAAAAGTTTAACTGTTTTTTGCCGTATCCATCCTCTCCACCACCCCGGGTAACTCCCTGACCGGCATCAGGACGCTGATCCGCCTGCGCAACCTGCTGGATTAAGCGCATTTTTGAGAACCGGATAGAAAATCGCTCATCCAGACAGGATGAGCGATTTTGATGGACTTATTCCTGTACGTGTTTACCGCGCGCCGTCAAGCACCGGCCTGAATTTATACCCGTAAATGATAATGCCGCGTTCGTTGCCGTCCGAGCGAATCTTGCGGGTGACCATCTCCACCGGCATCCCAATTTCCACCTCATCCGCTTCCACATCCGTTAACTGCGCGGTCACCACCGGTCCTTCCTCCAACTGCACCAGCGCCACTGTGTAGGGGGCGGTTTCTTCAAAGCCGGCCGGCGCTTCGGTCACGTGCGTGAACGAATACACCTTGCCCCGCCCGCTAAAGGTGAAGGTGGTGCGGGCATCATTCCCGCAATGCGGACATACATCTCGCGGCGGGAAGATCTTCCCTTCGCAATGCGGGCAAATCTCACCTTGCAGCGAGTAACGCTGTTTCTTCAATCGCCAATGTCGCGGAATTTCCATGATTTTTCTCTCCTTCTACTTTGTAAATCAATCCAGCATACAGTCTATCGGCCTGATCCTGTCAATTCCTATCAAGAATCATCCGGATTCCTATCAAAACCTATCAAACCTCATCGCTTTTCCAACACATGGGCAAAAGCGGATGAAGCCGGCCCGCCCACATTGAGCGTCAACGCCATGCGAGCACCGGTAACCTGATTGGCGCCCGCCTCGCCGCGCAGTTGCTGAGCCGCCTCCACAATCTGGTACACACCTGCGGCTCCCAGCGGATTGCCGCGGCCCTTGCTGCCGCCCATGGTGAGAATGGGCAGACGCCCATTCAACCGCAAGTCGCCATTTTGGCCCAAACGCCAGCCTTCGCCGCGCTCGGCAAATCCGGCGGCTTCCAGCCCCAGCACGGCGTAAATCGAAAAAGCGTCATCCATCTCAAATAAATCCACCTCGCCCGGAAGAACACCGCCCATTTCACAGGCACGCTGCACGGCGTAACGAGCGGCATCGAAGGCTAGTGGGTCGGGCCGGTCATGCAGCGCCAGCGTATCAATCACCCCGGCTGAACCGCGCACGCGTACCAGCGGGTGGCGGATGCCGGCTTCTTGCGCCTTCTCAGGGGTGGTCAGCAGCACCGCCGCAGCGCCATCGGCGTAGGAAGCCTGATCGTATAGATTGAGCGGGTCGGCCACCGGCTCGGCTTTCTCATAAGTCTGCTGGTCAATGGCCCGCCGGTACATGGCAAACGGGTTGTTGACCGCATTGGCATGCGCCAGCACCGGAAACGCCCCAAACGCCGAACGGGGCGCCCCGTACTGATGCAGGTAACGCTGCATCAGCAAACCGGCCTGCCCGGCCAGGGTCAACCCGACCATCGCCTCATAATCGGCGTCCATCGAAATCGCCAGGGCGGCCTCTTGCTCGCTGCCAATCGCATCGGTGTACTTTTCTACGCCAACCACCAGTGCCGCATCCACATAACCGGAAGCCACCGCCATGAACCCCATCTGAAAAGCAGCCCCACCGGAGGCCTGGCCAGCCTCGCAGGTGAAGGCTTCAACGCCGGTCAGACCGGCGTTATCGGCCAGCAAGGTGCCGAGATTGGACTGGTGCGAGGTCACAATCGCCAGATAGTTTCCCACATACAGGGCATCGGGCATCAGACCGTTGGCATCCCGGCGGGCGGCCTTTATCGCCTGATAGGCCAGCGAACGCAGGGAAATATCCCACAACTCGCCAACCCGTGTCTGACCGATACCGGCAATCACCACTTCACGCATGGTTAGCCTCCTCAATCCGCCAGCTTGCCGCGCAGCCGGACGTACATGCCGTAATCAATTTCGGTACGGCGGGCAATATAATCCTGCGTTTGGAGAGCCAGCCGCTGGCGTTCGACCAGCGCTTCGGTAGTCCGGAAGAGGAAAGCATCCGAACCGGCACCTGAGCCAAACGAGACCACCAGAATACGGTCGCCGGGTTTGGCGCAATCCAGCACAGCCGAAAGCCCGATCATCGCCGCGCCGGCGTAGGTGTTGCCGATCACCGGAGAGAGCAGGCCGGGCTGAATCTGCTCCGGTGTAAAGCCTAGCATTTTGGCTACCCGCTGCGGAAACTTGGTGTTGGGTTGGTGAAACACCGCATACTGGATATCCGCGGCAGTCACGCCCAAGTCCTTCATTAACTGCTTGCCGGCTTCGGTAATGTGCTTGAAGTAAGCCGGGTCACCGGTAAAGCGCTGCCCGTGTTGAGGGTAACGTTCATGCGCCCGCCGCCAGAAGTCGGGGGTATCGGTCACATAGGAATAGGTACCCTCCACCACCGCCAGCGATTCTTCCGCCGGACCGAGGATGTAAGCCGCCCCTCCGGCAGCAGCGGTATATTCCAGTGCATCGCCGGGACGTCCCTGAGCCGTATCCATGCCAATCGCCAGCGCGTAACGACCCATCCCAGCGGCGACCATTGCAATCGCTGCCACCATCGCCTCGGTGCCGGCTTTGCAGGCAAATTCCCAATCGCCGGCTTGAATGCTGACCGGCGCACCGATGGCTTCCGCAACAACCGTTGAACTGGGTTTGACGGCGTAGGGGTGTGATTCCGAGCCCACCCACACGGCGCGAATCTCGTGAGCGTGAATGCGGGCGCGCGCCAGCGCATTGCGAGCGGCTTCGATGGACATGGTAATCACATCCTCATCCGCCCCGGGCACCGACTTCTCGCGTACCGGAGATTCGTCCTTGCCGCCTTTCCAGATGCGTGCCACTTCACGCGCCGGAAGGCGGTAGCGCGGCACATAGGCGCCGTAGCCGACAATCCCAACCGGACGGGCGGGTTTGTGTGCCAGAATAGGGGTTTCAGGTTTTTCCATAATACAACGCTCCTTTTTTATGGACTTCTTTCAACCAAAGAGGGAGACCTTTCAACTTTCTCCTCGGATTTCCTTCAAAATCTGCTGGGCGCGGTCAATCCGCACCACTTTTTCGCGCACCATTTGTTCTGCCACCCGGTTGACCAGCTCACCGCTGGCGCCTGCGGCAATCGCCACCTGACGAGCATGCAGACTCATGTGGCCGCGCTGAATGCCCTCGGTCGCCAGCGCACGCAAAGCAGCCAGATTCTGGGCCAGCCCCACCGAAACGATGATTTCGGCCAGCTCACCGGCGGTTTTGACACCCATCAAGCGGATCGCCGCCTGTGCCGCCGGATGTACACGGGTTGCCCCGCCGACAATGCCGACTGCCATGGGCATTTCCAGCGTCCCGACCAGATTGCCCTGCTCGTCCTTGCCCCATGTGCTCAGGCTGGTATAACGCCCGCTGCGGGCGGCGTAGGCGTGGGCGCCGGCCTCGATTGCCCGCCAGTCGTTGGCGGTGGCAATCACCACCGCGTCCACACCGTTCATAATGCCCTTGTTGTGGGTGGCAGCGCGGTACGGGTCGGCAGCCGCAAATGCCCACGCGGCAATGATGCCATCCCGCACCTGTTCGGCGCTGAAATTTTCAAAAGCCAGTTCCTCCAGCCGAATGGTCACGCGGGCACGCGCCAGACGGCGTTCGGCCAGATTGGTCAGAATACGCAAATGCGCCCGTCCGCCGGTGATTTGCTCAACCCGCGGCGCCAGCCGTTCCAGAGCGGTGTTGACGGCATTCGCGCCCATCGCATCCCGCACATCGTACATCAGGTGCAGCACCAGAAAAGTGCCAATCGGCGAGTCCTCGATGATGCGCACCTCCAGCCCGCGCGGCCCGCCGCCCAGGCTCGCCAGCACCGGGTCAATTTGAGCGGCTTCAGCCAGCAGTTCGTCCCGCGCTTCCAGCAGGCGCAGGCGGGCGGTTGGAGCATCCGCCACTCCTAAAATTTGAATTTGCCCGATCATCTCCGGCGGATCGGCTTTGGCAACAAAGCCGCCGCTGGAACGAGCCAGTTTTGCCATAAAGGAAGCGCTGGCTACCACCGATGGTTCTTCCAATACCATTGGCACCAGCACCTCACGCCCGTTGACGATGAAATAACGGGCAACCCCCAGCGGCAGCCCATAAACACCGATCACATTCTCAATCATGTGATCGGCCTGCTCAACCGTCAGGCCGGCTGAGCCGCTCAAGGCTGCCAGAGCGGCTTCATCCAGTTGACTTTGAGCGGAAATCCATTTCAGCCGTTCGGCTGGCGGTAAGTCGTAAAATTTTGCCCGGTTTTGTTCAGGCATGTTGAAAAAATTCCTCCGGCAAATCAAATTGGGCAGGTTTTCAACCAAAACCTACCGTATGTTACCCCCAAAGGTCACTCAAAATCTATCAAATTTGTGCGGAAAGATTGTACAAAACTGAGACAAAAGCCATACACACCGGACATAGAGGGTGAAAGGTCACCACGCTCGCTCCGCTCGCTCGCGGTGACGTAAACCAATTAATGTCACCCCAAGCGTCAGCGACACTTGCACCGCACTACACACATTAATGTCACCCCGAACGGAGTGAGGGGTCTCCCAGCCGGCCTCCGCAACGGCTCTGCCGGAGACCGCCACGCTCGCTCCGCTCGCTCGCGGTGACATTAACTCAATGACCGCCGCACTCGCTCGCGGCGACGTATACGCGATTAATGTCACCCCGAGCCTCAGCGAGGGGTCTCCCAGCCGGCCTCCGCAACGGCTCTGCCGGAGACCGCCGCGCCGCCTGACGGCGTCTCGCGGTGACGTAAACCGGCGCTCAGTGAACCCTGCCTGAATTCCTCAATCCGGAATGGCGTTGGCTTCAATCACCTGCCGGTACCACAACGCACTATCTTTGAGCAGCCGGCGTCCGCTGGCGTAATCCACCCACACCAGCCCAAAGCGCTGCGAATAACCCATCGCCCACTCAAAATTATCCATGAACGACCAGACAAAATAGCCCTTCAACGGAACGCCGGCCTCAATGGCGCGGTGGGCAGCCGCAAGGTGACCATGCAGGTAAGCGATGCGCCGTTCATCGCGCACTCGTCCATTTTCATCCGGCGCGTCCGAAAAACTGGCGCCGTTTTCGGTGATGTAGATTTGACGCGGTCGGTAGGTCAGCCAGACTTGCAGCAACAAATGGAAAAGACCCTGCGGGTAAATCTCCCAGCCCGTTTCCGTAAAGCCTTCGGGCGGGTTGGCAGTTGGGGCGATATTGTTGATCAAGTCCTCACTACCGGCGCGCAGCACCCCGCGGCGGTAGTAATTCAACCCCAAATAATCCAGCGGCTGGCTGATCAAATCGTAGTCGCCCGCTTGAAGAAAGTCCAATCCCTTGGGTAAATGCCCGCGGCGAATGTGTTCGCTGACCACATCGGCCGGGTATTCGCGTCCGTAGAGCGGATCGAGGAACCAGCGGTTATGGTGGCCATCGAACCAGCGGTAAGCGGCATAATCCTGCGGTGCATCGGAAGCCGGCTCGGCGGGGATGGGGTCAATCACAAAACCCACGTCGGCTTTGGGGCAGTTGGCGCGCAGTGCCTGCACTGCCAGCCCATGCGAAAGCAGCAAATGGTGAGCGGCGCGCAGCGCCGTGTACCAGTCGCATATCCCCGGAGCATGAATACCCAACTGGTACCCCAGCAGACTGGCACAGGTCACCTCGTTGTGAGTCGTCCAGTCGCGGATACGGTCACCCAAGCGCCGGCTGATCGCATCGGTAAATTCGGCAAAGGCGTAAGCCGTTTCGCGATTGCTCCAACCGCCTTCATCTTCCAACGCCTGAGGCAGGTCCCAGTGGAAAAGGGTTGGATAGGGGGTGATCCCGGCGGCCAGCAGGCCATCCACCAGCCGTTCGTAAAAATCCAAACCGGCCGGGTTGACCCTGCCGCGTCCTTCGGGCAAAATGCGCGTCCAGGCAATGCTGAAGCGGTAAGCCTTCAACCCGATTTGCTGCATCAGCGCAATATCTTCCGGCCAGCGATGATAATGATCGGCTGCTACATCACCGGTATCCCCGTTGAGCACCTTACCGGGCGTATGCGCAAAGCGGTCCCAAATCGATTCGCCCTTGCCGTCTTGATCCCAGGCCCCTTCAATTTGATAGGCAGAGGTGGCCGCCCCCCACACAAACCCCTGTGGAAAAATCCGTTTTGACATCTTCTTATTCCTCGCGAGTAGAAGCAGATGCTTTATCTTAACACAAAATCTCCCCCCTGCGGGGTGCAGAGGGGAGATCAAAATCATACCAGGTTGGGATAACGGATGAGTCAGGGCAACCTGGCTTCCTTGCCAATGAGGGGGAAGTAATAACGGAAATAGGCTATCCAAACACGAGCCTCTGCCGTTTCCTCTTCGGTTTGAGGAGCATCGTTATCGTGATACAGTTGATTGATCAACCACCCTTCCCCAGCAGTATTTTGTACCCGTACCTGATAGGTGATTGTATGGGTGGATTGGCTCATGACCGAATCGAAGCAAATGGCCATGCCGTCGGTGATCTGGCTTAGTGCCTGATCGTTATAGGCATATTTGATCCCGCGAAGGCCACTGGCATCTTCCAGCCCAATCGTGCCCGTATCCAGTCCACCGTTCAAATTGTCGTAGGCGAAGATGATTTCGTATTCGCCCGGTGTGTCATCCGCTTGTTTGGCAAGGTAGAATTCCACGTCGTAATCCTGGCTTGGATCACCGTAAACGTGCACATTATCCATCTCCAAAATATGCCCAACCGGATTGCCTCCCGAGTCATTTAAGTTTGCCATTGTAATTCCATAATTGTTCGTCGCATCATACTGAACTTCAAGATCTTGCCAGAAGAACGCCAGCAAGTTGTTCGGCTCGGCGGGAGTGGGGATGTCTTTATTCTCCCACGGAGTGTCACCCGGTGTAGAAGGATCAAAGAATGCAATCCCGTCATCCATAAAGTTGATCGTATTCCCAACGTTTTGACCAAAATATTGGATCGGCCCCCCACCAGTTGCCCAAACCCACCATTTTGTATCACCCGAGAGGACGCTGTTGGTAAATAAACCATATTGTTCAAGATTAACATATCCACGCTTCGTGGCAAACGGCATGGCACAAGCGGGGTCCTCTTCGCTGGTGGTCATTGAGTAGGTGGGGTACGAACCACTCACCACACCACTCCAGATGATTTTATGATTGACGCTATCATAGGTCGCTCCGCCGGTCAGCGAGCCGGGAATGAGATTGACACCCTGCGGGAGTTGATCTTCGATGGTGTAAACCGCATCAAAAGGATTAGGATTGTTGATGCTTATTGTGTAGGTCAGAATATCGCCGACATGGGCTGTTTCGTGATCTACGCTTTTGACCACTTCCTCACCAAGACGACGCACATCCAGGGCAACCACGCCGATATCGCCTTCTGTGCCGGGCTGAGAACCGACACTGAAAGCACCGTATAGCCGGTCGCCGGGTTGGGTTGTTTCATCCCAGATCACTTCCAGTTCAAATGGGGTTGTGCTGGGGTTGGAAGAGGGCCCATTAACCGTCAGGTTGCCTTCGTCGGTGGCAGGAATCACGCCCAGCGCAAGAGTAAAAGAATCATCGGCATTCCCGTCCCAGTTCTGGACCAGTACCCACCACTTTCCCGGTGGCGGGGACATCTCGCTCAGGTATTCCAGAGCGGCAGATGTGGCGCTCACGTCGTAAATTTCATTCTCTTCCGGCAGGCTGTTATCGTTCAGGTCAATACCAAGGTAAAGGTCCAGGTCATTGGCAGTTGTGTTTGTAATTTCTGCTACAAGCCGGACGGCATCATCTGGCACTTCTATGGTGGTGTACCACACCTGAGCGAGGTTATCGAAAGGATCGTCGGGCGTCCCATCCGGGTCAAGAATGTTCTGGAACAGGTTGGCTTTAACCAAACCGTACTTTATGATGCTGAGATCCACAATTTCCAGCGCCTTCAGGTTTTCCAGTGTTCCGCTGGCGCGATTGCGGTAGGTATCAAACTGCACCAGAGAGGGCAGGTTGCCCGCGGTGGAAAATACCGCCACCGGCAGATGCAGGTCGGCGATTTCCGTCCCGTCGCCAAAAGCGCTGTCGGTGTTAAGCCTAACCGTTCCAAATGTCCACTGATCCATCGGCAACGTGCTGACATCCGCCGTGAAGGTGACGGATTGGGACTCTCCGCTTTCCACCGAAAATTCGGATGGTTCAGCCGTCATCCATGTTGGTGTGGTAATAGCCATACTCACCTCAACACCGCTCACATTGGTAAAGGTGCGCGTCCATGAGCAAGCAGCCACGCAGAAGTTATCCTGCAATGCCGGCAGGTTGAGCGATTTGGGGTCGCCGCCGTTGGCCGGGTCGGCGGCTTCAAAGTTGGCGGTCGTTTCATCCAGTATCAAGGCGGTACGGGCGGCTGCGCTCAGGTCCACCCGGCCGGCGCCGTGGTCGAAGGGGTCGGCGGGGGTGGTGCGGTCTTCTTTGCGCAAACCCTCGGTTTTGGCGGTCATCATCAGCACCGATTTGATCGCCGCCGGGCTCCAAGCGGGGTGCAGGGCTTTGAGTAAAGCGGCTGCCCCGGCCACATGCGGGCTGGACATGGACGTGCCCTGATACAGGTCAAATTCCGCTTCTAAATCGGGTTCAATTTCGCCATCCGCAACCGCCGCCAAAATTTCTAAACCTGGAGCGGTAATATCGGGTTTGAGCACCTCGAAATCATTGTAACTCGGCCCTCGGAAACTGAAATCGGCTTTGATGTCGCCGTAATCCCCCACCAGCCTGTCGAAGGCGGTGATGGCTACATAAACAGGAAGCGAAGATTCATCCATCACCTGAAGGATATAATCCCGCAAGGCTTCGCCGTCCTGCTGATCGAGCATGGCGGAAGGGATGGTGGTGGTCTCCAAACCCGCCATAGGGATGGCAAAGCCATTGTTGTTAAAAACAAGCACACCCACAGCCCCGGCTTCGGTGGCGTTATTGACTTTCGTTGCAAAGGTACAACCTCCTCGCTGTATCAGGGCAATTGAGTCAGCAAAGAAATCTGAATTGAAGGATGCGCAACCAGTGGCATTATTTTCATCGTAGCGAATTTCAATTGGATTTAGATAGGTAGTGAACTTTGGACCGGTACCCGGCACGGCAAACAATCCCATCAATTCACTATTCGCAGGATCAACCACATCCACCAGGTGCCCAAAACGGCGGTTATGGCTGCTGGCGGCAACCGTCATCACCCACGGGCTGACATGGTTGACCTGCCCATCGGTGGTGGGTTCGGTTCGCAGGTTGCCGGCGGATGCCGCCACGAAAATCCCGGCATCGAAAGCTTCCAGAAAAGCCAGTTCCACGGGATCGGTATAAGGCGTTTTACCGCCGGAGATGGAGTAATTGATTACACTCACCCCATCCTCAATAGCTTGCTGCACAGCAGCCACCGAAGCGGTTGTTGCACAGCCCGAATCATCGCATACATCATAAGCAATGATTTGCGCGCGCGGGGAGACGCCGGAGATGGTAACATTGGATACACCGTTGAAGGTGGAGATGGTCAATGGATTTCCCGCCACCGTAGAAGCCGTGTGCGAACCATGACCGTTAGTATCTTCCGGCGTAACCGCTTCGTTCGTGAAGGAATACGCACCGATCAATTTGTTGTTACAGGCATTTTCGTAAGGCCCTCCACTCACCGCGCACACCCCTTTAGGTGGCGTGTCCGGGTAGGTATAAGTTGGATCGGCATCATCAGCAAAGGATGGATGGTCAAAGTTGATGCCGGTATCCAGAATACCGACAACAATCCCCTCGCCTTTTGTGGCAACAGCGCCCGGCGTGCTGCCGCCCCATATCGCATCCGCCCGGATAAACCACGGCCCGGCGTCCGTCAGCGGCTGCTCCAGCCGATCGGGGATGACGGCGCGCACGCCCGGCAGGCTGCGGATGCGGGCAGCCTCGGTCGGGCTGAGTTGGAGAGCAAAACCGTTCAGCACCACATCGTAGCGGAAAATCGGCTGTACACTGCGCTGGATCACCCGGCTGATTTGCTGTAAGCGGGTATCCTGCTCACGCCTGAGCAGATTCAGGTATGCCTGAGCCTCCAGCGAGTCCACCTGAATCTGACCGGAATCGTCGGAGAAACTCTGCACCAGCGAATCACCATCGAAAAGGACAAAATAACGCCCATCGAAGGGTTGCACCTCGCTGCTGGCATCCGTGAGTTGCAGCTTTTGCCCCGGAGATGAGATCGTCTCCGTCTCTGCTGAAGGGGAGGGTATTGCCTTCGGCGAAACACTCCCCGCAGAAACCGGCGCCGCCAGCATGCTGAACAGCAGGATGGCGGCTAAAATTACGTACACTTTTGATTTCATCGTGCCTCCTCTGAGATAGAAATATCCACACACACAGCAGCGGTCGAAGCAACCCGCTCTGTGGAGTTTCAAATGTTTACATTGTGATGATTGAGGAAGACCGATAAGATTTCGGGGAGTATTTCTTAAAACAATAAAAAACCAAGTTGATTATACACTCAAACCTAAAAGTATCATAAAAAAACCATGGGATTTTTGCCGGCTTGAAAGGATTGTGCCAATCATGATCAATCTCAACAACTAGGCTTCCTCAATGCGACGGCAATAAATTGTTCCATAAATTCAGTGTAAAATATTAAAACAATTCATTGGGGGAGAAAGATTCCCTCAAATTCACCGCTTTTCTGAGAATTTTCCCTGTTGCGCCAATGGGTTTACCATGTCAACCCCTGCTGAACTTCTTCAACGACTACGTCACTTCGTGCAACGCGAAGCTCAGGCACAGGCCGAAGCGCTTTCCAAACAATGGAGTTACCCGCTAGCCGAACGAGTTGCGCGCGGTTGGGCCATTGAAGGACTTGAGGTCGAGTCGTTTAAAAATGAAATTTTAAAGATGCGCTGCACGACCAACGATTCGCGCTTTCGCGAAGGTGACTTGATGGTACTCCATCGCGGCAACCCGGCCGACCCGGATGCTTTGCACGTTGAGCTGCAATACGACGGAGAAGATGAATTAGAATTCAACCTCATCCGGGGAAATCCCTATGAACTTTCCCAACACACCAGGGGTTGGATTGCCGATCAGGACTGGTTTGATTCCAGTACTTTTTATAAAAATGCTCTCGACCAGGCAGCCGATACGTTGCGCGGCCGCTCGCTTATCCTTCCCTTACTGATGGGTCGTCTTCAACCACAAATTGATTTCGCCCGTTACGAACGTGCCATTGATTACTTACTCCGCAATACCCGGCTTGATGAAAGCCAGATTCAAGCCGTGGCGTTGGCTTATGCGAGTGATGTACTCTACTTAATTCAAGGACCGCCCGGCACCGGAAAAACCTGGGTACTGGCCCACATTGCCGTGATGCTCGCCGAAGAAGGTCAGAGAGTGTTGATCACCGGGCTTACCCACCGTGCCATCAATAACGCGCTCAACAAAATTGCACAATTAGGAAGTGAGGTGCCTCTTTGTAAAATTGGCCCATCGCGTAACGCAACCGACTTACAAGCCGATAATTTCGAATATTTCTCCGAATCCGGTTTTGGCGACATCAACGGCGGTTACATTATCGGGGCAACACCGTTTGCCTTGCTAACCAAGCGCCTGAGTGGGGTCGAGTTTGACACGGTCATCTTTGACGAAGCCTCCCAGGTTACCCTTCCACTGGCAATCATGGGCATGTTAGCCGGCAATAAATATATCTTGATCGGCGATCAACAGCAATTACCCCCGGTGAGTATTTTTTCACAACCCGAATCAGCTCCGCCTTCGATATTTTCACTGCTTTCTCAGCAAACTTCCAGCACCCTGCTTAGCACCACCTACCGCCTTAATGATGTTTTGACAGAGTGGCCCAGCAAAACTTTTTACGACGGCGAGCTGCAAGCCAGTCCCGAAGCGGCCCCTAGAAGACTGGTCTTATCCTCCGCACATACCCCCTGGGATTTCGTCCTTGACCCTTCCCGTCCAGCCGTGTTCCTTGACTTACAGCACCGAAACACCACCGTTCGCAGCCACCTGGAAGCCGAAAAAGTGGTTGAACTGGTTCTCGCCCTGCTCGAACACCGCATTCCACCTCAAGAAATCGGCGTGGTGGTTCCCTATCGTGCCCAAAGCCGCCTCATTCGCAGTCTGTTGCGCCGTAACTTGCCGGTTTCCGATTGGTGGAAAGAAATAGTGGCAGACACGGTGGAACGAATGCAAGGTCAGGAACGGGAAGTTGTCCTGGTTTCATTAACCACCTCCAGCGTCACTTTTGCAACTCAGGTAGCCGACTTTCTGCTGCAACCTCAACGGTTGAATGTGGCCGTTACCCGGCCGCGCACAAAGCTCATCCTGCTTGGCAGCCAGTCCCTGATTAAGAGCCATCCCCAAGACGAAAAACTGGTTGCCTCGTTCGACCTGTTGCGTAGTTTACTGGATTACTGTGATTGGTTTTCACTTCCCAATGGATATTTGACCTGATATGGCACATATCCTGCCGCAAACCCCTCCTCGGAATATACCTCCGGAAACTTTAATCGTTTTCCGCGCTCTTAAAACGTTGCCCGATTCGTATTTCATCTGGCACCACCTGGCGCCCTGGCAGCCCGACGCTCCTGATTTTTTAGTGATTACTCGTCAAGCCCAAGCCGTTTTGGTCAAAGTCAGCACGGCAAAACGCGATCAGATGAGTGTAGCGGCTCAATTGCGCTTGATTGAAGATCACAGCCCACCTCCCGGAATCATCGAGGAAACCCTCCTGATCAACTTCCGCCGGTCTTTAAGCTTTCCCGAAAATGCGCCATTAGGTCTGCTGGTGATCTTCCCTAACCTCAGCCAGAGTCAACTTAACGCCGGGCGGCCAGCCAGTTCCGCTGCTGAGGTAAAGTGGGCTGGCCGAGAAATTCTTCAGCCAGAAGGTGAAGCCGGCTGGATCCAATTCTTCCCCCAGCAAAGTCTTTCTTTCGGTCAAATCCATACTCTCCGTGAGCGTTTTACGCCGGAAATTGTTGTTCCCACCGATTTGACAGTCCGCCAGCAAGACCCCCGCCGCCTGGAAGCAAGCCTGACGGCATTTCTTCTCGACTACAATCAGGAAATTGCGCTCAAAAGCGATCTTGAATTACCCGACTCGGATGAAGCATTGACGCGCGATTTTCGGGTGAATATTATCAACGGCGTGGCTGGCAGCGGTAAAACCTTGATCCTGCTCTATCGTTTGCGCCTGCTCTATCACTTTTACCCCGACCGCCGGTTTCTGGTCTTAACCCATAACCGCCCGCTCAACCACGATTTACAAAATCGTTTCTACCGATTGGAAGGCAAACAACCTGAAAATATTGAGTGGGCAACATTCAACAGCTGGTGTTACCAGTTATGGAAAAACAGCCGAACACCCTGGATTGAACCCCTTTCCTACTCCAAACGAACCGCGCTACTGGAACAGGTCTGGCAAGAATTACTGGAAAATTCCTCCATACCTCGCCACTTATTCATCAGCGAGGTGGATTGGATCAAAGACCAGTTACCCATGTCGCTGGAAGATTATCTCCATGCAGATCGCCGCGGACGTGGTTTTGCCCTGAATAGCGATCAACGCCGCCTTGTTTGGCAGGCCTTTCTTCAATTTCAGTCCTTGTTGGAAAAACAACAAATTATGGACTGGAGCGAGGTACCCCGCCGTATCTGGCAGTGGAATCAAGAGGGTCATTTGCATCTTCCCCAATACGACTTTATTTTCGTGGACGAAGCCCAGTTCTTTGCACCTCTCTGGTTCGACCTGATTCGAAAAGCCTTACGCAATCGTACTGCTCATCTCTGTCTGGCTGCCGACCCAACCCAGGGATTTCTGGGTCGCCGCACCAGTTGGAAATCCCTGGGCATCGAAGCTCGAGGCAGAACCCATCATCTGGTCAAGAGTTACCGCACCACCCGCGAAATACTGAACTTCGCCACGCTTTTTTACCGTCTGCGCTGTACCGACAGCCCGGAAGAAGAAATCCTCTACCCGGATTTGACCCAAATGCCCACCGGAGTTGTCCCTCAATTATTGATTTTGGATAGTTCTCAGGATGAAATTAGCCGGGTTGCCAATGAAGTTGCGGCTCTTTTGAAACAGGGCATCCCCCGTCAACATTTGCTGATCCTGCACAGCGATGGAGCAGTGGTGCAACGCCTGATCAGCGCGATCAACCGTAAAGCAGGCAAGGATGCGGCAATGGATCCCAAGTACACCTATCCCGGCAATTATGTGCGGGTGACCACGCTGAACGCCGGTGCCGGTCTCGAAAGTCCCATCGTGTTCCTTTGTGGATTGCGTGAGTTGTTTGAAGAGGAGCAATCCCTGCGGCTTTCGGATGAAGAACGGGAAGAAATTATTCGTTCTAACACTCGAAAGGTATATATGGCTGCCACCCGTGCCGGGCAGCGGCTGGTACTGACCTATGTCGGCGAACTGCCGGATGCCCTCCAACAGGCCATCACGACCCGTCCGCCCGCCAGCTAAGCCGATGAAGTCAGAGCACCCCTTTCCACGGACAAGGAAAGGGGTGCAAAATACGACTTATAGAATATGCAACCCTACTCCACCCGGCCGGTTTGGATGGCGCGTTTGACCTCGGCAATTGCCTGAGTGATTTTGATCTCGCGCGGGCAGGCTTCGGTGCAATTGAAGGCCGTGCGGCAGCGCCACACCCCAAACTGATCGTTGAGAATTTCCAACCGCTCAACGGCTGCCTGATCGCGGCTGTCGAAAATAAAGCGGTGGGCGTTGACAATCGCCGCCGGCCCTACATACTGCCCGTTTGACCAGAAGGACGGGCACGAGGTGGTACAGGCCGCGCACAAAATGCACTTGGTGGTATCGTCAAATCGCTCGCGCTGCTCCGGCGATTGCAGGCGTTCCTTTCCGTCAGCCGGCAGTTCATCATTGACCAGATAAGGCATCACCGTCTTGTAATGCTCAAAGAACGGTCCCATGTCCACAATCAGGTCTTTGATGACCGGCAAGCCGAGCAGCGGCTCCACTGTGATTTCGGTGGTGCCCAAATCCCGCAGCAGCACCTTGCAAGCCAGATAATTGCGCCCGTTGATGCGCATGGCATCCGAACCGCAAACTCCATGCGCGCACGAACGCCGGAACGCCAGCGTGCCATCCACATCCCCGCGGATCCATTCCAACACATCCAGCACCCGGTCGGTCGGCTGCGCCTCAACCGTAAAGACATCATAGTGGGGCTTACGGTCTTTCTCCGGGTTGAAGCGGAAAATCCTCATGCGAACTTCCATGCCTGCCTCCTCATCAGTAAACGCGCTCTTTGGGCGCATATTGGGTAATCACAACCGGTTTATAACCCAGCCGGACGCTGCCGTCCTCATTCAGCCAGGCCAGGGTGTGCTTGAGCCAGTTTTCGTCGTCACGGCGCGGGTAGTCCTCGCGGGCATGCGCGCCGCGGCTTTCCTTGCGCTCCAGCGCCGAAACGGCCGTGACCAGCGCGGCATCCAGCAGGCAGCCCAGTTCCCAGGTGTTGAGTAATTCGGTGTTGAAAATTTTGCCGCCATCGCTGACGCGCACCTGTTTGTAGCGCTCGCGCAACTCGCGCACCTTTTCAACTGCCTGCTTCAGGCCTTCTTCGGTGCGGAACACACCCACATCATCCATCATCACCTTGCGCAGTTCCCGCCCAATTTGAGCAGCCCGTTCGCGTCCGCTGCCGTTGAGCAGGTTATCCAGCTGGCGGCGCACCCCCGCATCCGGGTCAGCCGGCAGACGTGGCAGGTCTGCCCCTTTGGCGTACTCGGCGGCTTTAATGCCAGCGTATTTCCCAAACACCACCAGGTCCACCAGCGAATTGGTGCCCAGTCGGTTAGCGCCATGCACCGAAACGCAGGCGCATTCCCCGGCAGCATACAGACCGGGCAGCACCGTCCCCTGATCGTCCACCACGACCTCGCCGTATTTATTGGTGGGAATGCCACCCATGGCATAGTGGGCGGTCGGTTGAATCGGCATGGGGTCTTTCACCGGGTCAACCCCAAGGTACGTCCGGCAAAAGTCGGTAATGTCCGGAATCTTGGAGAGAATTTCCTCGGCAGTAACCCGATAGGGCGTGCCGTCCGGGCGGGTACGCCCGTCCAGTTCGGCATATTTGTTAACCGTCTCCGGGCGCACGTCCAGATAAACATAATCCTTTCCGTTGATTCCGCGCCCCTCTTTGATTTCAAGGTAAATCGCCCGGCTGATCACATCCCGCGAGGCAAGGTCTTTGATGGTCGGCGCATAGCGCTCCATAAAGCGTTCGCCCTTACCATTGAAGAGGATGCCCCCTTCGCCGCGCACCGCTTCGGTGATCAGAATACCCAGTTTGTAAATGCCGGTGGGGTGAAACTGGAAGAACTCCATATCCTCAGCCGGGATGCCATTGCGCAGGGTGATGGCCACACCGTCACCGGTGTAGGCATAGGCATTCGAGGTGATTTCCCACATGCGCCCGTGTCCGCCGGTGGCAAACACCACCGCCTTGCTGTGAAAGACATGCAGCTCGCCGGTCGCCAGTTCCACCGCCACCACCCCGGCGGCTTTGCCGTCCGAGAGGATCAAATCCAGCACCTGAAATTCATCATAAAAATTGATGCCGTTCTTAATGCACTGCTGATAAAGCGTTTGCAGAATCATGTGGCCGGTTCGGTCAGCCGCGTAACACGAGCGGCGCACCGGTTTTTTGGTCAGGTTGTTGGTATGGCCGCCAAAAGGCCGCTGGGCAATCCGCCCGTCCGCAGTGCGTGAGAAAGGCAGGCCGAAATGCTCCAGATCATAAACGGCCTGCACCGCTTCGCGGCACATGAACTCAATCGCATCCTGATCGCCAAGATAGTCACTGCCCTTGACGGTATCGAAGGCGTGCCACTCCCAGTGATCCTCTTCCAGGTTACCCAAAGCAGCCCCAATCCCTCCCTGCGCCGCACCGGTGTGCGAGCGGGTTGGATAAAGCTTGCTCAAAACAGCAGTTTTTGCGCTGCGCGAGGCATTCAGCGCCGCCATCAACCCCGCCCCGCCGCCGCCTACAATGACTACATCGAACACATGCGTTTGGGTCATTCTCTCACTCCCGTCCTGCCGCTATTCCAGCGGAAATTGTTGATTGACGCCGCCGATCAGCGCAATCGCACCGATCAGAAAAATTGCCAGCCAGAAAATGAACAAGCCCCAGTTGAGGATTTTGCGTCCCTTTTCGCCGTGGATAAAATCGTTCAACACCTGGCGCAGGCCGTTCACACCGTGCGCAAAGGCAAAACCCAGCAGCAGGGCGTCAAATACCCGCCAGAACAGACTTGCCCAGCGCTCAGCCACATACCCCAGATCCATCGCATGCACCCCCACCACCACATCCTGCAGAATGGCATGAATCCACACCAGCGGGATGAGCGCAAAGGCCGAGTAGCGCATCCACTTCCAGGCGATCATTTCATAATTGGGCTTGACCTTGACCCGCCGTACCGTTTCGGTTGTCGCTGCCATGTCAACCTCCTATCCGCCAAACAAGACAATGCCGTAATTATGAAGCAGGATATTGCGCACCATCCAAACCGCTGCCGGCAACCACAGGATGATGGCAATGATCAGCGTGGTGCGGGTGGTTTTGCGCTGCATCTCAATGCTCCACAAGCCCGGTTTGAACATATCGAAGTAGGCAATGCGCAGCCCATTGACGCCGTGAAAGAACACGCAAAAAATCAGCGCAATTTCGCCAATACCAAACAGCGTGGTTTGGTAAAGCGCCAGCGCATCCAGGAACAACGCTGGCTGAAAATAAACAAAAGCAATGTCAACAATGTGAATGGTGAGAAACAGGACTACTCCCAACCCGGTAATCCGGTGCAGAAGAAAGGCCCAGTGACCTTCCCGTCCACGATAACCGGCGTATCCGGTCAGGGTCGTCTTCAGAGTGGACATATTCACCTCCGTCTATGTGATGGGACGGTTAAATTGTAGCATATTCAAAAATCGAAGTGTAGTAATCGGGTAGAAAAATTCCACAAGCAAAAGGGTGATTTTTGATTAACCTCCCCCTTCCTACCGCCGTACCATCGGCAAAAACACCTCAAAGATGGGGGTGCAGGTCTGATGGAGATGAAAATCGGGATCTTTCTGGTTGAGAAACTGATGCAAAGCACTGCCTGCCAACGGGTAGCCATCCGGCACACAAAAACGATTGTTGTTTAGGTCCAACCCATCCGAATTGGCGGGGAGGAGCGAACCGGGGTCGAACAGAGCCGTCAGGCTGGTCATACGGTCGGGTGGAAAGCCCAGCAGCAGATTGTCATTCAGCCACAATACCTTCAAAGCAGTCAGATTTCCGACATTCGCCGGCAGCACACCGCTGAATTGATTATGGTCAAGGTACAGATACTCCAAAGAAATCAGGGAAAATAACCCAACCGGTATTCCACCACCCAATTGATTGCTGCTCAAATCGAGAATGGTCAAATGATTTAAATTACCAATCTCCGCTGGTAATGCCCCGCTTAACTGATTATCCCGAAAATTGAGTTCGGTCAGATAGGTAAGCGCACCAATTTGGGACGGCAGGCTGCCCTGCAACTGGTTGGCCGGCAGACTGAGCCGGCTCACATGGCCGTCCTCCACCGTCACACCCAACCAATTGGAGGGGTTTGTTTCCACCAGCCAGCCAGCGGCATCATTCCACTGGTCGCCATTTGTGGCCGTGTAAAGACTCACCAGCGCTTCACACTCAAACGCAGGTATTTCCACAACCGTTTGGCAAATATCCGTTTGAGGAAAGGTCTGGGCAATTGCAGGACGGCTCAGCAGGCCGGCAGTCAGCCAAGCCAGAAGGAAGAAAGTCACCATTCCAGGGACGCCTCGCATCTCGACCTTCCTCAAGCGCTTTGAATATGATTGATTTATTTTACCAAAATTATAAATGTTTCACCAAGCCAAACCCTCGGGAGTTGATCCACGCGGCAAGCGCTTTCAAATCGGTTAAACCGTCTTTTTTTGTTCACCCGGGCCGGATTCACGGGAAATTTAGGCCGCTTTTACTCCTTCTTAATAGACACCGCTTTTTCCTTTTGTTAAGTTAAATCCGGATTACTCGGCTTTTCTGGGATTTTCCCAACCTTACCAACCCAATTGCACAATGAATGGAGCAAGCATGTTCAACTTTTTCAATCGTTCAATCCGCAGTCAATTGATGACCCTTCTTGCTGGCGTGGTGGTCGTCCTGCTGATTTCCGGTATCGTCAGCGTCCTGGTCAGTGCCAATGCCGTGCGCGCCGAGGTGGAGCGCGGCCTGATGGACTACACCCTCGCCAAAGCCAATCAGATGGACGGCTTTCTGGCTGCCATTGCCCGCGTGCCGGTTCAGCTGGCTGCCAGTATCGAAGCCGACCCCCAGCCCAATCTTGACCTTCTCAACCAGCGCATGGCCGCCATCCTTAAAAGCAACCCGGATATTTACGGCACCTGGGCGGGCTTTGAACCCTACACCTATCAGGCCGACCAGGAACTGCTGGCAACCTACCACTGGTACGACAACGGCAAACCCGCCTTCGTCGTTACCACCGATCAGGATTATCTGGATGCCGTCTGGTACGCGCCCGGCAAACTCACTTCCAAACCCTTCTGGACCCCGCCCTACTTTGACGAGGGGCTAGGCAATGTGCTGATGACCACAGTCTCCGTCCCATTTCATCGGGATGGCAAGTTCTGGGGAATCGCCACAGCGGACATCTCCACCGAAGCCCTCAATCAGGTCTTGCAGGGGATTGCCGCCAGCGAAGAATACAACCGCCAGGCCCATGCCATTCTTTTCGATGGGGAAGGGAACATTCTGGGCATTGACGATTATCAGCTGGCAGCCGACTCGGTGGAGGACTTGCTGGAAGTCAACGCCGCCTCGCTGTTCGGCGGTGTATTACAGCCCATATTGGAAGACTCCCAAACCACTTCTTACGGCTATCGGTTGATCAAAGACCCGTTTGGCAGCGCCGGTCAGGTGTATGCCGCTTTTGCTCAACTCCCTGCCACTGGCTGGACGTTGATCACTTTCGTGCCTCAGGCGCTGGTTCAGCAGCGCGTTTCGGCGCTGATGATCACCCTGGCGGTCGTGGTGGCGCTGGCAGCCCTGCTGCTGGGCGGGGCACTCTTACAATACTCCCGCAGCCTGACCCAGCCGCTCCAGGCTGTTACCCAATCGTTGCAGCACATGGCGCGGGGTGAACTGGAAGGCGACTTACGCCTTGACCAGCGTGTTCTCAAACGCAGTGATGAAATCGGCATTTTGGGGCGTGAAACCCAGCAAGCCGCCGACTTCCTGCGCGAAATGATCGAAGTCGCCGGCCAGATCGCCAGCGGCAACCTGCTGGTCGAGGTTCAGCCGCGCAGCGAAAAAGACCGCCTGGGGCAGGCGTTTGTGCAAATGACCACCAACCTGCGCGGACTGGTCACCCAGATCGTCGAAAATGCCGGGAGTCTCCTTTCGGCTTCCGGACAATTGTCACTGGCCGCCGAACAAGCCGGCCAGGCTGCCAACCAGATTGCCACGACCATCCAGCAGGTTTCGCGCGGTATCACCCAGCAGGCCGAATCGGTTTCCCTGACGACAAACACTTTTCATCAGATGGAAAACGCCATTCAGGAGGTTTCGCGTGGGTCGCGCGAACAGGCCACCGCGGCAGAACAGGCCGCCGCCATCACCGCCGAAATCAGCGAAGCGCTGCGGCATGTCGCCGAAAATTCGCTGGCGGGCAGTGAGGAAGCCGCCAAAGCCGCCGAATATGCCCAGAGCGGCGCAAAAAAGGTCAATGCCACCTTGAAAGGCATGGAAGTGATTCGTGATCAGGTGGCGCTTTCCGCCGAAAAAGTGGAACAAATGGGCGAGCATTCCGCAAAAATTACCGTGATTGTCGAAACCATTGAAGAAATCGCCGCCCAAACCAATCTGCTGGCACTCAACGCCGCCATCGAAGCCGCCCGCGCCGGCGAACACGGCAAGGGGTTTGCGGTGGTAGCCGATGAGGTGCGTAAACTGGCCGAACGGGCCGCATCATCAACCCGCGAGATCAGCGCCTTGATCCAGAACATTCAAAACACGGTTGGAGAGGCTGTGGCTGCCATGCAGGTCAGCGCCCAGCAGGTCGAAGAGGGAGTGCATCAGGCCGATGAAGCCGGCAGCGCGCTGGAAAGCATTCTCAAATCCGCCCAGGTGGTACTGGATCAGGCTCAGCAGACCTCCAAAGCCGTCCAGCAGATCAACCACTCGGCCAATAAACTGGTCAGCGCGATGGACGCCGTTTCGCGGATTGTCAGCCAGAACACTGCCGCTACCCAGCAAATGGCAGCCGGCTCCAACGAAGTCAGCCTGGCAGTGGAAACCATCGCCTCGGTCAGCGAGGAAAACAGCGCCGCCGTCGAGGAGGTTTCTGCCTCGGTGGAAGAGATGAGCGCTCAGGTGGAAGAAGTGGCAGCGGCAGCCGGTTCGCTTCAGGACATGGCAAACACCTTCAACTCGCTGGTTGCCCGCTTCCGCATCCGCTAAACCGCTTTCCATAGCCGAAAATCAACCCATTCCTGAAGAAAAAAGAACAACCTCTCTCGCCGCTGAGAGAGGTTGTTTCAATTAGATGAGGGCTTGTCCGGCAAGTTGTTTCACGCTCCAAAGGGATCTAAGCCGCTTCCATCCGGCAAACAGGTGGATACCTCTCCGGCGGTGTACTCAGCCTCCCACGGCAACGCCCCGCTGACCTCCCACACGGTCACTTCGGCATCCACCACGGCCTGCCCCAGTGCATGCGCCACCGAAATGCGGTGATGCCCATCTTCGACGAAATACCGGTCGCCAACCTGAATCAGTTTCACGGCATCCAATGGTTGACCCTGAAAACGCAGCATGGCAATCGCCACCCAGCGGTCACGACTGCGGTCATCCAGCGGATTAAATTGATCGTCAAAATCCTCGCTGCGGCCAAGCGTGCCGTGAATTTGCTCGATCAGTACCGCGCGAATACCGCCATAGTGCCGGTTGCTGACCCGCCTGGAGGGCAGGCAGTTGAGATCCAACAGGCGGCCGACTCGCCGGCGCAGGGCATTTTTCAGGCGGTAGAGAGCCGCCGAAGAACGAGCTTGTTCAAAAAGCTTCAAAGCCTGCTTGAAACAATCCACATGCCGGTGATTGCCCCGTCCGTTAGGGCTTGAGAAAGAATCCTGAAATGGGTTTTGAAAATCCAGCATGATTTCACTTCTTCTTTCTGCTTAATGCAATGCGCCTGACTCACCTCACGACCTTGTTGAATATACTCCTGCGGCGGGTTGATCTCATCCTGCTGAAGGAGCAACCAGCCTTAGCCATTTGACCAGTTAAATTTTCAGAGCGGAGTATAATTACCGTCCGCAGCGGAACTTCCTGTCCCGCTGACATCTATACTCTATCGCTTAAAAGGATCAACTGGATGAAACAAAAACTGACTCTACTGGTTCTCCTTTTTACCCTGCTGGTTTCGGCGTGCAGTCCGGCCCAGCCCACCGAGACAATCACGCTCAAGGTGGCCATCCTTCCCATTCTGGATGTTTTGCCCATGGTAGTTGCCCAGCAGGAAGGCCTCTTTACCAAAAACGGCGTCAACGTGGAATTTATACCGGTTGGCTCGGCCCCCGAGCGCGATCAGTTGATTTCGGCCGGCCAGGCCGATGGCATGGTCAACGAACTGGCTTCGGTCATGTTCCTGAATCAGGATCAGATTCAGGTGCAGGCTGTCCGGTTTGCCCGCTCAGCCACAGCCGATCAAGCCCTCTTCCGTATTCTGGCCGCCAAAGACAGCGGCATTCAAACGGCTGCCGACCTGAAAGGTGTGCCGGTAGGGGTTTCGCAGGCGACCGTCATCGAGTACCTGACCGAGCGGCTGCTGCAAGCCGAAGGACTGAGCGCCGATGAAATTCAAACGGTGGCCATCCCCAAAATCCCCGACCGGTTGGCGCTGCTCGGTAGCGGCGAATTGAAAGCCGCCATGCTGCCGGAGCCGTTTTCCACCCTCGCCGCCCAGCAAGGCGCAACGGTTGTGCTGGATGATACCCTGCGCCCGGAATACTCTTTCAGTCTGATCACCTTCCGTAAAGCCGTCATTGACCAGCATCCGCAGGCGGTGCGCGCCTTTTTGGCGGCGATTGAAGAAGCCGTTGCCCTCATCAATGCCGACCCGCAAAAGTACAGCGGTTTGATGGTGGAACAGAAGATGGTGCCGGCCCCGCTGGCAGAAAGTTTCAAAGTGCCGACTTACCCGCTCAAGGGAGTACCCACACAGGCCCAATTTGACGACACCCTGGCATGGGTCAAAGAAAAAGGGTACCTCAACAAAGACTTTGCTTACACCGATTGTGTCAACGGGAGTTTGTTGCCGTAGCATTATCATCAGGAAGGGGTGGTCACAAGCCACCCCTTTTTAGCAAACTGCCATGATCGAACTGGACTCAATCACTTTTGGTTACCAGCCCGCCCTACCAATTTTCGAAAACTTCTCATGGCAGGTGCGGCGCGCTGAAGCCTGGGCTGTGATTGGGCCTTCGGGCTGCGGTAAGAGCACTCTTCTCTCACTGATTGCCGGATTGCTGCGCCCTCAACACGGCAGGATTTTGGTCGAAGGGCAGCCGCTCACCCGCCCCCGACCGCAAACCGGTTTGATCATTCAGGACTACGGCTTGCTGCCCTGGGCAACCGTCCGCGAAAATGCCCGTTTGGGGTTGCGGGTGCGTAATTTTTACGGCCCGGATGGCGTTCACGCTCCTGCCGACTATCAACGCACGCTGGATGTCGAGCCGTGGTTGGATCGGCTGGGTTTGTTGCCCTTTGCCGGCCAATACCCGGCCCAACTTTCGGGTGGACAGCGTCAGCGGACTGCTATTGCCCGCACGCTGGCACTCAACCCGGATATTTTACTGATGGATGAACCCTTCTCCTCTCTGGATGCCCCCACCCGTGAAGGCTTACAGCGCCTGACACTGGAACTCTGGCAGGAAAACCGACTGACCCTGATTCTGGTCACCCACGCCATTGAAGAAGCCGCTCTGCTGGGGCAAAAAATTTTACTGCTCAATCAACCGCCTAACCGCACGGCGCAGATCATCGAAAACCCGCTCAACCTGCAGCCCGGCTACCGCGAGTCAGACGAATACCGCAGCCTGTGCCGCCACTTGCGCGAGCGTTTGGAGGCAGGATGAAACGCCGCGATTTGCTGCTTGCCAGTGCCGGCTTGCTCCTGCTCTGGCAGGTGATTGCCATGCTGGTCAACCAGCCGATTTTGCCGCCCCCGGGCCGCGTGCTGGTCACCTTGTGGGAGGAAACCCGTCGCGGGAATTTGAGCAGTCATTTTCTTGCCAGTCTGTGGCGGGTGGTGGCCAGCACCCTGCTGGCCGTCCTCACCGCCGCGCCGGCCGGTCTGGCGCTGGGGCAGTTCAAACGGCTGAATGCCGTGTTCTCTCCCATCATTTACATTCTTTACCCCATCCCCAAAGTGGTATTCGTGCCGGTGGTGTTGCTTTTCCTCGGCATTGGCGACCTCTCGAAAATCGTTGTGATTTACCTGATTCTCTTTTTCCAGATTCTGGTGCTGGTGCGCGATCAGGCAGCCGGTCTGCACCCCGAACTGATCCGCAGTGTGCGCAGCCTCGGCGCAGGGCGGCTGGCGTTATTTCGCTTCGTGTTCCTGCCGGCCAGCATTCCCGGCATTCTCACCGCCCTGCGGCAGTCGGTTGGGACGGCGGTTGCCGTGCTGTATATCGCCGAATTATTTGCCACCCAACGGGGACTGGGTTATTACATCTATCTAAACGGCAACACTCTCTTCAATTACCCGGCCATGTATGCCGGTGTAATTGCCATGAGCATTTTGGGGCTGGGGCTTTATTTCACCGTGGACGGGTTGGAACGCCTGCTCTGCCCGTGGCAGGTTAAAAACCGCTCCACCAGCGGCTGATTAACAGCCCCCCCGTAAACAAAACTGCAAACAGCAGCTCTAACTGGCCGGTTTTCCCCAGTAGCGCATTCAACGCCCGCCCACGGGTATGCGCCACCTGGCGAATCAAACGCGCCGCCAGCGGCAGGCTGAGCAGACTGAGCAGCGCTGCCACCGGCAGAATACGGCTGATCACGCCCATCAGCGCCACCCCATAGGCCAGCCCAACCCACACGCCGTATTCGATGACCGCGCCTTGCTCCCCCAGGCGCACTGCCAGGGTGTGTTTACCGCTGGCGCGGTCGGTGGCAATGTCGCGCAGGTTATTCACCGTCAGAATGGCCATGGCCAGTAAGCCAACTGGCAGCGAGGAAACCAGTGCAGCAGCGCTGACGCTGCCGGCCTGCACAAAATAAGTACCGCCGACCGCTGCAAAGCCAAAAAAGAGCAGCACGAACACTTCCCCCCATCCGTGATACGCCAGCGGGTACGGCCCACCGGTATAAGCCAGCGCCGAAAGGATCGCAACCACCCCCAAAATCAAGGCGGGCAGTCCCGCCACCCAGATCAGATAGAGGCCGATCAGTGCGGCTGCGCCAAACACCACCAGCATTCCGCCGATCACCTGGCGCGGGGTGAGCAGTCCTGCCTGAGTCACCCGCAGTGGTCCAATTCGTTCGCTGGTATCGGCTCCTTTTTTGAAATCGAAGTAATCATTGGAGATATTCGCCCCAATTTGCAGCAGCAGCCCCACCAGAAAAGCCGCCAGGGCCGGCAGTGGGCGAAAAACACCCTCCCAGACGGCCACTCCGCAGCCCACCAGCACCGGCGCTGCCGCCGCCGGCAGCGTGCGAGGGCGCGCCGCCAGCAGCCAGATCTGCCAGACCGAAAGGTTGGAAGCAGTGCCGGGGTTCATACCAGCGGATTATATCAAAAACCCCGCGAGGATAAGAATGGAGGATTAGACAGAAAATCATCCGTCAGCGTTGTCGGGCGGTATAATGGATTCAAACAATGATAGAAGAGGTGTAAGATGTCTCAAGTTACTGCTCCCGCGCTTTCTCCCGTACCCGCAGCCGCCGGTATGCCGGTGTTGGGTGTTTTGCCGCGTTTCGCCCGCGATCCGCTCAACTTTCTGCTGAATGCAGCCATTCGCTATGGTCCGGTGGTGCGCCTCGATCTTGCCAGCCGTTCCACCTATCTGGTCAGTCATCCCGAGGGTGTCAAATACGTGCTGCAGGATAACAACCGTAACTACCGCAAAGGTTACGATCAGGCCAAACCGTTGATGGGTGAAGGATTGGTCACCAGCGAAGGTGAATTCTGGCGCAGCCAGCGCCGCCTCATTCAGCCTTCTTTCAGCCGCCAGAACCTGAATCAGTATGCCACGGTGATGATCAATGCCACGCTGGAACGCCTGCCAAAATGGGAAGAATACGCTCGCCAGCGCCAGCCGGTCAATTTCGGCGAGGAAATGATGCGCCTGACCCAAACCATCATCGTGCGCACCATGTTCAGTGATGATGTCGGTGACCAGGCCGATGCGCTCGGCAAAGCCTTTGACCAGACCCTCGAACACCTTAATCAGGTGCTTTTCTCGCCCCACCCGATTCTGGAAAAATTGCCCACACCGGCCAATCTCCGGCATGAGCGCGCCTTGCGCTTTTTGGACGAATTCATCTACCGGCTGATCGAAAAACGCCGGCAAAGCGGCACGGATAACGGCGATTTACTATCGCGCTTGTTGATGGCACGCGACCCGGACAGCGGCGAAGGAATGCCCGACCGCCAGATCCGCGACGAGTTGATGACCATCTTCCTCGCCGGGCACGAAACCACCGCCAACGCTCTGGCATGGACATTCTACCTGCTGGCTCAACACCCGCTGGTCGAATTCCGTCTGACGGATGAAATCCGCCAGGTCATTGGCGACCGCCCCCCCACCGTGGAGGATTTGCCGTCCATGCCTTACGGGGCAATGGTCTTCAGCGAGGCGCTGCGCCTTTACCCGCCTGCCTGGATGTTTGCCCGCCACGCCATCGAAGATGATGTCATTCAAGGCTACCCCATTCCCGCCGGAACGATGATCTTCCTCAGCCCGTATGTGACCCATCACCATCCTGATTACTGGGAGAACCCCGAAGCCTTTGACCCCGAGCGTTTCAGCGAGGCGCGTTCGGCTCAGCGCCCCCGTTACGCCTATTACCCGTTCGGCGGAGGGCCGCGGCAGTGCATCGGCAATCATTTTGCCCAAATGGAAGCCCAATTGCTGATGACGATCATCTTGCAGCATTTCCGCGTGGAATTGGTAGAAGGAATTAAAGTGAAACCAACCCCGATTGCCACCTTGCAGCCACGTCCGGGTGTGTTGGTTTACTTTGAAAAACGCCAGTAATCCCGCTCAAGTCACCGCCAGCCGCCGTCAGGCGGCGTGGCGGTCTCCCCCAAAGCCCAAAAGATTTCCTCTCCCCTTACGCATCTTCGTATCAGGCCCCAAATTCGTTTTCTCACCTCTTCATGGTAAAATAATCCCCATTCACAAGCTCAACCCGTCATTTCCTGGCTGAATTTGATAAGCCAAATCAAGGAATGAATGAACGGGGCTGCATTATAATTGATGAGGAAATTCTGCTCCATCAGGAGGAATGATGGTTAACCCGGAACTGCTGGAAATTCTGCGCTGCCCGGCCTGTGTTCGTGAAAAAGAAGGGCTGCTGGATTATTACAAAGAAAGCTGGCTGATCTGCCGTGACTGCGGACGCAAATACCCGATTGTGGAAGACATCCCCGTCATGCTGATTGAAGAAGGCGACAAGTGGATCCACACCGCTACGGAGGCTCTACCCGTCCCCCCGCCTCCCATGGAATAACTCTCTTCAAGTGGAATGGATCTTGCACCATCAAGGGGCATGATCCGAACTTCTACGCGTTATCGAAAGATCAAGATGGCTCAACGACAACAACGAATGGCATATAAGCGGACACCGCTGGATCGGGTGACGCTGATCGTCCTGATTGTTTTTATCATCCTGGCGGTCATTACTGCCGTGGTAACCTTCAACGTCGCCCGGGATCTTTTCAAATCCTGGACGGCAACCCCCCTGGAAGGCGTTGCGATTGGCAGTACCTCCAATAATCCGGCTGTCCCCACCCTGCCGCCCAACACCATTTTACAGCCGTCGGGCGGGCCGCAACCTCAACCGTGGGACGGCAAAAACCGCGTCAATGTCCTGTTGATGGGACTGGATTATCGCGATTGGGAAGCCGGCGAAGTGCCGCGCACCGACACGATGATGCTCTTCACCCTCGATCCCATCAGCAACACCGCCGGAATTCTCTCCATCCCGCGGGATATGTGGGTCAACATCCCCGGTTACGATTACCACAAGATCAATCAGGCTTATTACTTCGGCGAACTGGATAAACTGCCCGGCGGCGGTCCGGCTCTGGCGATGGAAACTGTCAAGCAATTCCTCGGTGTGGATATTCAATACTACGCCCAGATTGATTTCAACGCTTTTGTGCGTTTCATTGACGAAATCAAAGGGGTCAAAATCCGCGTTGAAGAACCCATCACCGTGGTGGTGATGGGCAGCAACCGCAAGATCACCCTGGAGCCGGGGGTGGTGACCCTGCCGGGGGATATTGCCCTCGCCTACGCCCGTCAGCGTTACACCGAAGGCGGCGACTTCGACCGCGCCCGCCGTCAGCAGCAGGTTGTGCTGGCCATCCGTGACCGTATTCTCAGCTTCGATATGCTGCCGACGCTGATCACCCGTGCCCCGGTACTCTATAACGAGCTGGCTTCCGGGGTACGCACCAACATGACCCTCGAACAGGTCATTCGGCTGGCGTGGCTGGCCCAGCAGATCCCCGAACAGAACATCAAACGCGCTGTCATCGGCACCGATGCCGTTGAATTTGGGACTTCCCCGGACGGGCTGGACATTCTCATCCCCATTCCCGACCGCATTCGCTTGATTCGCGACGAGATCTTCACCAGCGGCGGGCCGGTAGGGCCGGTGGCCGTTGCTGAGGATGCGGCATCGCTGATGCAGGCAGAGGCAGCGCGGGTATCGGTGCAAAATGGCAGCGGAGCGGACGGCCTGGCCGGGCAAACCGCAGCCTGGCTGCGCCAGCAGGGTTTAAACGTGGTGGATGAATCCAACGCGGATCAGTTCTACAACGTGACTACATTCTTCGTCTACAACGGCAAGCCGTACACCCTGCGTTATCTGGCCGGCCTGATGGGAATTGAGAATCCGCGCGTGTATAACCGCTTCGACCCCAACGCCCCTTATGACATCGCCGTCGTCGTCGGCAGCGATTGGGCGGCCTCCAACCCAATGCCCTGAGCGGTTCTTATTTACCCAGCCGCTTGATAAATGCGGCTACTTCCCGCAAAAAGTTCATATAGGCTTCCCGGTGCACATTGTGACCGGCAGCCGCAATGCGCACCGTTTTGCTTTTGCGCCATACCTTCTCGATCTGGCGAATCACCGGCGGCGTAAGCACAGCCCCCAAAGACGGTTCGCCGGTGATGATCAATCCCGGACAGGCAATTTGCGGGACAATCTCAAACCATTCGGGCTGGGGCTGGACAATCCAGTCCAGTGCTTCCAGTTTGACCTGCTGTTTGGCTTTTGCCCATTGGAAAAATTCGCTTTCATCCCAAAGCGGATTGAGTCGTTTGCCCTCGGCGATAATCTCTTCCAGAGACTTTTGTTTCAGGCCGGTCAGCCATTCGCGCCAGTCGCCCAGTTTTTTCTCGCGCCGCGCCTCATCGCCGCTGCCAATTTCCTGCCACGGCGGATCTTCCAAAACCACTCCCCGCACCACCTTTGGCAGTTGAGCGGCGGTCAACGCCGCCGTTACCGCCCCCATCGAATGACCGAGCAGGATTGGCCTGTGCAATTGGAGCGTTTCGATCAGGGTACAGACATCCTGAGCCTGAACCAGCGGTGAAGCCCCGCGCTCATCCAGCCCGGAAGAGCCATGCCCGCGCGCATCCATCAGAATGACATCAAACTCCACTTCCAAAACCAGCGGCACGCGGTTCCAGCACAGGGCATTGTCGCTCAAACCGTGCAGTAAAATGATCGGTGGTTTTTGCCCACCGGTACGATAATATTGAATGCGTACCCCATCCGAGAGAATGTGTCCGTAAAATAATTGCGGCATGGCTGATTTCCCTCAAATCCAAAACTCAGTATACTCCCGTTTCAAGCCGCGGGTAATGTTTTATAGAAAAATCTATTTCAAAACATCGAAACGGCACCTTGTGAACACCGAAAAACTTGTTATAATAAGTATAATAAGTATATCTAGAATTCATCCTGTATTGAATTATGGTCACACCCATCCGACAAACGACCAGACCGCTGTACCAGCAGGTTGAGCAGGAACTGCTCCGCCAGATACGCCACAACCTGCTCAAACCGGGCGATAAACTCCCCTCCGAGAGCGAACTTTCCCGCCAGTTCAATGTCAGCCGCATCACCGCCCGGCGGGCAATCAACAATCTCATTCAACAGGGCTATGTCTATTCGCTGCAAGGCAAAGGCACCTTTGTAGCCCAAACCCGCATCCGCGAACTTTCGGGGTTCCGCTCGTTTAGCGAGGATATCCGCGCGCGCGGCATGACCCCCTCATCTCGCCTGCTTCAAATCCGCCGCATCCAGCCAAAAACTAATCTGCGGGCTGAGTTGAACCTGCCGGCCGGTATTGCCGTCTACCGATTGGAACGCATCCGCCTGGTCAACGATGAGCCGGTAGCCTACGAAGATGCCTATCTGCCCGCCAGCCTGTGTCCCGGCTTGGAGCAGTTTGACCTTGAAAAGCGCTCGCTGTTTGAAGTCCTGCGCAGCGAGTACAATCTCCATCCCACCTGGGCAGATGCCGAGCTGGAAGCCGCCGCCGCTGATGAAGCGCTGGCAGCCCATCTCGCCATCCGTCCGGGTGAACCGGTGTTAATTGCCCTGCGCCACACCTACACCGAGACGATGACCGTCATCGAGTACGTGCGCTCTGTGTACAGCGGCAAAAACTTCACCTTTTACACCGGACGGCAATACATTGGGTAAAGCCCCACTTTAATTCCACTTTTCAACATCCATAAGGAGGAAGGTATGCGTGCAGTAAGTCGTCTTGTTTTTGTGGTGGTTTTGCTTGCTCTGGTGGTGATGAGCGCAGCCGGATGCGCGTCTCCACAGCAGGCGAGCGGGCCGAAAGTCGTCAAGGTGCTGGCCATGCAGCAAGCCGGCCCCACCCCGGAGGAGATGAACGCCATCGTCGCCAAGTTCAACCAGTCTTCTCCAAATGTCAAGGTTGAAATCGAGTATGTTTCCTACGACGCCCTTCACGATAAAATCGTCACCGCCATGGCGACCAATCCACCCTCTTACGATGTCGTCCTGGTAGATGACATCTGGTATGCCGAGTTCGTCAAGAACGGTTACCTTTGGGATGTGACCGACAAAATTGACCAGAACACCAAGCAGGAAGTATTCTCCACCGCCTGGGACATTACCTCGGTCAACGGGCGGATTTACGGCATGCCGTGGCTTTTAGACCAGAAGTACTTCTACTACAACACCGAAATTCTGGAAAAAGCCGGCGTTGATGTTCCCCAGACATGGGAAGACCTGATTGAAGCCAGCCGCAAGATCAAAGAAATGGGGCTGGTGGAGTATCCGATTGTCTGGTCGTGGGCGCAGGCCGAAGCAGCCATCTGCGACTTTGTCGCCCTGCTCTACGGCAATGGTGGCACCTTTGTGGACAGCAACGGCAATCCCGCTTTCAACAATGAGAAAGGCGTCCAGGTGGTCGAGTGGATGGTCAAGACGGTTGACGAAGGCCTGTCCAATCCGGCTTCCATTTCGTATGTGGAGGAAGATGTGCGCAACGTCTTTTCCCAGGGCAAGGCCGCCTTTGCGCTCAACTGGCTGTACATGTACGATTTAGCCGCCCTCAATCCTGACGAATCGCAGGTGGTGGGCAAAGTCGGACTTGGACTGGTGCCGGCGTTCAAAGGCAGCGGCGTACCCAGCGCCACCATCAACGGCTCGATGGGCTTTTCGGTGATTGATAAATCGCCCAACCGCGAAGAGGCCTGGGAGTACGTCAAGTTCCTGACCAGCGAGCCGATTCAGAAAGAGTACTCTGCCCATCTTCTGCCCGTCTGGAGCGGCAATTACGAAGGACAGGCGCTGGAAGAGTTGAAATCGCTGAACGAATCCAACCCGGTGACGGTGCCGGCTTTCAGCGCCCAAATCGTCTATGCGCATGTGCGCCCCAAAGTGCCGTTCTATCCGGAATTTTCCAAAGCCCTCCAGCTGGCTTTGCAGGAAGCCCTGACCAAACAAAAGAGCCCGGCTCAGGCATTGAATGATGCCGCTGCCAAGTGGAACGAACTGGCTACCAAATAATTAACCGCTTCCGGCAATGGGGCGGGGAAATCAATCCCCTCTTTCCCCGCCCCCCTTTTTTATGGACGAGTTTTATTGATGAGTATTCCAGCGGTCAAACCAAATGCGATGACCCTTACCCAGCAACGGCTGCGGGATGGCTTCTGGCTGATCCTGCCCGGTTTACTGGTGATCTTCGGCATTACCCTGTTCCCGATTATTTACACCTTTGTCCTCAGTTTCACCGAAACACCCATCTCCAATCCGGCGCCGCAGGGTTTCGTCGGCTTTCGTAATTATCTTTATTTTCTTTCCAACCCGGTTTTCTGGGCAGCCATTCGCCGCACGCTCTACTTTACCGTTGTCTCGGTTGGCGCTGAATTAATTCTGGGTATGGGGCTGGCATTACTCATTCATGCCCGCCCGTTTGGCTGGCAATTTCTGCGCACCAGCCTGATCATCCCCTGGGCAATCCCGACCATCGTCAACGGGGCTATGTGGCGCTGGATCTACAACGCCGATTATGGCGCCCTGAACGGTTTACTGTACCAGTTAGGCATCATTGACCGCTACAGAGCCTGGCTTTCCGAGCCGGTGACGGCCATGAATCTGGTCATTGTTGCCGATATCTGGCATTCGGTGCCTTTCATTGCGCTGATCTTGCAGGCAGCCCTGGCAACCATACCCCGCGAACTGGAAGAAGCCGCCGCCGTTGACGGCGCCAACGTCTGGCAGCGGTTCTGGAAAATCCGCTTCCCGCTTTTACAACCCGCCATCCTGGTGGCGCTGGTCATTCGCACGGTAGAGGCTTTTCGCGTGTTCGACATTATTTATGTCATCACCCAGGGAGGACCGGCCTTTGGCACCGTGACCATCTCTTATCTTACTTATCTTGAATCGTTTTCATACGGACGGCTGGGCGGAGGCGCGGCTCTCTCGTTTCTCATTTCAGCCTTTACGCTGATCATGGCTTTGCTGTACATCCGACTCCTGTACCGGGAGGATTTGCGCTGATGAACACATCCCGTCAAATCGGCAGTAAAGTCCTCTACTTTTTGTTGACCCTGCTGGCGCTGCTGGTCATCTACGCTCCGATTGCATGGCTCTTTCTGGCCAGCATTTCCACCCGCGCCGATCTGCTGGCCACCCCGCCACGCTGGATTCCCGAACACCCCACCCTAAAAAATTATCTGGATATTCTCGTGCCGGGCACAGCCGTCTCCGAAGTTGCCCGCACTTTCAAAATCACCCTGGGCAATTCCCTGCTGGTAGCGCTGACCACCACCGTCATCTCGCTGGTAATCGGCTCGCTGGCCGCATACGCGCTGGCGCGTTTGCGGCTGCCATTCCGCAATACGGTGTTTTTTGGCGTGCTGAGTGTCCGGATGATCCCCGAAATTTCTCTGGTCATCCCTCTATACATCATCGCCGCCCGCCTGAGTATTCTGAACAAACCGATTGTGCTGATACTCACCTACCTGAGTTTTGCCCTGCCCTTTACCATTTGGATGCTGACCACCTTTTTTGAAACCGTGCCGGAAGAGCTGGAAGACGCCGCCTTGATTGATGGCAGTTCCCGCCTGAATACGCTCTTCCGCGTCGTCATTCCGGTAGCAGCGCCGGGCATCATCTCCACGGCTTTGTTCACCTTCTTACTGGCATGGGACGAATTTTTCTTTGCCCTGATTTTCACCAGTACCGTCGCCGCTAAAACCGTTCCGGTTGCCATTGCCGAGTTTACCGGGCGTTATGCGGTGGATATTACCGCGATGATGACCGGCGGTATTCTGGCGGCCCTGCCGCCGGTGCTCCTGGCTTTGATCTTCCAGCGTTTCATCGTCAGTGGACTTTCGGCCGGAGCGGTTAAGGGATGAGCCAGGAAGAATTTGTTGTTGGCATTGATCTGGGCGGTACCAACGTCCGTGCGGCGGTTGTCAGCCGGCGGGGAGAAATCAAAGCCTGGGCTCAGGCGCCGATTGAGGCAGCCCGCGGCGTAGAACTGGGAATTTTGCGGATTCAAAATCTGATCCGTCAGGTGATGGAACAGGCCAGGATCAAGCAGATCGCCGGAATTGGCTTTGGCAGCACCGGCCCGCTTGACCGCGAAAACGGCTTCATCCAAAACCCCTACACCCTGCCCGGCTGGGAAAATGTGGATGTCCGCACCCCGCTAAGCCGGGCGTTTGACGCGCCGCTCATCATGGAAAACGATGCAGACGCCGCTGCCCTGGGAGAAGCCTGGCTCGGTTCGGGCAAGGGCACTTCCCGCTTTGCACTGGTGACGGTCGGCACGGGGGTCGGCAGCGCTTTCATTCTTGACGGGCATATTTACCGCGGCATGGACGGCGAGCATCCCGAAGCCGGTCATCAGGTACTCGACCCGAACGGCCCTCCCTGTTATTGCGGTGCAAGAGGCTGCCTGGAGAGCCTCGTTTCTGGCCCGGCAATCGTTGAAAGCGCCCGCCGTGCAATTCCGCAGTACCCCGAAAGTTTGCTGGCGCGGCTCGAACAGAACGGCCACCCCCTTGATGCCGTCCAGGTCGTTGAAGCCGCCCGTCAGGGAGACCGGCTGGCACAACAAATCATCCGCGAGGCAGCCACCTACCTCGGTCTGGGATTGGTCAATGTTCTTTTATTTTACCTGCCCGAATGTATTGCCCTGGGCGGTGGGGTGATGAAGAACTACGATTTGTTTATCCCGCACATTTTACAGGTGCTTTCTCAACATGATGTGGTCGTTCCCACCCGCCGCGTTCGGATTACACCGGCCTCACTGAGCAACAAAGCCGGCGTACTCGGCGCGGCGAGGGCTATCTGGCAGCAAATCAGAGGATAATCAACATGAACAACAACCCGTATGTGCAAGATATTCTTTCCCAACCCGATGCCCTGCGCGCGGCGTTGCAGGGCTATCCGGTGCAATTGTTGAGCTTAATTGTTCAGGCCGTCCGCGCCGGAAAGTTTGACCGTATCTTAATCACCGGCATGGGAGCATCCCTGAATGGTTCGTATCCGGCCGTATTGCGGTTGAGCGCCTTACCCCTCCCAATCCTCTGGGTCGAAACGGGTGAACTGGCTCACTTTTCCGCCTCACAGATCACCCCCAAGACGCTCTTGTGGGTCGTCTCGCAATCCGGGCGCAGCGCCGAAATTGTGCGCCTGCTGGAAATTTGCCGCGAAAACCGGCCGGCCGCCATGCTGGCAGTGACCAATGAAACCGACAGTCCGCTTGCCACAGCAGCCGATTTCCTGCTGCCGCTCAACGCCGGGGCAGAATCCACCGTCAGCACTCGCACGTACCTGAACACCCTGGCCGTCATGGGGCTGGCTGCCACCCAGATGCTGGACGAGCCGATCGGGCCTGCACTGGATGCCTTCTACGCAGCCGCCGATGCTGCCGAGAGTTATCTCGGAAGGCTGGACGAGCACCGCCAGATTCTCTCCGGGCTTGCCAAAAACCTGCAAAACTTGCTGCTGGTCGGACGGGGCGGTTCGCTGGCGGCGGTTTTCAACGGGGCGCTGGTGTTGAAAGAAGCCGCCAAATTCCCTGCCGAGGGAATGAGTGCGGCGCAGTTCCGCCACGGGCCGTTCGAACTGGTGGACGAACAGTTTTATGCAGGGGTGTTTGGCGGTGATGAGCCCGCCCGCAGCCTGAACCTCAATCTGGCAAGGGACATCCTGCACCACGGCGGCCATGCCGTCTGGATTGATACCCAACCCGAACCCGACTTACCCGCCTGGCTGATTCCACCCTCCCAACCGCTCACCCGCCCCGTGCTGGAGATTTTACCCGTGCAGGTGTTGAGCATTGTACTGGCTGAACTGCGCGGTTATGAGCCGGGACAGTTCCGTCATCTGGGCAAGGTTGTGCTTCAGGAATAAAATAAGAAAAAAAACGGAGTTAACCTGATGAAAATCCTGATTGCAACCGACATGGAAGGGGCTTCTGGCGTGGTGCATTTCGACCAGACCGACCCCAGCCACGCCGAATACGCCCGTTTCCGTCGCCTGCTGACCGGGGATGTCAACGCCGCCATTCAGGGCGCAGCCGCCGCCGGCGCAACCGATTTCATTGTCGCCGATGGTCACTGGAACGGCAGTAACATTCTCATTGAGGAACTCGATCCGCGCGCCCAGTTATTTTCCGGCAGCCCCACCCCTTGGGGCATGGTGGACGGTGTGGATCAGGGGGTTGATGCTGCCCTGTTCATCGGCTATCATGCCCGGGCCGGCACGCAAAACGCCATTCTGGATCACACCTGGTCGAGCGTGCGGGTTTTCAATGTCTGGCTGAACGGCCGACTGGTGGGCGAGTTCGGCCTCAATGCAGCCGTGTGCGGGCATTTTGGCGTGCCGGTCTTGATGGTCTCCGGCGATCAGGCGGTCTGCGCCGAAGCCGCCGAATGGGTCAACGGCATCGAAACGGCAGTGGTCAAAACTGCCGGCGGAAGGATGAGCGCGCAGTGCCTTCCGCTGGAAACCGCCCGCCGTGTCATCCGCGAAACGGCCGAGCGGGCCGTCCGCCGGTTGATAGCCGGTGACGCTCCACCCCCCCTGCGCGTGGACACGCCGGTCAACATCGAAATCGAGTTTCACTACCCGCAGATGACCGATAACGCCGCCCTGCTGCCCGGCAGCCAGCGCCTGGACGGGCGGCGGCTGGCTTACCGCGCCGCGGATATGCTGGAAGCCTACCGCGCTTTCCGCGCCGCGGTCGGACTGGCTGCAAAGTAAACTCAATTCGGGATCCTGTTTACCGTTCAATAATCAGCAGGTCCCGCTACCCGCGGTGGCATTTGCGAAGATAACTGTCACTCCGAGCAAAGCGAGGAGGCTCCAGCGCTGGGTCAGCTCGCTGCGTTGCCACCATGACCGCTCCGGCTTTTGACTGTCTCATTTGTTCAGGAAAGCGCCCCGGTTTTGGTCGGGTACGGGCATAAATCGCGCAGTGGACAACGCGGACAGGCCGGTTTGCGGGCGTGGCAGACTTCCCGCCCCAGCCGAATCAGGTTGAGATGGGCTGCTCCGTAATCTTCCGGCGGAAACAGAGCCGCCAGATGGTCATGCGCCTGTTCCACCGTCATGCCCTCAGGCCTCAACCCCAACCGGCCGCTGACGCGGTAGATGTGGGTATCCACCGGGAAAGCGGGTTTGTCCAGCGCAAATTGCAGCACAATCGCCGCCGTTTTGCGTCCCACCCCGTTGAAACGCATCAGCCAGGCGTGAGCCTCTTCGGGTGGGTAGTCGCGCAAAAAGTCCAGATCCAGCTGTCCGCGTTCGGCGGTAATCTGGCGCAGGACGGCCTGAATGCGCGGCCCTTTCTGATTGGCCAGCCCGGCCGGACGGATGGCTTCAATAACCTCCCCGGCCGGTGCATCCCGCACCGCTTCCCAGCTCGGAAAACGGGCTTTGAGCGCTTCGAAAGCCGCATCCCGGTTGCGGTCGTTGGTGTTTTGGGAAAGAATGGTGGAAACCAGTTCATCCAACGGCCGTAAAGGCTGGCGCCACTCGGGTCGCCCGTAAACTTCCAGCAGACGCCGGTGAATTTCAGCAGCACGCCCGGCAAGTTCGGAAGGGGGCCTGGAAGGCTGCATTCGATTCAACCCCATTGCAGGTTCAGGCGGAACACCGGGCGGATTTCTCCAATTTCCAGGCCGCGCCAGTTGGTCAGCGGACGGGCTGCAACGTTGGCCAGTCGGGTGCGAAGGTCATCCTCGCCGAGCAAACCTAACTGGCGCAAAATCTCCGCCGCAATCACCGGGCGCGCCCGCCCGGAGGGGTCTCCATCCGCCACTTTGAAAACTATCCCCAGCGCCGGGCTGTTTTCACTCAGCGCGCCGGGCATGACCGCAATAGCCTGATAGCCCTCTGCCCCGGCCTTGCAGATGAATTTACCCTGCCCGGCTTCCATCGCCAGAGTGTCAAACCGATCCGGGCCGGCCACCATAAAGGGCTCGGCTGCCATGGCGCGGGTAACCCGCCGGCAGGCCTGCGCCCGCTTTTCCGGCAGGCCGCGCGGGTCGGCCAGACGCGCCAACCCCCAGGCAGCGTGATAAAGCGGCACCGCAAATACCGGCGCCGAACAGCCATCAATGCCGATGACCACTTTTTCAGCCGGGTAGTTGACCATTTCTGCAAAAGTTTGCAGCACTCTTTGCTGAACCGGGTGGGCCGGGTTGATGTACTCCGCCTTTGAGAAGCCGCTCAGAACGGCCTGCGCCAGAAAACCGGTGTGCTTGCCGGAGCAGTTATGCCGGTTGGGGGTGGGTGATTCCCCCCGCCGCATCAGGGCTTCCTGGGTGGGTTGATGAAAGACCGGATGCGTCCCGCACAGCAGATCGCTTTCCCGCACCCCAACTTTTTCCTGTAACGCCAGAATAGCCGCCAGATGCTCATCCGTGCCGGAGTGCGAAGCACACATCAGAGCAATCTCACGGTCGGTCAGGTGAAAGGCCTCGGCTCCACCGTTTTCCAGCAGCGGCAAGATTTGAAACGGTTTGGAAGATGAGCGCAAAAAGGTGACATAATGCGGGTCACCCAGAGCGGCACGCAGGTTGCCGGCCGCATCTACCACCGCTACGCAGCCGCTATGAAAGGACTCGACAATGCTGCCGCGGCTCAATTCGACCAGGGGAACACAGGAAGTTTCATTCATTGATAAGCCGTCCATGCAGAGAGATGATTGGGAGAATTACTCGTCCAGTTCCTGACCCATCGAGCGGTAATGGCGGTTGTAGTACTGTTCCAATCCCCACTTCAAGCGCTGATAGTACTGGGCTTTGCGTTCGGGCGGGAAACTCATCCCGTTCAGCAAATCGTTGATCCAGTTGCTGGTTTCGGCTGGTTCACCTTTGCGGGCTGCCAGATCGTCCATGCGCGCCTGAATGTTTTTGAGGTACTCGATCTGCTGGTGAACATGTTTGTGGGTGATCAGGCCATTGCGGCCGCTCACCAGCAGGTGATTCTGGTAAGGCGGGGTCAGCAGCGTTTGCAGGGTTTCCAGCCATTGGGGAATATCCGCCCCGGCCAGAAACGGAGGCTGATTGACCACCACCGCATCACCCAGGAAAATCAGACTGCGTTTCTCCAGAATCGCCCAAATTGCCCCTGCTGCCGGGCCGGGGCGGTATTCCAGTAAAAGCGGGTCTTCATCCCAGTGAATTTTCATCCGCTGCGTGAAGGAGATTTCGGGAGGCGCCCAGCGGATACTGCCCAATCCGTTATGATATTCCCAATCGGCGCCCGTGTCGGCACCCTGGGCTTTGAAGGTCATCGGGCGGTTGCGGAAAACCTCCGCCATTTTTTCATGACCAACCACCGTGCATTCCATTGCCCGTGAGCCAATCGTCCGGTCGGCATGCACATCCAGATTGATCAACAACCGCTCGACACCGCCGCCCAAATTGAGCATGGCTGCCCGCCACAGGCGGATGTCATCCGGGCGGAAGGGAGCATCAATCATCACCTGACCGTGGGGGGTGATGATCAACCCCAGCACAACTCCCGGATATGAATCTTCGATATAAACGCGATCCAGTATTTGCTGCATTGAAACCCTTTTCTCCCGATAAGATGGGGATGATTAGCGGATGGGCAGCAGGAAAATGAAATGACTGCCTTCACCCAGCGTACTTTCAACCCAGATTTTACCACCATGCGCACGTACCGCTAACCGGCAAAATGCCAGCCCCAGCCCCAAACCCTTTGGGTAGCGCTCCCCTTGTAAGCGGTTAAACTTCTCGAAAATCAATTCCAGAGCGTCCTGCGGGATGCCGGGGCCGTTATCCCGCACCCAAAAGCGAATCATCTCCCCTTCGCGGCGGCTGCCCACCTCAATGGCGCCCTGCATGGGGGTGTACTTGATTGCATTTTCGATCAGGTTAATCAGCACCCGCCGAATCATATCCACATCCACCGAGATGACCGGCAAATCATCATCCAGCACAACCGATAATTGCTGTCGCTTGCTCTCGGCAAGGGTGTGGGTGGCGTCCACCGCTTCGTTAACCAGGACGCGCGGCTGAACCGAGCGTTTGTTGATGATCGGCTGACCGGCTTCCAGCCGGTTGATGTCCAGCAGTGAGCTGATTAACCGCTGCAAACGCTCGGCAGCCCGCACGGCAATATCAAAAACCGGTTGAATGTTTTCAGCCGCATCCGGCGGCAGCAAGGTTTGAAGAATATCCAGACTGGAAATGATGTTGGCCAGCGGTGAACGCAGGTCGTGGTAAATCATCGCCGAGAGATCATCCCGCAGGGTATCCAGTTGTTTGCGTTCGCTGATATCGCGTAAAATCCATTGCAGCATCGGGCTTTCACCCACCATCACCCGCCGGATGTACACCTCCACCGGTAACGGCGAAATCCCCAGGCGTTGCAATTCGGTCTCGTAATGTACCGTCTGGCCCTCTTGCAGGGCGTGAAAGTACTCGCTCAGCGGCGGGGTTTGCGGGCTTTGCAGTTGATCCATGCTCGATTCCAGCAGCATTTCCAAAGAACAGGCCGTAACCGCCTGGGCCTGCCGGTTGGCTTCCAGAATGCGGCCCTGCCAGTCGGTAATCAGGATCGGGTCAATGCTGTCCTCGAACAGTTCGCGGTAACGGCGCTGGGCTTCCTGCATGGAGCGATACAGGTGTGCATTGCGCACGGCAATCCCCGCCAGATCGGCAATGCCTTGCAACAACGCCAGATGATCGGTGGTGAAAAAGCCGGTTTGGGCGTGCACCAGCGTCAGCACGCCGGTCAATTGGCCGCTGGAAAACAACGGAACACAGATGGCCGACTTGCTGCCGGTTCGCTCGGCTGCATCATCCGGCCGGCGTGTCCAGCGCTCATCCTCGCGCGTGTTGGGGATCAGCGCCGGCTGGCGGTTTTGGGCTACCCAACCGGCCAGCCCGCGTTCCAGAATGGACTGCATCTCCTCCACCGTCGGGTGAAAGACCTGGCCGTGAATGGCGATGGCCGCTTCCACCGGCTGGCCGGTTTCGTTCAAGACGATCAGACTGCCGCGCTCTGCCCCCACATTCACCGTCGAAAGCAATAAGACCCGTGCCAGTACCGTGCGCAGTTCCAGGCTGGCCGCCAGTTCGCGGCTGATATCCAGTAACAATGCCAGAGAAGAACGTGAAATGGCGTCCTGCTGGTGTATTTGATTCTCCATTACGGCTGCTATTCCTCCCTGCCTTGGCGAATTTTGGCATTCTGCTGAGGGCATCAAACCGTTGCCGGCGCTCCCAAAGAAAGGTTACCTGCCTTGGATAATGTATACAATGCGGTCACAGGTCAACGGCGGGTATAGCGTTCTTGCTTGTAACGATCACCGCTGCGCCACCCGTGGCTCTTCAGATTTCATGTTCAGTATAGCATAATCTCCCCGTCCCTTTGCAGGGACAATTTTCCCGATTTGTCAAATCTTTGGAATGGACAGCCCATTGTCTTAAACCGCTCTCAGGTATAATTGAATTAAACAACATGAAATTGGGCACTGCTGAAAGAATTCATCGCCGGGCGGGTTCGCTCTGGCATTTTCCAGTGTTTCAACCAACGCGCAAAACTCTGCTAGAGGTGTGATGATGTTTAATTTATTTAACCGTAGGGATGAAGAAGAACGCGCTCGCACTGAAAACCGCCTGCCGCCCGGTCAGGCGCTGACTACCAAATTTCCGGTGCTGCATTACGGACCGGTTCCCACCGTCAATCTGGAAACGTGGACTTTGCGCATCTGGGGCGAAGTCGAAAAGGAAGTGACCCTGACGTGGGAAGAATTCAACCGTCTGCCAAAGACCCGCGTGCGCATGGACTTGCACTGTGTTACCCGTTGGAGCAAACTGGACACTGAATGGGAGGGGGTTTCGGTGCGGAGCATGATCGAGCAAGGCGTGTTCAAGCCGCTCCCCACCGCCCGCTATGTGATGCAGCACGCCGAATACGGCTTTACCGTCAATCTGCCGCTGGAAGTCGTGCTGGCGGATAACTTTCTGCTGGCAACCCACTACAACGGTGAACCGCTCACTCCCGATCACGGCTACCCCCTGCGCGGTGTGGTCGGTTACATTCCCAATCGTCCTGACCTGAAAACCCCTTACCTTTGGAAAGGCGCCAAATGGCTGCGCGGTCTGGAATTCATGAAACACGACCGCCCCGGTTTTTGGGAAGAAGCCGGTTACCACAACGAAGCCGATATCTGGAAAGAGCAGCGGTTTGGATAAGCCCCAAAAAACTGCTGATTGACGAGAGATTTTGAATCGGGTATGCTTACATCAACAAGAATAACTGCGGGAGGTGAACATGGCTGGCACAAAAGATGTTTTGGCGGTCATTCTGGGCGGCGGACGGGGCGCGCGGCTTTATCCCCTCACCGCAGTGCGTTCCAAACCGGCGGTACCCATCGCCGGTAAATATCGTCTGATTGACATCCCCATCTCCAACTGCATCAACTCCGGGATTTACCGCATCGCGGTGCTGACCCAGTTCAACTCGGTTTCTTTGCACCGCCACATTGCCAATACCTACGTATTCGACACCTTCCACACCGGCTGGGTGCAGATCTGGGCAGCCGAACAGACCATTTCCAGTGCCGACTGGTATCAGGGAACTGCGGATGCCGTGCGCAAACAGCTATTTGAAATCCGTGCTACCCGCGCTCCCTATGTCCTGATTCTGGCAGGCGATCATCTCTACCGCATGGATTACGCCGCCATGTTCGACTTTCACCTCGAACACGGTGCGGATATTACCGTCGCCGTTCAGCCGGTTCGCAAAGAAGACGCCGGCCGCTTTGGCATACTCAAGCGCGACAGCCACTACCGCATCACCCGCTTCGCCGAAAAACCAAAAGACGAGGCTATCCTGCGCGAACTGGTCAGCCGGGATGACCCGGCCCGCCCCTTCCTCGGTTCCATGGGGATTTACCTGTTCAAAACCGACATCCTCGCCGAATTACTGGAAGGCTACCCCGATTACGACGACTTTGGCAGTGATGTGATTCCTCACGCCATTGACAACCTCAAGGTTTTCGGCTACGACTTCGACGGCTATTGGGAAGATATTGGGACAATCCGTTCATTTTACGATACCAACCTGGCTCTCGCAAAACCCAACTCGCCGTTCAATTTCTATGACCCGCAACGGCCCATTTATTCTCACCCGCGCTTTTTGCCCGGTTCACTGATCGAAAACAGTCATCTGGAAAATGTGCTGATTGCCGAGGGCTGTTGTGTCAAAAATGCCCAAATCTCCAACTCGGTCATCGGCTTACGCAGTCAAATTCGCTCTGGGGTGCGGATTTCAAACTCCATCATCATGGGCGCCGATTATTACGACACCACCAGTTGCAGCGAACCGGAAAGCACCTCTGCGGGGTTAATACCTTTGGGCATCGGCCGCAACTGCCAGATCAGCGGCGCCATCATTGACAAAAATGCCCGTATTGGAGAAAATGTGGTCATTCAACCTTTCCCAACCGGCAAAGACCTGGATGGAGAGGGTTGGGTGGTACGGGATGGTATTGTGGTAATTCCCAAAGACACCATCATCCCTCACGGTACCCACATCGTCCCGTAATCTCAACTCCCAAGCCAGCCACTGCCACTGGCTCACATATTCTCCTGTGACATAGCTCAACTTTGTTGGAGTTTATTCCCACATGTCCCATCGAACCGCTGAAATTTCCGCTGCTGGCCTGGCTGAGCGCGACCTCAAAATTGCCTGGCACAGTCTGGATACCGAAACCCTGCTGGAGGAACTGCACACCCACCCGCAAAGCGGGCTGAGCAGTGCAGAAGCCGCCCAACGTCTGGCAGAGTACGGCCCGAACCAGTTAGCCGAAGCGCCACGACGTACTTTCCTTCAACTGGTGATTGGGCAGTTGAATAACTTTGTCGTCATCTTGCTGATTGCCGCAGCGCTGATCTCTGCCGTGGTGTCTTACATCGAAAACGAACCGTTCATCGAATCGGCTGCCATTCTGGCAATTGTGATCCTGAATGCCGTGTTGGGCGTGATTCAAGAGAGCCGTGCCGAGCAGTCACTGGCTGCCCTGAAAAAACTGGCCGCCCCGGATGCTCAAGTCCTGCGGGACGGGCGGCGAATCAGCCTGCCGGCCAGCCAGCTGGTGCCGGGCGACATCGTCTTCCTCGAAGCCGGTAATTTCGTCCCGGCCGACATCCGCCTGCTGGAAACGGTCAACCTGCGCATTGAAGAAGCCGCCCTCACCGGTGAGTCCATGCCGGTGGAGAAAAACGCCACCATGGTGCTGCAACCCGATGCGGCCATTGGCGACCGTAAAAATACGGCTTTCATGGGGACAACCGTTACCTACGGGCGCGGGCGCGGTGTGGTCATCAGCACCGGCATGCGCACTCAACTGGGGATGATTGCCGGCATGCTCCAATCGGTGGATCAGGAAGAAACACCCCTGCAGCGGCGGTTGGATCAATTGGGCAAAACCCTCGGCTGGGCGGCGCTGGTCATTTGCGGACTGGTGTTCCTCGCCGGTATTTTACAGGGCGGCGAGGTTCTTCACATGTTCATGATCGCGGTCAGTCTGGCGATTGCCGCCGTCCCGGAGGGGCTACCGGCTATCGTTACCATCTCGCTGGCCCTGGGGATGCGCGAGATGGTGCGCCGTAACGCCCTTATCCGCCGGCTTTCCTCGGTGGAAACGCTCGGCTCCACCACCGTGATCTGCTCCGACAAAACCGGAACGCTCACCCAAAACGCCATGACCGTCACGCGGATTTGGGTGGACGGGAAGATGTACGAAATCAGCGGAGCCGGTTACAGCACCGAGGGTGAATTTCGCCTGAACGGAGAAAAAATCCACCTCGACGACCATCCCGCACTGCTGACCGCGCTGTGGGTGGGCACCCTCAACAATGATGCCGTCCTCGAACGCCTCGAAAGTTCCAACGGTCACTCTTCCTTTCGCATCATCGGCGACCCGACCGAAGGTGCCCTGCTGATTGCCGCCGCCAAAGCCGGCGCGTTGCCGGAGGAATTAAACCGCGCTTACCCGCGCGAACAGGAAATTCCTTTCGATTCCGAGCGCAAGCGCATGCTCACCATTCACCAGGTGCGCGATCCGCACCGCGAGGACATTTCGCCGCTGGATGATCAGGCCGACCGCCGTCAGCACATCATTCAAGTCAAAGGCGCGCCGGATGTGGTGCTGGAATTGTGTCGCTACTACCAAACCGCCAGTGATCAGCCGGCGGTGTTGGATGAAGCAACCCGAAAGCGAATTCTGGCTGCCAACGATGAGATGACCCAACAGGCTTTGCGCGTGCTGGGGGTGGCCTACCGGATTGTTTCGGTGCTGCCGGAGGAAATCAACGCACCCGAACTGGAACAGGATCTGGTCTTCGCCGGTCTGATCGGGATGATTGACCCGGCCCGCGAAGAAGTGCGCCCGGCGCTGGAAAAAGCCAGCCGCGCCGGTGTGCGCACCATCATGATCACTGGCGATTACCCCAATACCGCCCGTGCCATTGCGGAGAGCATCGGCTTGCTGCGCCCTAATCAAAAAGTACTGACCGGCGGTCAGTTGAGCGAAATGGATGACGCCGACCTCCAGCGTGAAGTTCCGCACACGGCTGTATTTGCCCGCGTTTCACCGGAGCATAAAAAACGGATTGTGGACGCCCTCAAAGCCAACGGCGAGGTGGTGGCGATGACCGGTGACGGCGTCAATGACGCGCCGGCCATCAAACGCGCCGATATTGGCATCTCGATGGGCATCACCGGCACGGATGTGGCCAAAGAAACCGCCGACATGGTGCTGACCGATGACAATTACGCCAGTATCGTTTCGGCCATCGAGCAAGGGCGCATCATTTACTCCAATATCCGCAAATTCGTTTACTACCTGATTTCCTGCAATCTGGCAGAAATTTTGATCATCTTTCTACCGACCGCCTTCGGCAAATGGCTGTTTCCGTTTGCCGGTGAACGAGTTCTTTCGCCGCTGACACCAATTCAATTGTTGTGGCTCAACCTGATTACCGACGGCGCCCCGGCGCTGGCGCTCGGCACCGAGAAGGGTGACCCGGATATCATGGATCAACCGCCCCGTCCGCCGCAGGAACCCATCATCAACCGCTCCATGCAAATTGGCGTGATAATCCAGACGATTGCCATCACGGCCGTTACCCTGACGGCCTTTGGGCTGGGATTAAGGTATGAGCCTGCCGCTGCCGAAACCATGGCATTTTTGACCCTTTCGCTGTCCGAATTATTGCGCGCTTTTACCGCCCGTTCCGAGCGCTACCCGATTTTGAAAATCGGCGTTTTCAGCAATCCGTGGATGAACCGTGCCATTCTTTTTTCGCTGGCGCTGCTCTTGATGGTGGTATATGTGCCGTTCTTCCACCCGGTTTTCAACACGGTTGCGCTGGGTTGGGAAGACTGGCGGATCATTCTGCCGCTGCTGCTGATCCCCTCGATTGCGGCGGAACTGGCCAAACACTGGATGAGCCGCCGCCCTCAAAAAGCCGCTGCAGAGGCAGGGCGGAAGAGATCGACTTTGTAAACGTCATTCTTTACGAGCGCAGCGAGCGTGCAATCCCCCGCAAAGCCGCTGGGAAGTCACCGCTATCAACGACTCCCTCGTTTACACAAGGCATCAGAGCTGATAACCCCAAACCCTTCCCTCAAACATTCTCCCCGCTCTCTGGGTGAAAGCGGGGAGATGAGGGGTTTTATTAACTCAGACGAAAGCCGATCAGCGCATCCACTTGCCGGCGCCCTGTACCACCATCCCGACGCCCAACAACAACAATCCAAGGTAGGTGAACAACGTCTTCAGCCAGGCCTGAACCGGCGGCATGAGATTTCCACCCGTCACCGGGATCAGCACGGTGGTCGAGGGCGGGGGTGGCGGTAAAGTCGGCGGGGGCGGCGGCTGATCGGTCGGCGCGGGAGTAGCCGTCTCACCCGGCGGCGGCGTATCTACCGGTGTGCGCACCACGCTGGTTTCGGTGATTTCAATGGTCTCCTGTGGGGTCGGCGTCACCGGTGTGGGGGTGGGTTCGACGGTATCCTGCGGGGTCGGCGTCACCGGTGTGGGGGTGGGTTCTTCAGTATCCTGCGGGGTCGGCGTCACCGGTGTGGGGGTGGGTTCTTCAGTATCCTGTGGGGTCGGCGTCACCGGTGTATCAGTGGGAGTGAAG
>Ga0226835_1000117_pt1 | contig 148797 bp, 141 predicted proteins | sample LAC_MetaG_1_FD_163627 | JGI IMG/M metagenome (GOLD analysis project Ga0226835, IMG submission 163627) | Anaerobic ammonium oxidizing microbial communities from anammox membrane bioreactor (MBR) in UC Berkley, California, United States -... | ecosystem: Engineered > Bioreactor > Anaerobic >... | reverse complement strand
GGTTCGGCCCGGCCTTCTCCACCGCGCGAACGAAGGTGTCGATCGCGAGATAGCCGTAGACCGAGAACACGCTCGGGTCTTCGTTGAAGCGGGTCTTGTACTTGTTGGCCCAGAAGCGCAGCGGCTGTGACGCATCGTCGAGATACGGGATCTGCACCGTCATCGCCGCATAGAGCCCGTCCATCGCCTTGCCGCCGAGCTTGTGGATCAGTTCGGTGTAGGCCGCGCTCGAGCCGAGGAACGTGGGGTTGAATCCCGTCTTGCGCGATTCGCCGATCACGCCGATGGTCTCGCGGATGACGGTGCCCAGCACGACGAAGTCGCATCCGGCGGCTTTCATCCGCGCGACCTGCGACGAGAAGTCGGTGGCGCCGCGCTTGTAGGTGGTCTTCTCGGAGAGTTCCATGCCGATGGTCTTCAGGCCGGCCTCGGCGCCGCGCAGCACCTCGAGCCCGAACTCGTCGTCCTGGTAGACCGTGCAGACTTTCTTCGCGGCCTTCTGCTTCACGAGCACCGGCGTGGCGTGACGGACCTGGTCGTAGTAGGTGGCGGCGAAGGCGAACTTCAGCCGGTGGAACGGCTCGTACATTTCGCGCGCCGCGGTGATCGGGAAGAAGTTGATCACGTTCTTCTCGAACTGGACCGGCATCGCCGCCATGTTCACCGCGGTGCCCAGGTGGCCGACCATTGCGAAGATCCTGTCCTGGTTGACCAGCTTCTGCGCGCCCAGCACGGCCTTGCGCGGGTCGTAGCCGTCGTCCTCGATGCGCAGATCGAGCTTGCGGCCGTTGACGCCGCCCTGCGCGTTGAGTTCCTCGGTGCGCAAGGTCATGCCGTTGCGCAGTTGCTTGCCGAAGCCCGCCAGCGGACCCGACAGGTCGAGCAGCGAGCCGACGACGACCTTGTCCTTGGTGACTCCCTGGGTCTGTGCGACTGCGAGCGGCCCGCTCAGCGCGAGGGCCAGTGCGACGACGATTCGCTTCATCTTGCATCTCTCCTTGCTATCCACCAGACACGGCTTCGGGCTCGGCGTCCCTCAGCCCCCTTTGTACATCGATTCGATCAGGTCTGCGTACTTCTTCTCCACGAACTTGCGCTTGAGCTTCATCGTCGGAGTGAGTTCTTCGTCTTCCGCGGTCAGCTGCGTCTCGATCAGCCGGAACGCCTTGACCTGCTCGACGCGGGCGAACTCGCGGTTGATCCGGTCGATTTCGGCCTGGATCAGCGCCTGCACCTCGCGGGCGCGCGTGAGGCTCGCGTAGTTCGAGAACGGCACGTCGTGGTCCTGTGCGTACTTCTCGACGTTCTCCTGGTCGATCATCACCAGCGCAGTGAGGTACGGGCGCTTGTCGCCGACGACCACCGCGTCGGTGATGTAAGGGGAGAACTTCAGTTCGTTCTCGATCTCGCTGGGCGTGATGTTCTTGCCGCCGGCCGTGATGATGATGTCCTTCATCCGGTCGGTGATGCGGAAGAAACCCTCGTCGTCGACCGTGCCCACGTCACCGGTGTGCAGCCAGCCGTCGGCGTCGATCGCCTCGGCGGTCTTCTCCGGCTGGTTCAGGTAGCCCATGAAGACGTTGGCCCCGCGCACCAGCAGTTCGCCGGTGGCCGGATCGAGCCTGACCTCGTTGTAGGCGGCCGCCGGTCCGATCGAGCCGGGCTTGATGCGCATGGCAGGCATGCCGGTGGACGCGCCACCGGATTCGGTCTGGCCCCACACTTCGAGCATCGGCACGCCCAGCGCCAGGTACCAGCGCACGAGATCGGGCGAGATCGGCGCGGCTCCCGTGACGAGGTAGCGCGCGCGATGGATGCCGATCATCTTGCGCACATTGTCGAGCGCCAGCACGCGCGCGACACGGAAGGCCGCCTTCAGCGTGGCCGGCACCGGCTTTCCTTCGAGGACCCGCTCCGCGACCTGCTTGCCGACGCCGAGCGCCCAGCCGTAGATGATCTGCTGCAGCCGCGTCGCTTCGGAAATCGCGATCGACACCGCCGAATAGAACTTCTCCCAGACCCGGGGTACCCCGATGAACACCGTGGGTGCGATCTCGCGCACGTTTTCGGGAACGGTGTCGGGGTTCTCCACGAAATTGAGCCGCGCGCCGGTATACAGCGCGAAGTATTCCCCTCCGAGCCGCTCGGCAACGTGGCACAGCGGCAGGAAGCACATCCGCTCGTCGCGGTCGGTCTGGGAGATCACCAGGTTGTAGCCGCGCGTGGTGTAGACCACGTTGGTATGACTGAGCATCGCGCCCTTGGGGCGGCCGGTGGTGCCCGAGGTGTAGATGAGGATCGCGAGGTCGCCGGGCGTGGCCGTGGCGCAGCGGGCATCATATTCGCCGGGGTGTGCTGCATCGTATTCGGCGCCCCTGCGGCGCAGCGCCTCCAGGCTCGTCACCATCGGGTCTTCGAAGTGCCGCAGCCCATCCATGTCGAAGACCACGATGTGGCGCAGCAGCGGCAGCCGCTCGCGCACCTCGAGCACCTTGTCGAGCTGCTCGTCGTCCTCGACGAAAACGACCGTCGTGCGCGAGTCTTCGCACAGGTAGTGCACCTGGTTCGCCGCATCGGTCGGGTAGATGCCGTTGGCCACGCCCCCGGCGCACAGCACGCCGAGGTCGGCGAGGACCCATTCGACCACCGTGTTCGACAGGATCGACGCGCACTCGCCGGGTCGAAAACCGAGCGCGGCCAGCCCCATCGCGGTCTCGCGCACTGCGCGACCGGTTTCGTTCCAGGACCAGCTGCGCCAGATGCCGAGTTCCTTCTCGCGCATGAACACCGCGTCGCCGCGCAGGGCGACCGCGTTGCGGAAGATCCCGGGGATCGTCTCGCCGGGCACGACGATGCGGGGCTCGGGGCGGATGTGGTCGAGGTTCCAGAGGACGCTCATCGCGCTCACCGCCAGGTCTTCTTGCGCTTCCAGCGCCGTTCGCCGCGCGCACCGGTGTCGCGGATACCGAGGTAGAACTCGCGGACGTCCTCTTTCTCGCGCAGCGCCGCGCAGCTGTCCTCCATCACGATGCGCCCGTTCTCGAGCACGTAGCCGTAGTCGGCTGCGTTGAGCGCCATGTTGGCGTTCTGCTCGACCAGCAGCATCGTCGTGCCGCGCTCGCGGTTGATGCGCACCACGATCTCGAAGATCTCTCTGGTGAGCCTGGGCGACAGCCCGAGGCTCGGCTCGTCGAGCAGGATCAGCCGCGGCGCGGCCATGATCGCCCGCGAGATCGCCAGCATCTGCTGCTGGCCGCCCGAGAGCAGGCCGGCGTTCTGCGCCGTGCGCTCGCGCAGGATCGGGAAGTAGCCGTAGACCGCTTCGAGGTCGCGCTGCACGCCGTCGCGATCCTCGCGCGTGTAGGCGCCCATCATCAGGTTGTCGTGCACCGACAGCAGCGGGAACACTTCGCGACCTTCGGGAACGTGCGACAGTCCGCGCCGGACGATCAATGCCGGATCGCGCGCCGTGATGTTCTCGCCGTGGAACAAGATCGAGCCCTTGCGCGGATCGATGATGCCGGAGATGGTCTTCAGGATCGTGGTCTTGCCGGCGCCATTGGAGCCCAGCACGGTGGCGATCTCGCCTTCGCGCACCTTCAGGCTCACGCCACGGATCGCCTTGATCGGGCCGTAGGCGCTCTCCACGTTGAGCAGCTCGAGGATCGTCTGGCTCACGACGCGGGCCTCCGCAACGAGGTCGCGTCGTCGGCGGTGCCGAGGTAGGCTTCGATGACGCCGGGGTGCTGCTGCACCTGCGCGGGCGTGCCCAGCGCGAGCACTTCGCCCTGGTTCATCGCGAGGACACGGTCGGACACCTTCGAGACCAGCGACATGTCGTGCTCGACCATCAGCACGGTGATGCCCAGGTCGTCGCGGATGTCCTCGATCCAGAACGCCATGTCGCCGGTCTCCTCGACGTTCAGGCCCGAGGACGGCTCGTCGAGCAGCAGCAGTTTCGGCTCGGTGGCCAGCGCGCGCGCAAGCTCCACCACCTTGCGCACGCCGTAGGGCAGGCCGGCGACCATCGTGTCGCGGTAATGCTGCAGGTCGAGGAAGTCGATCACCTCTTCGACCTTGCGCCGCGTCTCGCGCTCGGCCGCGCGCACGCGCGGCGTGAACACGATCTCGCTCCAGAATCCGCTTCGGCGGTGGATGTGGCGCCCGATCAGCAGGTTCTGAAGCACCGTTGCGTGCTCGAACAGTTCGATGTTCTGGAAGGTGCGCGCGATGCCCAGGCCGGCGATCCGGTGCGGCGCGATCTCGCCCAGCCGATGACCGTCGAAATCGATCGTGCCTGCGGTCGCGGTGTAGATGCGGCTGATCAGGTTGAACACGGTGGTCTTGCCGGCGCCGTTGGGTCCGATCAGCGTGAACACCTCGCCGCGGCGCACGTCGAAACTGACGTCGCTCACCGCCAGCACGCCTCCGAAGCGCACGGACAGGTTGCGGGCGCTGAGCAGTGGCTCGCTCATCGCAGGCGATCCGATTTCTGGAACGCCTTCTGGCGCCGGAACAGGCCGCGACGATAGAAGGGGAACAGCTGGAACCACGTGCGGATCTTCAGCCATCGACCGTACAGGCCCATCGGCTCGAACAGCACGAACGCGATCAGCACCGCGCCGTAGACCGCGCCCTGCAGGCCGGGTGCCTGCCCGATCGCCGGCGGAAGGAAATCCTTGCCGAGCGCGATGACCTGCGGCATGGAGATCAGGAACGCGGCGCCCAGGAACGCGCCGTGAATCGAGCCGAGGCCGCCGATCACGACCATCAGCAGCAGGTCGATCGACTGGATGATTCCGAACTGGTCGGGCGACAGGAAGCGGATCTGGTGCGCATACAGTGCGCCGCCGATGCCGGCGAGCGCCGCCGAGATCATGAACGACATCGTCTTGTAGCGGGCCAGCTGGATGCCCATGCTTTGCGCGGAGATCTCGGAATCGCGGATCGCGACGAACGCGCGGCCCGTGGGCGAGCGCAACAGATTCAGCACCGCGAGCGTGCAGGCCGCCGCGCAGACGAGGCAGACGTAGTAGAACGACTCGCCGGTGTCGGCCTTCCACCCTAAGACGTCGACCCCCGGCACGATCTTGCCGGCGTTGCCGCCGGTCACGCTCTCCCAGCGCGCGAGCCCCTCCTCGACGATGAAGCCGAAGGCCAGCGTCGCAATGCCGAGGTAGATGCCCTTGACGCGCAGCGCCGGCAGCCCGACCACCGCCCCCACCGCCGCGGACAGCGCTGCGGCCGCGGCGAGCGACAGCGGGAACGGCCAGCCCATCGCGGCGAGCACCGTATGCGTGTACGCGCCCACGCCGAGGAAGGCCGCGTGGCCGAGCGAGAAGAGGCCGGTATAGCCGGCGAGCAGCATCAGCCCCACGCCGACGATGCCGTAGATCAGGATGAAGGTGAGCTGCGCCAGCCAGTATTCGGGCAGGCCCCAGGGTGCCAGCACCAGGACGAGCGCCAGTGCCGAATACCAGAAGCGGTGGCCGCCGTGCCGGGCCAGGTCGATGTCCTGGTCGTAGCTGGTCTTGAAGACGAAGCGCACGGGCTCACACCTTCTTGCGCAGGTTCTCGCCGAACAGCCCGTTCGGCTTGATCATCAGCATCACGAGCACCACCACGTAGGCGGCCACGTCCTTGAAGCCCTCCGGGAGGAAAAAGCCCGACAGCGACTCGACCGCGCCGATGATCAGGCCGCCGACGATCGCGCCCGGCAGGCTGCCGAAGCCGCCGACCACGGCGGCCGGAAAAGCCTTCAGGCCGATGAAGCCCATGTTGGCGTGAATGAAGGTGATCGGTGCGAGCAGCAGCCCGGCCACTGCGGCGACCGCGGCCGCCAGGCCCCAGACCAGCCCGTTCAGGCGCTTGACCGGGATACCCATGTACCAGGCCGCGAGCTGGTTCTGCGAGGTGGCCTGCATCGCGATGCCGATCTTGCTGAAGCGGAACATCAGGTAGAGCAGCGCGCACAGCGCCGCGGTGGCTGCGATCACCACGAGCTGCTCGACCGCGAACACCACGCCCGCGAATTCCAGAGTCTGGTTGCGGTAGGGCACCTTCAGCGTGTGCGTGTCGGTGCCCACGTTGGGAATCATCGTGATCGCGCCGCGTGCGACGTAGCCGATGCCGATGGTGAGCATCACGATGGAGAACGCGGGCTGGCCGAGGATCGGCCGGATGACGGCGCGCTCCACGACGATGCCGAACGCGCCCATTGCCGCGGTCGATGCGAGCACTGCCAGCCAGAACGGGAAGCCGAGCACCGTCATCAGCGCGAGGCCGAGGAAGGCGCCGAGCATCATCAGTTCGCCCTGCGCGAAGCTGACGGTTTCGGTGGCCTTGTAGATCAGGACGAAGCCGAGCGCGATCAGTCCGTAGATGCAGCCTTGGGCGATGCCGCTGACCAGAACCTGCAGGACCTGCAAGGACGATGTCTCCAGGAGGGGGCGCGCCTCCGGTGCGCCGCGCCGGCGCCCGGGGAACTCCTCTTCTCGTTGATCGTCGGATGGTAGTACAGAACCGGCTGCCTCAGAGGCACCGGGGAAACCCTCAATCAACTGAGCACGTAGGAAGCGGACCCGGTCGCGATCAGCAGGCCGGCCTCGTTTTTCAGCGTCATCTGCGTCGAGCCGATGCGCCCGCCCAGGCGGGTGATCCGCGCTGCCGAGTGGAAGCGTTCGCCGATGCCCTGGCGCAGGAAATCGATGCGCAAATCGATGGTCCCCATGCGACCGAAGCGATGCATGATCTGCTCGGCGGGTTCGTCCCGGTGCTTGTCGGCGAGCGCGCACATCAGCGCGAAGCCGGCGGTGGCATCGAGCACCGCCGAGGTCACGCCGCCGTGCAGTCGGCCGAAGAGGAAGTGGCCGACGAGTTCGGGCCGCATGTCGAAGCGCACCCGCGGCTCGGCCGGGTCGAACGACTCGATCGTGAATCCGAGAACGCGGTTGAACGCGATCCGCTCCTCGAACACTTCGCGCAGGGCGGCCTCGAAGCGGCGCTGATCCTCCGGCGGTCGCGGCGGCAGGCTGGTCGCGGGCATCACTTTCCTCTGAAGACGGGGGCGCGCCGCTGCAGGAAGGCGGCGACGCCTTCGGCGAAATCCTCGGTGCGGCCGGCCTCGGCCTGCAGCCGCGCCTCGAGCTCGAGTTGCGCGGGCAATGCGTGCCCCGGGCTTTGCTCGAGCGCCCGCTTGATCAGCGCGATCGCGCGCGGCGGCTGGCCGGCAAGCCGCACCGCGAGCAGGCGAGCCTGGGGCATCAGCTGCTCGTCGTCGAACACCCGCCAGACGAGGCCGAAACGCTCGGCGGCTTCAGCGTCGATCGGTTCGGCCAGCAGCGCCATCGCCCGTGCGCGCGCCTCGCCCGCGCAGCGCGGCAGGAACCAGGTGCTGCCGGCATCGGGCACCAGGCCGATGCGTGCGAACGCCTGGACGAAGGAAGCCGAGCGCGCCGCCAGCACGATGTCGGCCGCCAGCGCGATGCTCATGCCGGCGCCGGCCGCGGGCCCGTTGACCGCGCAGATCACCGCCTTGGGCATCGAACGCATCGCGAGGATCACGGGGTGGTAGCGCTCGCGCAGCAGTTCGCCGAGGTCGAGCGAGGGATGCGGCTGCACCGATGCGAGGTCGGCGCCCGTGCAGAACCCGCGTCCGGCCCCGGTGAGCAGCAGCACGCGCACTGCCTCGTCGGCGGCGGCGCGCCCGAGCGCCTCGCGCAACGCGCCGATCAGCGCGTCGTCGAGCGCGTTGAGCACGTCGGGGCGGTTCAGCGTGATCGTGGCGATTGCCTCGTCGGATTCGTAAGTCACGGGCGGCGCAGTCATCGGAGCGTCCTTTCCGGTGCGTTCACAGCATGCCGAGCTGGCGCGCCGCGAGGTCGTTCAGCACCTCCTCGGCCCCGCCGCCGATCATCATCACCTTCACCTCGCGGTAGATGCGCTCGACCCGGGTGCCGCGCATGTAACCGGCTCCGCCGAGAATCTGGACCGCCTCGTCCGCGCAGTCGCGCATCACCCGGGCCGCATGGTTCTTCACCAGGGAGATTTCCGCAACCGGCGCGTCGCCGCGGTCGATCCGCGCGGCCAGCTGCGCGAGCCAGGCGAGCACCGGCAGGATCGAATCGACCATGCGCACCAGCTTGTGGCGGATCACCTGGTGCGCCAGCAGCGGCTGGCCGAAGGTGCGGCGCTCGCGCGCCCACGCGAGCGCATCCTCGCAGCAGACGATCGCGGAGCCGATCGCCTGCGCCGCCATCATGAGGCGCTCGCCGTTGAAGTTGTTCATGATCAGCGCGAAGCCGCCGTCGAGCGGGCCCACCAGGCGGTCTGCGGCGACCGGGCAGTCGTCGAAGTGCAGCGCGGCAGTGTCCGAGCACCACCAGCCGGTCTTGGCGAGCGGCGTGCGCGTGAAGCCCGGCGCCTCGCGGTCGACCAGGAACAGCGAGATGCCGCGCGCTCCGGGGACTCCGGTGCGTGCGGCGACCAGGTAGTGGTCGGCGCGCATCCCGGAAGTGATGAACATCTTCGATCCGTTCAGCCGCCATCCGGCCGCCGGTTCGCCTTCGGGCTGCGGCGTGGCCCGCGTGGCGAGTCGTGCCACGTCGGATCCGCCGGAAGCCTCGGTGACCGCGAGCGCGCCGATCGCCTCGCCGGCCAGGATCGGCGGCACGATGCGTGCGCACAGCGACGGATCGCCCGCTTTCAGCAACGGCCCGAGCATGATGGTGTGGCTCATCAGGCTCGCGATCAGGCCTCCCGAGCCGGCGCGTGCGAGTTCGATCGTCGCGATGATCCGCGACAGCGTGTCGCAGGGCGTGCCGCCCAGTTCGGCCGGGTAGCCCAGGCCGAGCAGTCCGATCTCGGCGGCCTTCCGGTACAACTCGCGCGGGAACTCGCCCGCCTCGTCCCAGGCGGCGGCGTGAGGCGAGAGTTCGCGTTCGACGAAGCGGCGCAGCGCGTCGCGCAATTGTCCGTGCTCGACGGTGGCGCCCGGCGAGCGCGCCAGATCGAAGCAGTCGGCGAGGACATTCGGATCGTGGCTCATGCGGCGGGCTCCTCGGGCTCGATGCGCGCGAGCAGCGCCCCGGGTGCAAGCTGCGCGCCGATGCGCGCACCGAACTCGACGACGCGTCCGTCGATCGGCGCGTCGATGCGATGCTGCATCTTCATCGACTCGATCGCCAGCAGCGGTTGTCCGGCGCGAACCCGGTCACCGATGGCGACCGACACGGCGGCGACCTGGCCGTGCATCGCCGCGCGCACCTCTCCGCTGGCGCCGGCCGTGGCGTGCCTCGGGGGCAGTGCCGACCTCTCGGCAAAGGCCGCGCATACGCCGTCGAGGTCGAGCCAGCCTGCATCGGCGGACCCGGGCTGCCAGCACCGGTGCGCGTGTACGATCCGGCCGTCGATCCCGATCCGGTCGCCGGTGTCGATTGCCACCAGGTGTTCGCGATCGCCGATCGTCACCCGGTAGCCGCCGCCTTCGGCGACGACGCGCGCCTGCCAGCGAGTGTCGCCGCTGGCCAGCAGCGCGAACTGCGTGCGCGGGCCGGTCGCAGACCAGTCGGCCAGCGCGCCGTGCGGGCTCGCGCGCGCGCGAACCCACAGCGCGGTGGCCGCCGCCTGCCAGCGCGAATCGGGCATCGGGGCGGACCACTGCGGCGCTGCCGCATCGACCCAGCTGGTCGTCAGCCGGCTCTGGACGAACTCGGGTGCCTCCAGGCACGCCAGCAGGAACGGCCGATTGGTGGCCAGCCCGAGGACCGAGCTGGCGCCGAGCGCGCCCACCAGTCGGCGGCGCGCTTCGTCGCGATCGCTGCCGACGGCGATCAGCTTGGCGATCATCGAGTCGTAGTGGCGCGAAACCTCCGTGCGGTCGGCGAGCCCGTGGTCGACGCGAATGCCGGGCGAGTCCTCGGGCAGCCGCCAGGCGAGAATCGGCCCGGCCTGCGGCCTGAAACCGTCGAACGCGTCTTCGGCACACAGCCGCGCCTCGATTGCGTGGACCTCGAGGCGCACGTCTTCCTGGCGCAAGCGCAAGGGCTCGCCGCGTGCGATGCGCAGCTGCAACGCCACCAGGTCGAGGCCGGTGACCGCTTCGGTGACCGGATGCTCGACCTGCAGCCGCGTGTTGACCTCCAGGAAATGGAAGCCGCCCTCGGCGTCGAGCAGGAACTCGACCGTGCCGGCGCCGACGTAGCCGGCCGCGAGTGCGAGCTTCACCGCAGCGTCGCCGAGCGCGGCGCGCAATGCCGGCGTGACGCCGGGCGCCGGCGCTTCCTCGATGAGCTTCTGGTGCCGGCGCTGCGTCGAGCAGTCGCGTTCGCCCAGGTGGATGCAGTGGCCGTAGCGATCTGCGAGCACCTGCACTTCGACGTGCCGCGCGCGATGCACCAGGCGCTCGAGCAGCAACTCGCCGCTGCCGAAGGCGGCTGCGGCCTCGCGGCGCGCCGCCTCGCAGGCCGCGTCGAATTCCGACAGGTCGTCCACGCGGCGCATGCCGCGGCCGCCGCCGCCGGCGGCTGCCTTGATCATCAGCGGCGCGCCGAGCCGGGCTGCCTCGCACGACAGCGCTGCCGCCGACTGCTCGTCGCCGTCGTAGCCGGCAAGGCACGGCACGCCGATGCGTTCGGCGAGGTGCCTGGCGACGCGCTTGTTGCCCAGTCGCTCGATCGCTTCGGCGGGTGGTCCCACGAAGACCAGGCCGGCCTGCTCGCAGGCGCGTGCGAACGCGGGGTTCTCGGACAGGAACCCGTAGCCCGGGTGCACCGCCTGCGCGCCGCTCGCCGAACAGGCCTCGATGACCCGCTCGATCGACAGGTAGCTGTCGTGCGCGGGCGCCGGTCCGATCGCGACCGCGGCGTCGGCCAGCGCGACATGGCGCGCCGCGCGGTCGGCCTCGGAGTAGACGGCCACGGTGCGCAGGCCGAGTGCGCGCGCACTGCGCAGGATCCGGCAGGCGATCTCGCCGCGATTGGCGACCAGCAGCGTATCGAAGCTCACGCGCTCGCTCACTGGCGCGGCAGGATGCCCATTGTCTTCGCGATGATGCCAAGCATCACTTCGTCGGCGCCTCCGCCGATCGAGGCCAGGCGCGAATCGCGCCAGTAGCGGTTGACGCGCGTGTCCTCCACGTAACCCATGCCGCCCCAGAACTGCACGCACCAGTCGGCCACCTCGCGCGACATCCGTGCGGCCTTGAGCTTGGCCATCGACGCGAGCTGCGTCACGTCGGTGCCGCCGACGTAGAGCTCGACCGCACGATGCAGCAGCGCGCGCACCGCCTCGATCTCCGCGTTCAGTTCCGCCAGCTTGAAGTAGACGAACTGGTTGGCGAGCAGCGGCTGGCCGAAGGCCTCGCGCTCGCGCAGCCAGGCGATCGTCTCGGTCAGGATCTCGCCGGCGGCCAGCGAGTTGGCCGCCGCCCACAGGCGCTCTTCCTGGAACTGCATCATCTGGTAGGCGAAGCCCATGCCCTCCTCGCCGATGCGGTAGCGCTGCGGCACGCGCACTTCGTCGAAGAAGATCTGCGCGGTGTCGGACGAGCGCATGCCGGTCTTGACCAGTTTGCGCGCGATCTCGATGCCCGGCGTGTCCATCGGCACGCAGATCAGTGTCTTGTTCCGGTGCGGCGCGCCTTCCGAGGTGTTCGCGAGCAGGCACATCCAGTCGGCCTGCGTGCCGCTGGTGGTCCACATCTTGCCGCCGCGGATCAGGTAGTCGGCGCCGTCCTTGCGCGCCACGGTGCGGATCGATGCGACGTCGGAGCCCGCGCCGACTTCGGACACCCCAAGGCAGGCGACCAGGTCGCCGGCGATCGAGGGCGCGAGGAACTCGCGCTTGAGTTCGTCGGAACCGAAGCGCGCCAGCGCCGGGGTGGCCATGTCGGTCTGCACGCCGATCGCCATCGGCACGCCACCGCAGTGCGCGTGCCCGAGCGCCTCGGCGATCGCCACCGAGTACGAGTAGTCGAGTCCGGCGCCGCCGTACTCGACCGGCTTGGTCACGCCCAGGAACCCGAGCCGGCCCATCTTGCGGAACAGTTCGCGCGCCGGGAAAGTGCCCGCGGCTTCCCATTCGTCGACGTGCGGATTGATCTCGGCGTCGATGAAGCGGCGCAGCGAGTCCTGCAGCTGGAGGTGCTGGTCGGTGTAGATCATCGGGTCTGCTCCTGCGCGGATCGGGTCGATGCGGGACTACGGGCGCGCCACGCCGAAACTGAGCGGGCGCAATTCGCGGCGGCTCGCCTCGGCGCAGGTGTCGAGGAGGAATCCGAGCAGCCTGCGCGTGTCGCGCGGGTCGACGACGCCGTCGTCGAGCAGCCGGGCGCTGGTGTGCAGCGCACCGGACTGGCGCTCGAAGTTCTCGACGATGCGCCGCTCCAGCGCATCGAGCTTCGCCTGGTCGACGACCTCGCCGCGGCGGCGCGCGGTGGCCTCGGTGACCAGCCGCATCGTGAGCGCGGCCTGTTCGCCGCCCATCACCGCGGTGCGCGCATTGGGCCACGAGAAGACGAAGCGCGGTCCGAACGCGCGCCCGCACATGCCGTAGTTGCCTGCGCCGAACGAGGCGCCGCAGTGGATCGTGATCGAGGGCACCGACGCGTTGGAGACCGCCTGGATCATCTTCGAGCCGTGCTTGATCATGCCGGCCTGTTCGCTCGCGCGCCCGACGATGTAGCCGGTGGTGTTCTGCAGGTAGACGAGCGCCGCACCGCTCTGGCAGCAGGCCTGGATGAAGTGGGTGGCCTTGTTGCTGCCGGCCGGATCGAGCGGGCCGTTGTTGGTGACGATGCCGATGCGGTGCCCGTGCAGCTCGGCGTGGCCGCAGACGGTGTGCGCCCCGTAGTCGGGCTGGAACTCGAGGAAATCCGACCCGTCGACGAGGCGTGCGACGACTTCACGCATGTCGAACGGCTGGCGGAAGTCGAGCGGCACGACGCCAGCGAGTTCGTCGGGGTCGTAGTGGGGTTCCTCGAAGCAGGAAAGCCGCGTATCCGGCGCGTGCGCCGGCGCACCCGGCGCGAGCCGAGCGTGCTCGCGCGAGAACCCGAGCCGTCCGACCACTTCGCGCGCGATGCGGATCGCGTCGGCGTCGTCCTGGGCCAGATACTCGCCGAGCCCGGAGACCGAGGTGTGCATCTGCGCGCCGCCCAGCTCCTCGTCGGTGGCGATCTCGCCGGTGGCCGCGCGCAGCAGCGGCGGGCCGGCCAGGAATGCGCGCGCGCGCCCGCGCACCATGATCACGTGGTCGGACAGGCCCGGCAGGTATGCGCCGCCCGCAGTCGACGACCCGTGGACCACCGCGACCACCGGAATGCCGGCGGCCGACAGCCGGGCCAGGTTGCAGAAGAGCCGGCCGCCCTCGATGAAGTCTTCGACGCGATAGCGCATCAGGTTCGCGCCGGCCGACTCGATCAGTTGCACGAACGGCAGCCGGTTTTCGAGCGCGATCTGCTGGGCGCGCAGCATTTTCTCGCGGCCCATGCTCTGGATGGCTCCGGCGTCGATGCCCGAGTCGCTCGCGCTCACCAGGCAGCGAGCGCCCGCCACGAAGCCGATTCCGCAGATCACGCCGGCACCCGCAACGCTGCGTTCGGGATCGGTGTCGTCGAGCAGGTGTCCGGCCATCGTGGACAGCTCGAGCCAGGGGCTGCCGGGGTCGAGCAGCCGCGCCACGCGCTCGCGCGGCAGCAGCTGGCCGCGGCGTTCGAACAGCGGTGCGGCGCGCGCCGAAGCCTCACGGGTGCGGGTCTCGAGCGCACGCAACTGTGCGACGAGCGCGAGCATCGCCGAGCGCTGCGCGGCGAAGCGTTCGTCGTGCGGATCGATTCGCGATTCGAGGCGTGGCATGCCGGCGCCGGTTCAGTGCTCCGACCCCTGCGCGGGATCGCTCGCAGCAGGCGCAGGCTCCAGCATGCGCGGCGAACTGGCCAGGTGAAAACCGTCGAAGGGCGCGGTGGCGCCGCTCGGGTGAGCGGGGGCGCGCGCCGGCCAGGTGTGGCGTGCGTTCGGAACCCCGCCATCGATGCGCAGGCAGGCGCCGGTGATGAAGGCGGCCGCATCCGAGAGCAGGAACACGACCGCCGCAGAGACTTCGGACTCGGTACCGAAGCGCCGCAGCGGTACCACGTCGCGCAGGCGGCGCAACTGCGACTTCGTCGCCTCGTCGTAGGTGTCGAGGCCGCTCGAGGCGATCCAGCCAGGAGCCACGGCGTTCACCCGCACGCCGCTGGCCGCCCACTCGCAGGCGGCCGACTCGGTGAAGTTCAGCATCCCGGCGCGCGCGGCGCCGGAGTGCGCCATGCCGGGCATGCCGTGCCACATGTCGGCGATCATGTTGACGATCGCACCGCCGTGCGCCTTCATCCACTGCCGATACGCTTCGCGCGCCACCAGGAAGCCGCCGGCCAGGTTGGTGCGCACTACCGCATCCCAACCCCTGGACGAGATCGTTTCGATCGGTGCGGGGAACTGGCCGCCGGCATTGTTCACCAGTGCGTCGAGCCGCCCGTGACGGGCGAGCACGTCGCCGACCGCCGCGACGACCGCATCTTCGTCGCGGATGTCCACCGGATGGCAGCTCGCCCGTGCGCCGGTCCCGGCGATCTCGGCGGCCACCTGTTCGAGCTTGTCGACCCTGCGGCCTGCCAGCGCGAGCGAGGCACCGAGCGCGGCGAGTTCGTGCGCGGTGCAGCGGCCGATGCCGGATCCGGCGCCGGTCACCAGCACGACGCGCCCCGCGAAGAGGCCGGGCCGGAAGACCGATCGGTAGGCGGAAGCGTTCATGGGGAATATTGTTGAGTGACGCTCATTAACTTGCCTGTGGGGCATTCCACGGTCAAGTTGCGGTGCAACAATTCACGACCCGATCACGGTGCTTCGAAAGGGGGCGAACCGGCGGATCTTTGCATGGGCCAGGTTTCGCCATATATTGAGCATTACTCAATATTTCGACTCTTGCGGCCATGACGCCTCAAGCCCCAAGGCGACGCAAGTCGGCAAGGCGCGCCGAGATCCTGGCCGCCGCGCGGCAGCTGTTTCTCGAGCGCGCATTCGATGCGGCGGCGATCAGCGAGATCGCCGCGCGCGCCGGCTGCGTCGAGGGCACGATCTACACCTATTTCCGCAGCAAGCGCGACCTGTTCGACGAGGTGCTCGCGGAGTTCTACGGCCGGCTGATCGCCGACATCGAGCCGCGCCTCGCCGCGATCGAGGGCACGCGCGACCGGCTGAGCTACCTGATCGCGCGTCACCTGCAGATCGCGGTGGACGACCCGGCATTCGCGCGGCTGATCGTGCGCGAGGTGCGCAGCCAGAGCCTGTACTTCGGGTCGAAGCTGCATGCGCTCAACCGCCGCTATTCGCGGTTCCTGCTCGACACCTTGCGCGACGGCGTGGCGCGGGGCGAACTGCGCAGCGATCTCGACCTCGCGCTCGCGCGAGACCTGGTGTTCGGCGGGCTCGAGCACCACGTCTGGCACGTGCTGGGACGGCAGCGCAGGATCGATCCGAACCGGCTCGCCGCGACGATGGTCGACCTGTTCCTCGCGGGGTGGGCGGCGCCGCAGGGCCGCGACGAATTGAGCGGGCTTGCGCTGCGCGTGAGCCGGCTCGAGCAGCGGCTGGGCGGCTGACGCGGGCACGGTGCCGTCAGCGACGGCGGCCGTGTGCGAGCAGCCGCTCGCGGATTTCCGCGACGCCTTCGTCCACCGGCAGACTGGCCGGGCAGGGCGCGAGTACGCCGATCACGCGCCGGCGATAGTCGAGATACACGGGAACGATCGGCACGCCGGCGGCGCGTGCCACCCGATAGAAACCCGACTTGAAGGGTGCGCCGGCGCGTCGCGTGCCTTCGGGCGCGACGCCGAACCACAGCGGCACGCCGCGCGCGAAGCTCGCCTGCAGCGCCTCGACGACACCGTCCGGGCGCGCGCGATCCACCGGTATGCCGCCCAGCCAGACCATGAAGCGGCCGAGGGGGCCGCGAAACAGCGTGTGCTTGCCGATGAAGGAGACGTGCAGGCCGAGCGAGAACACGGCGGCCACCGCGTGGACGAAATCCCAGTTCGACGAATGCGGCGCCACCGCGATGACCGCCCGGTCGAGATCGGGAATCTCGCCCTCGATGCGCCAACCGCTCACGCGCAGCCACGCGAGGCCGAGTCGGCGCAGCGCGCCGTAGTCGCGCCGCGGCACGCTGGCGCCGGGCAGCGGCAATGGTGGCGCCTGCGGCCGTCGTGGCCCGGGTCGAGGTGCGCTCTGCGCGTTCATCGCGCCACTATAATCGAGCGCATGAGCGCCGATCGCGAGGTTCCGCTGTACGTCGACCTGGATGGCAGCGTGCTCCGCAGCGATACGTTGTGGGAGTCGTTCGCCAGCGCGTTGCGGCGACACCCGCTGCGCACCGTGGCCGCGCTCGCCGCGCTGGCATCGGGCAGGGCGGCGCTGAAGCGGCGGATGGCGCAACTGGGCGCACCCGACGTCGATACCCTGCCGCTGCACGAAGGCTTCGTCGCGTGGCTGCGCGAGCAGCGTGCCGCCGGCCGGCGCATCGTGCTCGCGACCGCCGCCGATCGCGCATTGGCCGAAGCGGTGGCAGCCAGGCTCGGGTTGTTCGACCAGGTGCTCGCCAGCGACGGCCGCCGCAACCTGAAGGGGCGGCACAAGCTCGCTGCGATCCGCGAGGATGCGGGCGGGGCGGTCTTCGACTACTGCGGCAACGGACCGGAAGACGTCGCCATTTTCGCGGCTGCGCGGCGTGCGGTCGTCGTGGGTGCCTCGCCACGCGTGGTGCGCGCGGCGCGAAGCCAGGCCGACGTGGCGGTGGAGTTCGAGCGCAGGCCGGCGCGCGCGCAGCGGTTGCGATGGTTGCTGGTGGCGCTGCGTCCGCACCAGTGGCTGAAGAACCTGCTGGTGCTGGTGCCGCTGCTCACCTCGTTTCGCATCGAGGAGCCCATGCTCGGGCGCGACGCGTTCCTCGCGTTCGTGTCGTTCAGTCTCGCGGCCTCCAGCGGCTACCTGCTCAACGACCTCCTCGATCTCGGTGCAGATCGCCGCCATCCGCGCAAGAGCGACCGCGCGTTCGCGGCGGGGCGACTGTCGGTGCCCAGCGGCTTTGCCGGGTCGGCAGCGCTGCTGCTCGCATCGCTGGCGATCGCATGGGCGGTCGGCGAGCGTTTCGCCGCGACGGTGCTTCTGTATCTGGCGATGACCGGCACCTATTCGGCGCTGCTCAAGCGGATCGCGCTGCTCGACGTCGCGATGCTGGCCGGGCTCTACACGGTGCGCGTCATCGGCGGCGGCACCGCCACCGGCATCCCGGTGTCGGTCTGGCTGCTCGCGTTCTCGGTGTTCCTGTTCTTCAGCCTCGCGCTGCTCAAGCGCTGCGGCGAACTGGTCGCGCAGCGCGAGCGCGAGGAAGACACCGGCAAGGGACGCGGCTACGAAGTGAGCGACCTGCCGGTGCTGCAGTCGCTGGGCATTGCCACTTCGTGCGCTGCGCTGGTGGTGCTGGCGCTGTACGTGCAGGATCCGGACGTGGCGCGCCGCTATGCGTCGCCGCAGGTGCTGTGGCTGATGCTCTTCGGGCTGCTCGTCTGGCTGGGCCGCCTGTGGCTCGATACGGCGCGCGGCCGCATGCACGACGACCCGCTCGTCTACACCCTGCGCGACCGCGGCAGTCGCTGGACGGTGGGCGTGCTGCTGGTGCTCTTCGGCGTGGCCGCGGCGGTCGACCTGCCGGGTTGAGCCCCGGCGTTCACCCCATCGCGCGCGGTTTTTTCATCCAGACGATCGGCTTGGCCACGGGCGGGCGCGGCTCGATTCCGGCCTTCTCGAGCGAGCGCTCGAGTTCGCGGCCTTCGGGCTCGGCCAGCGCCGCATCGATCGCCGCACGAAGTTCCTGCGCCGCGCCGGCGGCGGGTCCGGTGTCCGAGTCCAGAGCGCGCGCCACCAGCGTGTCGAAGATACGCTCGAAGCTGGCGCGGCCGCGGCGATGGGTGTCGCCATAGCCCTTGAGTACGCGCGGCAGTTCGGCCAGCGCGGCGGCAAAGGCCGGCGAGACCGGAAACACTCGCTCGAGCGCGACGAGCCAGCGCTCGATCGCCTGCTGCTCCTCGTGAAAGCGCAGCGAACCGCGCCGCATCGGGCGCAGCCGCGCGAGCGTGCGCAGCATCAGGTAGCCGTGGATGCGCGTGCTCGGCAGGTGCATGCCGCGATTGAACGCATCGAGCTTGCCGCTGCGCGTGGCCCAGTCGCGCAGGCGCGCGCCGATCCGGCGCGGCAGCATCGCAGCCAACTCGTCGACGCCCGGCTTGAGGTACTCGAAGACCTCGAGGATCTCGCCGTCGCGCGCGCGTGCCTCGTTGCGGATCTGCGCGATGCGGCTGCGTCGCGACTTCAGGTCGGCTACGCGGATCACGTCCTCGAAACTCATCCACAGCGCGAGCAGGCGCGCGGCCTCGGACAGTGCGCGTGCGTTGCCGGGCTGCCCCATGGCTTCGCTCGCTGCAGCGGCGATGCGCTGCAGGCGCTCGACATAGAGCCGGCCGTAGGCGGCGTCCTGGTAGTCGAGCAGGCGCACCACCCCGTGCGCGGCGTTCTCGCGCATCGGGGCGGGCAGCGTGGCGAGCAGCGGCGCCCAGAGTTCGGGGCTGGTCTTCGGTGCGAGCCCGGCGCCGGCGCCGGCCAGTGCCTGGCGCGCGGCGCCGGTGGCTACCGCGTCGAACGCCGCGCCGAACCCGGCCAGGCTCGCCTGCACGCCCAGGCCGCCCTCGCGGATCACCCGCTCGCAGGTTTCGCGCGGCCACGGAAGCACGTCGGCGCCGGCCAGCGCGCCGAACATCACCGCGCTGATCACCGTGCCGTGCGCGGCGGCGATCGAGGCCATGTCGACGCTCAGGTAGCGCGCCGCGAGCGCGCGCGCTCCGGCGTGGATGCGCTCGTCTTCGAAGCGGCCGTCGCCCATCTGCATCTTTTCCTGCGTCGTGTAGACGCGGTGCGACGCGGAAATCAGCGTCGTGCGCTTCGGGTGAACGAAGCCGCGCTCGACCATGCGACCCGCTTCGACCAGTTCGCTCGAGAGCACCACGTCGACGCCGCCCGGCATCGGGTTGAGCGCGAACACCGGCTGCGCTCCTGCGGGGGCGGGCGCGCGCATCATCTCGACGTAGTAGCTGGTGGAGCCGGTGCGCTGCGCCACGCCCGGCACCGAGGTGGCCTGCACCGGAAGATCGTGCGCGATCGCGCACTCGACGATCCAGTCGGCGAGCACGCCGCCGCCTTCGCCGCCCAGCGCGGCGATCAGCAAGGTGAAGGGTTTCGCGTCGTTCATGTCCTAGGCAGGCTGGATCGCGTGAATGAAGGTCTCGCGCAGGCGCGCCTTGAAGCGATCCCAGCGGTTCGGGTTGCTGGTGATCTCGGCCCGCCAGAACGATGGACACAGCACTGCCGCGTGCGCCACTTCGCCGCACATCCCGCAGCCGACGCATTCGTTCGTGACGTAGGCCACCGGGTCGACCTTCAGCGGGTCGGTGGGCGTCTTCACGGTGAGCGTGGGGCAGCCCGAGAGCCGGATGCAGGAGTGGTCGCCGGTGCAGGTTTCCTCGTCCACGCCGAAGCGGGTGCGCACCACGCGCTTGCCTTCCTTCAGCATCTTCGCGCGCAGCGGCTTGATGCGGCGCTGGCGCTCGAGCTGGCATTCGCCGTCGGCAATGACCACTTTCAGGCCTTCGAACGGAGTGGTGAGTGCCTCCTCGAGCGTCTTGCGCACCTCGGCGACCTTGTAGTTGTCGACCGTGCGCAGCCACTTCACGCCCATGCCCTTCAGCGTGTTCTCGATCGTCACCTCGGTGCCGGTGGCGCTGGCGCCTTCGGCGATGCGGCGCGACTCGGAGGTCGGTGTGGAGATCGTCTCCTGGGTGCCGGTGGCCGAGGTGTAGCCGTTCTTCATGATGACCAGCACGCCATCGCCCTTGTTCAGCAGCGCCGACGACACGCCCGAGAGCAGGCCGTTGTGCCAGAAGCCGCCGTCGCCCATGATCGCGACCGGCCGCTTCGCCGAGAAGTTGCGCACGCCCGCGCTGCTTGCCAGGCTCATTCCGTAGCCGAGGATCGAGTTGCCGAACGAGAACGGCGCGAAGGTGGCGAACGAGTGGCAGCCGATGTCGGCCGACACGTGCAGCTTGCCGATGTCCTGTTCGACGAGCTTGAGCGCGGCGAACACCGGCCGCTCGGGGCAACCGGTGCAGAAGTTGGGCGGACGCGCCGGCACCGGGCCGCTGAACGCTTCGCTCGCCTGCTTCTTCAGGTCGGCGATGTCGGCGAGCAGCCCTTCGGCGGCGGCGCGCGGCAGCTCGGGCGCATGCGCGGCGAGGAAGCGCGTGAGCCCCGAGAGGATCAGTTCCGCGGTGTACTCGCCGCCCATTGCGAGCAGGTCCTTGCCGTGCAGCTTCGTCTGCAGGTCGGCGCGGCGCAGGATGGTATTGATCTCCTGCTCGATGAAGTCGGGCTGGCCCTCCTCGACGACGAGCACCGCGCGCTTGCCCGCGCAGAAGCCGCCGATCTGTTCGGGCACCAGGGGGTAGACCACGTTAAGGTTCAGGATCGGGATGCGCGAACGTCCGTACGCGTCGGCCAGGTCGAGCGCCTGGAGCGCCCGGATCAGGTTGTTGTAGAGACCGCCCTGCACGATGATGCCGAGCTCGCCGCGATCGCCGTCGAACAGCTCGTTCAGGCCGGCCTGGACGATGTACTGGCGCGCCGCCGGCATGCGCACTTCGTACTTCAGTTTCTCGTGCTGGAAAGTGACCGGCGGATGCGACAGCCGCCCGTAGTCGAATGCCGCCGGCTCCATCTGCAGCTCGCGCGTGGAGATCTTCGGCCGGACGTTGTCGCGCGTCGCGAAGCTGCCGCGCACGTGGCAGGCGCGAATGCGCAACTCGAGGATCACCGGCGTGTTCGACGCCTCGGAGAGCTCGAAGCCGTGCTCGACCATGCGCACGATCGTCGGCAGATTGGGCCGCGGATCGAGCAGCCACAGGCCCGACTTCATCGCGAACGCGTGCGTGCGCTCCTGGATGACGCTGGCGCCTTCGCCGTAGTCTTCTCCGACCACGATCATCGCGCCGCCCATCACCCCGGGCGAGGCGAGGTTCGACAGCGCGTCGGAGGCGACGTTGGTGCCGACCACCGACTTCCAGGTGACCGCGCCGCGCACCGGATACATGATCGAGGCGCCGAGCATCGCCGCGGCCGAGGCCTCGTTCGTACAGGCCTCGACGTGCACGCCGAGTTCGTCCATGTAGTCGCGCGCCTGCACCATCACGTCGAGCAGGTGCGAGACCGGCGCGCCCTGGTAGCCGCCGACGTAGCTCACCCCCGACTGCAGCAGCGCCTTGGTCACCGCGAGGATGCCTTCTCCGTGGAAGGTCTCGCCGGCGCCCAGCGAGAGCGAGCGGATTTCCGCACTGAAGGAACGTTCCATCGTCCGGACTCCGGGAGGGCGGAGCGAACCGGCGAAGTCGCTGCCGGCTGCGCTCCATATTGATTTCGTTCGAACATAAACGTAGGCTATTCATTCGTCAAATGGATTCTGCGAATTGACTGAATCGGTTTGATCAATGTTGGCCCAGTTCCACCGGCTCGACCTGAACCTGCTGCGCGTACTGGTCGCGATCGACCGCTGTCGCTCGGTCACCGAGGCCGGGCGTCGGCTCGCGCTGAGCCAGCCGGCGACCAGCAACGCGCTGGCCCGATTGCGCGAGGCGTTCGACGACCGGCTGTTCGTTCGCGCAGCCGGCGGGCTGATGCCCACGCCGCTTGCCGAGCGCATCGTGCCGATCGCCGCGCAGCATCTCGAATCACTGGAAGCCGCACTGACCGAGCCGGAGGCCTTCGATCCGCTGAAGAGCGTCGCCGAGTGGCGCCTGTCGCTGTCGGATCTCGGCGAGATGGTCTTCCTGCCGCCGATCGCCGACGCGGTGCGGCGCGAGGCGCCGCGCACGCGGCTCGCGAACCTGGGCGTGCCGGCCGAGCGGGTCGCCGATGCGCTCGGCCGGCGCGAGATCGATCTCGCGATCGGCATCATGGACCCGAAGCAGCGCGGCATCCGCTCGACGCTGCTGTTTCGCGAGCGTTACCTCGCGCTCGGCCGTCGCGACTGTCCGGCCGGCTGGCGCAGTCGTACGGGCTTCACCGACGCGGCGCTCGTCGTGGCAGCACCCACCGCCACCTACCATCAGGGCATCGCCGAGAGTCTCGAGCGCCACCGCCTGGGGCACCGGATCGTGGTGCGCGCGCGCCACTTCGCGGCGATTCCCGACCTCGTTGCCGGGGGGCAACTGGTGGCGATCGTGCCGGAGATGTTCGCGCAGATCGCCTGCGCGCGGCTGAAGCTGGCCATGTGGCCCGTGCCGCTCGCGATGCCTCTGTACGAGGTGGGCATGGTCTGGCATGCGGCGACCGACGGCGACGCGGCGCAGATCTGGTTGCGGGAAAGGGTGCTGCGGCTGTTTCGCCGGGGCTCCACCGCGAGGCCGGTGGCCGCCCGACAGGGGGCCGGGTCGGCTCGGTAGACGCAGTCGGCTCGCGCCCGCTAGGCTATGATTTTCGGGCGTACCTGGAGGTCTTCCGTGGCAACCCAGGGCAAGCTGATCCTCGACTACGTGCTCGAGCATGCGCAGAAGACGCCCGACCGGGTGTACCTCACGCAGCCGACGGGCAACGGCCGGGTCGTCGACTACACCTGGGCGCAGGTGGTCGACCAGTCGCGCCGCATGGCGGCGCACCTGCAAAGCCGCGGCTTCGAGCCCGGCGCGCGCATCGCGATGCTGTCGAAGAACTGCGCGCACTTCATCATGGCCGAACTGGCGATCTGGATGGCCGGCTACACCACGGTGGCGATTTTCCCGACCGAGACCGCCGAGACGGTGCGCTACGTGCTCGAGCACAGCGGCTCGAGCCTGCTGTTCGTGGGCAAGCTCGACACCTGGCCCCAGCAGCAGCCCGGCGTGCCGCAGGGGCTGCCGTGCATCGCCCTTCCGCTGGCGCCGAAAACCGGGTTCGACACCTGGGACGCGATCGTGGCGCAAACGGCACCGATCGCGGGCCGTCCCGGGCGCAGCCCCGACGAGCTGGCGATGATTCTCTACACCTCGGGTTCCACCGGCACGCCCAAGGGGGTGATGATCAGTTTCGACGGATTCACCCGTGCCGGCGAGGGAATCTCGCGCGACACCCGTTCGCGGGTGGGCGAGGGTGGCGCGAGCCGCATGCTGTCGTACCTGCCGCTGGCGCACAGCTTCGAGCGCTCGTGGGTGGAGGCGTCGTCGCTGGTGGACGGCGGCACGCACCTGTTCTTCGCCGAGTCGCTCGACACTTTCCTGGCTGACCTGCGGCGTGCGCGTCCGACGCTGTTCATCTCGGTGCCGCGGCTGTGGCTGAAGTTCCAGCAGGGCGTATTCGCGAAGATGCCGCCCGCGAAGCTCGACCGGCTGCTGTCGATTCCGGTCGTCGGCGCACTCGTTGCACGCAAGGTGCGCAAGGGCCTGGGGCTCGACAAGGTGGTCGTGGCCGGCAGCGGCTCGGCGCCGATCCCGCCCGAGCTCATCCGCTGGTACCGCCGCATCGGCCTGCCGCTCTACGAGGGCTACGGGATGACCGAGGACAACTCGTACTCGTTCACGTCCAGAGCGGGTTTCAGCGAGCCGGGCTACGTGGGCGTCGCGCTGCCCGGCGTGCAGGCGCGCATCAGCCCGGAAGGCGAGATCCTGATCAAGTCGCCCGCGCGGCTGGTCGGCTACTACAGGCAGCCCGAGCTCACCGCCGAATCGTTCACCGACGACGGGTTCTTCCGCACCGGCGACCTGGGCGAACTGCGCGCCGACGGCATGCTGAAGATCACCGGCCGCGCGAAGGAGCTGTTCAAGACCGCCAAGGGCAAGTACGTGGCGCCCGCGCCGATCGAGAACCGGCTGAACGCGCACCCGATGGTCGAGCTGTCGCTGGTCTCGGGCGTGGGCCAGCCCGCCGCCTACGCGATCGTACAACTCGCCGAAGACCTGCGTCCGCGCGTGGGCGAGGCCGGGGTGCGCGCGCAGGTGCAGGCCGAGCTCGAGCGCCTGCTCGACGAAGTGAACCGCGACCTTCCCGACTACGAGCAGCTGCACACGATCGTGGTCACGCGCGAACCCTGGTCGATCGAGAACGGCTTCCTCACGCCGACGATGAAAGTGCGCCGCAGTCGCATCGAGGCGGCGGTGCAGCCGCAGGTCGAGCGCTGGTTCGGGCAGGCGCACAAGGTGGTGTGGGCCTGAGCGGATGAACGCCTCAGGGAGCGTCACGCGCCACGGTGGCGACCGCATCGCCGACGTACTGCAGGCGCAGGGCGTGCGCTGCGTCTACACGCTGTGCGGCGGCCACATTTCGCCGATATTGAGTGCAGCGCGCGCGCGTGGCATCCGCGTGGTCGACGTGCGCGACGAGGCGGCCGCGGTGTTCGCCGCCGATGCCGCGGCGCGCTTGTCCGGCCTGCCGGGCGTAGCGGCCGTCACCGCGGGGCCGGGCATCACCAACACGATCACCGCGCTGAAGAACGCGCAGCTGGCGCAGTCGCCGCTGCTGCTGCTGGGCGGCGCCGCGCCCACTGCGCTGCAGGGCCGGGGCGCGTTGCAGGACATCGACCAGCGGCCGCTGGTGGAGCCGCACGTGAAGCGCTTCTTCAAGCTGCGTCGCGTGCGCGAACTGGGGCCGGCGGTCGAGGAAGCGTTCGCGCTCGCGCGCTCGGGCGTGCCCGGGCCGGTGTTCGTCGAGTGCCCGGTCGACCTGCTGTACGACGAGGCGTCGATCCGCCAGTGGTATGCCGAGGCCGGCGGCAAGGGCAGGTCGCTGGCCGACCGGGCATTGCGCTGGTACCTCGATCGGCACGTGCGGCGGATGTTCGAAGGCAGCGGCGAAGAGCGGCCGCCCCGGGTGCGCGAAGTCGGCACGCCGCTGGCGGGCGACGCGCCGATCGGTGCCGCGCTGGGTGCGCTCGCGACCGCGCAGCGTCCGCTGGCGGTGATTGGCAGCCAGGCGGTGGTGAACGCGGCCGAGGTCGAGCGGATCGCCGACGCCGTCGGGCGCCTGGGCGTGCCGGTCTACCTTTCCGGAATGGCGCGCGGCCTGCTCGGGCGCGACCACCCGCTGCAGATGCGGCACCAGCGCAGGCAGGCGCTGCGCGAGGCCGACTGCGTGCTGCTCGCCGGCGTGCCTTGCGATTTCCGCCTCGACTACGGTCGCCACGTGCGGCGCAGCGCCACGCTGATTGCGGCGAACCGCAGTGCGCGCGACGCGAAGCTGAACCGGCGCCCGAACGTGCTGGCGCTCGGCGACGCCGGACGCTTCCTCCAGGCCCTGGCCGAGCGGATGCCGGCGGCCGGGCAAGCGGCGCGCGGCGAGTGGCTGGCGGCGCTGCGGGAGCGCGACGCGGCCCGCGAAGCGGAGATCGACCGGCAGGCGCAGGCGCGCGGCGAGAGAGTGAACCCGCTGGCGCTGTTTCGCGCGATCGAGCGCGAGGCGGGGGAGAACGCGCTCTTCGTGGCCGATGGCGGCGACTTCGTCGCCACTGCCAGCTACGTGTTGCACCCGCGCGCGCCGCTCACCTGGCTCGATCCCGGCGCCTTCGGCACGCTCGGCGTCGGCGCCGGCTTCGCGATCGGCGCGGTCACGGTGCGCCCCGATCGCGAAGCCTGGATCGTTTTCGGCGACGGCGCCTGCGGCTTCGGCTTGTCCGAGTTCGACACTTTCGTGCGCCACGGCATTCCGGTGATCGCGGTGGTCGGCAACGACGCCGGCTGGACGCAGATCGCGCGCGAGCAGGTGAAGATGCTCGACGACGACGTGGGCACGGTGCTGGCGCGCACCGCCTATCACGAAGTGGCGCGCGGATTCGGCGCCGAGGGGCTGCTCGTGACGCGCACCGACGAGGTCGGCGATGCGCTGAAGCGGGCGCGCGCGCTGGCGCGCGAGGGCAGGCCGGTGCTGGTGAACGTGTGGCTCGACCCGACGGAGTTCCGCGAAGGGTCGCTGTCGATGTGAGCCCGCGACCCGGTCTGGTTCGCGGCACCCATTTCCGGAGGATGGAAATCGGTATGGTGATACCGTTATCGCACCTGGAGCGAGATCACCGGAGGCCAGCATGATTGCGCGCAACCGATCGACCACTGCGTCGCACACTGCGCTGCGCGCGGCATCCGGCGCCGAAGACGCCGGATCGAAGGCTCACGACGAATGGCTGCTCGACGAGGCGCTGATGGAGACCTTCCCGGCGAGCGACCCGGCGGCGCCGGCCATCGTGTCGATACCGCTGCCGCTCGAGCGTTCCGGGCCGCGCGCCGCAGCGACGACCGTCGCGTGAACCGGCGCGGGCGCGGCGCCGATCGGGGTGCGAACAGGCTCTATCCAACCTCGATGATCAGGTCGGGGTCGAACAGCGGGTTCTCGGTCACTCCGTCCTTCGCGTAGCCGCGCGGATTGCAGACCACCCGCGTGCCGTTCACCCGGTAGTCGAAGCTGTCGTGCGTGTGCCCGTGGATCCACAACTGCGCGCGATCGGCGCCGATCAGGCGCTCGGCGTCGGAGACGAAACCGGCGTTGAGCAGCGAGTCGGCAAAGCGCGGGTGGATGCTCTGTCGCGATGGTGCGTGGTGCGTGACGACGACCGTCGGACCGTCGTGGCGGGTGGCGAGCTTCGCGTCGAGCCACGCGGCATGCCGGTCGAACAGAGCGGCCGAATCGTCGGGAGTGAAGATCCGTCCGGGTTCGGCCCCGAGCGTGATGCGGCTGAAGTCGCGCATCAGGCGCTGCGCCTCGGCCTTCGACGCCGTGCGTCGCGTCTCGTCGTCGAACAGGCGGAAGTCGGTCCAGAGCGTACTGCCGAGAAAGCGCACGCCGTCGATCACGATCTCCGCGTCGTCGAGCACGTGCACGTGGGTTCCGGCGCACAGCCGCTTCAGTTCGTCGATCGTGCCCTCGATGCTGCCGCCGTAGAACTCGTGGTTGCCGAGCACGTAGAGCACCGGCTTGTCGAAACCGAGTGCCCAGGCGGCAGCGTCGCGCGGGCGCGTGACGTCGCCGGCGAGAACGACGAGATCGGCGTCGTTGCGCGGATGCCCGAGCCCGCCCACGCCCAGGTGCAGATCGGACAGGATGTTGAGTTTCATGGACGATCGCGCCTCCTGTTGCGTTGCCCAATGATCGCCCGAAGCGGTTCATTTCGAGGAGAAAACCATGGAAGAAGCCCTCTATCCCCAGTCGGGCGGCGAGATTTCGCGCAAGCGGCGCGAGCTCGCGCCGGCACCGCTCGAAGCCTTCAGGGCATTCAGCGCCAGCGTCTTCGCCGACGGCGCGCTGCCGGCGAAGGCGAAGCAGCTGATCGCGGTGGCGGTCGCGCATGTAACCCAATGCCCCTACTGCATCCGCGGACACACGGAGGCGGCCCTGAAGGCCGGCGCCACCGAGCCGGAAATCATGGAGGCGATCTGGGTGGCTGCCGAGATGCGCGCGGGAGGCGCCTACGCGCACTCGGCGCTCGCGATCGACACCATGCGGCAGGTCGCGAGCAAGCGGCAGGGTTAAAAGAGGTATTGACAATATACCTTATGGAAGTCGACACTCCTCCTTGTCCGGGCCGTGGATTCGCCCGGAGCGAAGGGTGCGCGGTGCGCGCCCGCCCGTCCCAACGACTGATCAAGGAAGGCGACCATGTCCGACAGCCAATCGTCAGCGATCCCGGAGATCGATATCCGCAACCTCGTTCCGGTGCAGCGCCACGCCAAGATCTTCGAAATGGTAGGCAGCCTGAAGCCGGGTGGCGCGTTCGTGTTCATCAACGATCACGATCCGAAGCCGCTGCACTATCAGCTCGAGGCCGAGCACCCGAAGCAGTTCTCGTGGACCTATCTCGAATCCGGCCCGCACGCCTGGAAGATCAGGATCGGCAAACCCGCCCAGTGAGCAGCCGATCGGCGGCCGGTGGCGCACCGTAGCAGGCGCTCCCGGCCGCCCGGAGTCGCGAACATGCAGGGCACGACGCTTTCGCGCTGGACGCTCGCCTATTTCGCCGCCGCCGTCATCTTCCTGCTGGCGGCGGAGACGATGATGACCCTCGGCTTCGGTTATCCGGCGGCCGCGCTGCGCGCACCGCAGACGCTGATCCTCGTGCATTGCGTGACGATCGGCTGGCTGAGCCTGCTGATGTGCGGCGCACTGTTCCAGTTCGTTCCGGTGCTGGTGGCCGGACCGATCTACAGCAATTCACTGCCGCTTCCCGCCCTCGTGCTCATCCTCGCAGGATTCGCAGCGCTGACTGCCGGTTTCCTGCAACTCGCCGGACATCTGCCGGCGACCCAGCCGTGGTTCCTGGCGGCCAGCGTGCTGCTCGGCGGCGGGTTCGTGCTGGTGCTGTGGACGCTCGGTCGTACGCTCGCGGCGGCATGGCCGCTCAACCTGCCGGCCCGGTTCGTCGCGATCGGCCTGTGCAGCGTTGCTGCGACCGTGACCTACGGCATCGTTTTCGCGCTCGGATTCGGCGGCTACGCCGATGCGCCCATCCTGGTCGGGATTCGCTCGCGTGGCGTGCCGCTGCACGTGATTGCCGGACTTGGCGGATGGCTCACCTTCACCGCAATCGGCGTGAGTCATCGACTGCTCGCGATGTTCATGCTCTCGCCCGAACTCGATGGCGCGTCCACGCGCTGGACCTTCTATCTCGGAACCCTCGCACTGGCGATCGTCATCATCGCGGGAACCGCGGCGGTCGCTGTCGGTGCCGGTCTCGATCCGGTTCTGCTGATCGCCTGGGTTGCCGGCCTGGCGACCCTGTCGCTGTATGCGCGCGACGCAATGCGGCTCTATCGCAAGCGTGTGCGTCCGGTGATCGAGCTGAACAGCCGCATGGCGAGCATCGCGCTCGCGCACCTTGGCGCCGTCACGCTGCTCACGATCGTCTGCGCGGCGTTCGGCCTGCTCGAGCGTTACGCCGGTGCGCTCGTGTTCCTCGTGTGCTTCGGCTGGCTCTCCGGACTCGGTCTCGCGAAGCTCTACAAGATCGTGGCCTTCGTGACCTGGCTCGAATGCTACGGCCCGGTGCTGGGCAAGACGCGCACTCCGCGCGTGCAGGATCTCGTCAACGAGCCGCGCGCGATCAGGTGGTTCTGGCTCTACTTCGCCGCGGTCGACGCCGCGACGCTGTGCCTGCTCGCCGGTGCGCCGCTCGTCTTCCGCGCTGCCGCTGCCGCCATGCTGGTTGCGAGTGCGGGGATCGCCCTGGAACTCGTGCGCACCCGCCGGCTCGTCAACGTCGAGGCCGCGCTGCGCCTGCCTGCCGGCACCCGCCAGCCGCGGCTGTTGTTTGCTCTCGTCGCCAGTTGAAAGGAGACCGCCATGCCAGAGATCGTCGAACTCGATGTCCGCCCCGTATTGCGCGCCGGCGGCGAGCCGCTCACCCAGATCATGGAAGCCGTGAAGAACCTCGCACCCGGCCAGGACCTGCGCCTGTTCTCCCCGTTCATGCCCGGGCCGCTTCTGCAGATGCTCGGCGCGCAGGGCTTCCGGCATGAAGTGAAGGAACTGGCCGGCGGCGAATGGCAGGTCGACTTCACCGCATCGACCGGCACCGACGGCGAGCAGGCCGGTGCCGCTGCAGACAGCGTGGCAGCAGCCGGCGCGGATGCGGGAGCCGACTGGCCGGCGCCGGTGCGCGAGATGGACAACCGCGAACTCGATCCGCCGGAACCCATGGCGCGCATTCTTGCCGCCACCGAGACGATGGCGCGGGGCGAGGTGCTGGCCGCGCTGCTGTGCCGCGAGCCGATGTTCCTGTTCCCCGAACTCGCCAGGCGGGGCCACAGCTGGCGCGGCGGTTTCGACCCCGACGGCAAGACCTATCGCGTGCTGGTTCGCGTCGGAGTCGCGCAGGGAGCGACGTCATGAGCAGCGCGGCAGAAGTCGTGTCGATGGACCTCGTTCGGGATGCGCTGCGCCTGGTCATCGATCCGGAACTCGGCTACAACATCGTCGATCTCGGTCTCGTCTACGATGTCGCGGTCAACGGCCCGGACGCCTTGATCACGATGACGACGACGACGCGCGGCTGTCCGGCCACCGACTACCTCCAGAGCGGTGCCTACGAAGCCGCGGTGTCGGTCGAGGGCATCGAGTCGGCAGAGGTCGTGCTCACCTACGATCCGCCCTGGACGCCGCAGATGATGACGCCGGCGGCCAAGGAGCATTTCGGGATCGAAGATGAGTGACACCGGCGCCGCGTCCCCGGACACGCTGCACGGCCCGGCCGGGGCATCGCTCGACGACATCCTGCTGGCGAGCCTCACCGCACTGGCGGCTGCGGGTGAAGTCGAGGAGGCCTGTCGACTGGCCGGCCGCGCCTGCGCTGTCCATCGCGGCAAGGACATCCCGGCGTGGAAACGCTACAACGGGCTGCTGCACCGGCTCGCGAGCAAGGCCGCCGGCCCCACCGGAACCTGACTGCGGCTCAGTCGAGGGCGCAGGTGCGGAAGCCCGCGAACACGTCGTTGCGATCGGGCGTGAAGAAATTGCGCAGCGTGTTGTAGGCGAAGCGCGGGCGCGTCGCCCATGAGCCGCCCTTGAGCACCTTGCGGTAGCCGAACCAGGGCGCCGAGTACTCCTTGTACGGAAAATCGATCACGTATCCCGGATAGGGATAGAAGGCGCTGGCCGTCCACTCCCAGACGTTGCCGATCATCTGGCGGCAACCGTCCGGGCTGTCGCCCGCGGCGCACGCTGCGACGTCCAGGCATCCCGGCGCGTGCGCATCCAGGTTGGCGCGTGCCGGATCTGGATCGGCTTCGCCCCACGGGTAGCGCTGCTTCGTCGAAGCGCCGCCCGCATCGCGCGTCGTCGAGCCTGCGGTGCTCGCCGCCATTTCCCACTCGGCTTCGGTCGGCAGTCGGCGGCCGGCCCACCTGCACCAGGCCTCGGCCTCGTACCAGGTGACGTGCGTCACCGGCGCATGTGGTTCGAGCGGCACCATCCGGTCGAAGTCGCGGCGCAGCCAGCCGCCGTTTGCGCGCCGCCAATAGACCGGATGGAGCGCGCCGGTGCGCGCGCGCCAGTTCCAGCCCTGCCGGCTCCACAGCTCGCGTGCGAGATAGCCGTCTTCCTCGACGAACGCAGCGAACTGGGAATTCGTGACCGGGGCCCGCGCGATCCTGAACGGAGCGACTTCGACCGGATGCGACCATTTCTCGTTGTCGAACACGAACGGCGCATCCCGTTCCGCACCGAGCCCGAAGGTGCCGCCGGCAATTGCCGCATCACCGGGAAGTGCGCCTGCCGGCTCGCGCATCTGCACCTCGCCGCGGCCCGCAAAGGGCGGTGGCGCATAGCCGAGCGTCTGCCGCATGTAGGTGAACGCCTCGCAATGCATGTCGGAATGCGCGAGCGCGAGCAGATGCAGATACGTCTCCCGCGGGCCGATCTCGACGCGCGCGAGCCGCTCGAGCACCGCGTCCCTGACCCGCTCCATGTAATCGAGTGTCGCGCTGCGGTTCGGCAGGTCGAGCCTCCAGCGCTCGTCGTGGTCGACGCTGAACGAATCGTAGAGATCGGCGCCGTGCGCCATGATCGGCGCCCGGCGCCCGAGCACCTGCAGCAGGAACACGTCGTAGAAGAACGCGCAGTGTCCGAGCTCCCAGAGGAAGGGGTTCAGCACGGCCAGCGGCGGCACGTGGAGTTGCACGTCGTGCAGGTCGGCAACGCATGCGAGCGTGCGCGCGTGCGCTTCCTGCACCATCGTGGCGAGCTGTGCGGCGGGCAGCACGAAATGCTTGTCGTCGAGCCTCTCCGGCATGTCTGCCTCCAGTCCGGAAACATGCTGCACGCCGTGTGCGCGTGCGGCGACAGCGATTCGCGGTGCTATGATCGGCCGGCGGATCAGCCGACTGCGCACCGGACTGCGCATCACCACCGACTGCGCATCAACACACCGTATCCCCGTGTTCGACACACGTCAACGCAACTCCGGAGCGCGAGGTGCCGTCCGGCCCGATCGCGGTCCGGGGCACGGCCGGTTGCGCATGCTCGTCATGCTGCTGGCACTCGGCTCGTACCTGATGTCGATGTTTCACCGCGTGGCGCCGGCGGCGATCGCCCAGGATCTTGCGAGTGCCTTCGAGGTCGGTGCGGCCTCGCTCGGCGCGCTCGCGGCGACCTATTTCTACGTCTACACGGTGATGCAGATTCCGACCGGCGTGCTCGCGGACACGCTGGGCCCGCGGCGCATCCTCACGCTGGGCGGAATCGTTGCCGGCGCGGGCTCGCTGCTCTTCGGCCTTGCGCCGGGCTTCGAGGTGGCCGTGGCGGGGCGCGCGCTGGTCGGCCTGGGCGTCTCCGTGGCGTTCATCGCCATGCTCAAGCTCATCGCGGTCTGGTACGACGAGAGCCGCTTCGCCACGCTCGTCGGCACGATGATGTTCCTCGGCAACGTCGGCACGATGAGCGCCGGCACTCCGCTGGCGTGGGCGGCGCAGTCGGCGGGGTGGCGCAGCGTCTTCGTGACGATCGGGTCGCTGTCGCTCGCGATCGGCGTGTTGTCCTGGTTCTTCGTCGAGGACCGGCCGGCCGGTGCGAGGGTGCCGTCGGGCGTCGAAGCGCCTTCGACCCGCTCCGCCTGGCGCGAACAACTGTTCACGGTGCTGCGCAATCGTGAGACCTGGCCGGGTTTCTTCGTCAACATCGGCATCGCGGGCAGCTTCTTCGCTTTCGTCGGCCTTTGGGCCGTGCCGTATTTCATGCAGGTCCACGGCATGAGCCGCGAAGTGGCGTCGCATCACATCACGGTGTATTTCGCCGGCTTCGCACTCGGTTGTGCCGCGATCGGCCCGCTTTCCGATCGCTGGAAGCGCCGCAGGCCGCTGATGATCGGCGGCGCGGTGCTGCACGCGCTGGGGTGGTGGATCTGGCTCGTCGCCGGCTCGCTGTCGCCGGCCGCGCTCTACGCGCTGTGCCTGGCGATGGGCCTGGTGACCGCGAGCCTGACGCTCTCGTGGGCCTGCGCCAAGGAAGTCAACCCGCCGCTTTACTCCGGCATGGCCACCAGCGTGGTCAATCTCGGCGTGTTCCTCGGGCCGTCGATCCTGCAGCCGCTGGTGGGCTGGGTGATGGACCGTGGGTGGCACGGTGCGATGCAGGGCGGGGCGCGCGTTTACAGTGCCTCGGACTATCGCACGGCCCTGATGCTGATCGCCGCATTCGCCGCGCTGGGCGCCCTGTCGACGTTCTTCGTGCGCGAGACCGGGTGCCGCAACGTATGGCGCCCTCAGCCGTCGCGCGCGGGCAGCGGATGACTTCGTGCGATTGCACCGTCTCGCGGAAGTCGTGGCGACTCACGGTGCTGCCGGAGGTTGATGTGGGCGCGGGTTCAAGGCGTTTCGCCTGGCCGGCTGCAGGCTGATTCAATATCCATAGAACTCCTCGGACTGTATGGCGTCATCGGCCACGCCGAGATCGGACAGCATGTCGAGCATCGCGATCGTCATGGCTGGAGGCCCGGCGAGGTAATAGATCGGCTCCGTCGGATCGATGAGATGCCGTTCGAGGAGTTCGCGCGTGATGGCGCCGCGCTCACCTGACCAGGCCTGCGCCGACTTTTCGGCTTCGGTCATGGTGGCAACCAGGCGATAGTTCGGGTTCGTCCGCTGCATGCCCTGCAGCTCCGACAGGAACGCAGCAAGTTCCGGCCGCCAGTTCGAGTAAAAGAGATGCAGGCTGTGCGGCAGCGCGTGATGGGTTGCGTGCCGAATGATCGACAGAAACGGCGTGATGCCGATGCCGCCGGCCAGGAATACTGCAGGACGTGAGGCATCTTCGTGCAGCACCAGCTCCCCATCGGCCTCGCCGAGCCGAACCGGCGTTCCAAGCGGCGCTTCCCTCAGTACCCGCTTGAATGCCGTATCGCGCATGCGTGCCGCGATCATCAGCTCGGCGTCGTGAGGTGCGCTCGCGATGGTGAAGGTACGGGCGTCTCCCGCTTCGTCGGTCTCCGGCGGGTCGATCAACTCGATCAGCGACCACTGTCCGGCGTGATACGAATACCCGGATGGCTTCGAGAAATGGAACGCCATGGTGTCTTCCGCCACGTATTCGCGCCCGACAAGGCGCGATTCATAGGTGATCACGATTTGCTCCTCCGTGGCTCATGGAATGCAGACTCCGGTTCCGGAAGGATCGATTCCCCCCGCGAGTCGCAGACGTGCCGTCGGCGGTGCGCGCGCCGTGACGTCCGCGCCGCACAGTGCCGAGTGCCTCCGGTACCTGTTCCGACGTTTCCGATCGGGACGGGTCGAACTGCAGGTTTGCGCCAGCGTTGGCGGCGATTGCCCGAGACGCTGGTGTCAAGGAACCACGTAGTTGAACTCGGTCTGGGTGGACTGCCGTCCCCTGAACTGCAGGCCGAACTCGGTATTCATCACCCGATGCCGGACAACCTTGCCCGGATAGGCAAGAGCCCCGATGAAGTCGCCGATGGCCGAATTGTTCAAGGTAGTCGGGGTGCCGTCCTTCGACGCATAGCCTTCTACCTCGCCCTCCACAACGCCGTGAACACTGAAGCTTCCCGACCCCTTGTCGACGTTGAATTCGATCGGAGCGCGGATGACTCCGACGACTTCCTGCACGAGACCCGCCAGGTCTGCCAGTGGCCCACCGGCCTTCCCCGTGAAAGCGTCGATCAGGGCAGCCTGCTGGCTGTCATCGGCGCGCTCGTCGACGATAACGGCGACCCGGACTTTGCCATCGAAGACGTTGTCCTTGTGGTGACCGAGAAGGGCCATGTTCAGCCCCGTGACGTCAGTCCCGTTTATGTCGCCACGGTCAAAATGAAACACCCAGCTGAACCCGCAGCTATTGCCATCAGCCGCTTCTCCGACAGAACACGGGCATAGCGTCTTGCAGCTGCACACCTCCGCCATCCGACCCTTCAATCGATAACCCATGATTGGTCTCCTCCTGACAGGTCAAGTTCCTGTGTGAATGCCGATCACTGCTCGTTGCGCACTGCCACTTCTCCTCGATTCCGTCGAACCATCAACGCTGCGTCGGATCCGGGCCCGTGAAACCGCTCGCAAGCGCAGCATCCACAGCACGGAGATCGAGGACCATCATCCCGGGCACAGAATGTCCAGCGCCGCGGGAGGACTCACCGATCCGCTTCCGAAGAGCACGATCATCAGGGCTGCCAGAAGCAGCATCACTCCCACGGGCCTGGATGCCTGCTTTCCCCAGCGTGCGGTCTTCTCGACCAGCATCACGACCGTCAGCAGAAGCATTGCCAACAGGTTGCCGATTCCCGTTCCGAACATCACCAGCATCAGGGCCCAGCAGCAACCGAGACACGACATCCCGTGGCGGAGTCCCAGGCTCCAGGCAGCACGGATCCCGCGCTGGTAGCGTGAAAAGAGAAAAGCCCCGGGATCGCGGCATTGAGTCAGGCAGCGATCCTTGAGCTGGCTGAACTGGAAGCCTCCGGCCAAGGCGAGCATCGCGGCCAGTACCCAGTGTGGGTGGCCAGCGAGCCATTTCGACTGCCCGAGCGCGGCCTGGATCGTGGTAGCGGCGATCAATGAGATGAGAGCGAACACCACCCACAGCGTTACGTATCCGGCAAGGAACGCTCCCTGCGTCACGGTAGGGTGTGGAGCGCGAGCGCTGGCAAGGTTGAACAACCGGACCATGGGCACCATCGTGGGGAGCATCATCGCCCCGATCATCACCAGCCACGAACCGGTGAAGACGAGAAGAGCCGCTGCCAACCCGGAGTGCTCCCCTGGCGAACTGCCGGGAAGCAGGCCATGGCGATGACCACCGATGAGCAGGATGGCCCAGCACATCCCGACTACCATCCACAATCGCGTGCCCGGGTCGCGCAGATGCTCCCGGCACGAAGCCAGTACCTGATCGGTCATCTGTCTTGGCATCCTGATCTGGCCATGGCGGCCCTTGCCGTCGGGATCTCGCCCTGCTCACCCGCGCTGCTCAGCCCGTGTCGCCGCGATGGTCCGGGGCGCGCGGGTTTCGGGTTCGCAGATCGGCGGGCCATGCGACTCCAACCGGGCTGGGCACCGTTCGATGACGGCGTCGGCCGGACGAAAGCGGCGGGTTCGACGAGTTCGCAAGCCATCGACATGCACACCTTGTTGGCTGTCGTTTGCGACCCTGTCTTCGATCCTGCGCAGGGCCTGCGCCGATGTCAAGCGCGCTTCGATTGTCGAAACCTGCACCGCGCGGCTGTGCCTCTCCGAGCCCGGATGCTGCGGGGCATCGCGAACAGCAGCCGGGCGGTGTACCGCTCGTGCGGTCTGCACGGCCGTCAGTCGCCCGGAATGCACGCGAAATCACTGGCGCGGCAAATGTCCGGTGATGCCTGATTTCGGTCGGTTATCGTGAGTCTGCCCCACCGGTTGAGGGGAGGGAGGGCATGACCGATCACCAACTCGACGAATTGCTGCTGCGTGCCGCCGAGGGCGACGAAGACGCGCAGCGGCGCATTGATGCCTGGATTGCCGAGATGCTGGGTTCCTCCGCACCGGACGGTACCGCGGAATTCCCCCGTCGTGAACTTGCCCGGTTCGGCAGGATCACGTCCTGACGGTCCGGTGGCCGTGGAGTTGGCGTACGAGCGCCGATCGCGCCGAAGCGAGTGGAGTGAACCGCTGTTGCAGCAGGTGCCGGGTACCCGGAACGTGGGACGCCGAAAAAGCGCGCAGCAGCCGTCGTCGTCAGCGCATGGACCGCAAGGTTCGATGGCGCCCCCGGCACGAATCGAACGTGCGACCCTCCCCTTAGGAGGGGGATGCTCTATCCACTGAGCTACGGGGGCGTGCGGCACGGATTTTACCGGAGGCCGCCGCGACGACGGCGCCCGAGCCGTTGCCGCCGATTCGTGCACCGTCACCTGTGACTGCCCATCGCAGGTAAGCTGCCCGCATCGCCGCAAGCCTTGGTTGCACGCCTTCCTCGTGCCCGATCCAGCCGTCGAATTCGAGCTGAAGTTCCTGGTGCCGCGCCGCGCGCGGGCGGCGCTGCGGGCGGCGCTCGCCGAGCGCGGCGCGAAGCCCGAAAGACAGCGGCTGGTTGCGCGCTACTTCGACACCGGCGACCGCCGGCTGGCGCGTGCCGGCATGTCGCTGCGGCTGCGTCGAGAAGGGCGCCGGTGGGTCCAGACGCTGAAGGCCGGCGGCGAGGCGGCGCTCGCTCGCTTCGAGCACGAGGCCGCGCGTCCCGACGACATGCTCGACGTGGCGGTTCACGCGGGCACGCCGGCCGGCGAGCGACTGGCCGCGCTTCTGGCCGACGGCGAGCCGCTGGCGCCGCGCTACGGCACCGACATCCGCCGAGTGGTGCGCAGGCTGCGAGCGCGCGGCGCGACGGTCGAACTCGCGTTCGACGAGGGGCGCATCGAGGCGCAGGGCCGCCGGTGGCCGGTCTGCGAACTGGAATTCGAGCTGCTGTCCGGTTCACACGCGACGCTGTTTGCGCTGGCCGAGCGATGGCGCGCGCGCTTCGGGCTGGTGATCGATTCGCGCAGCAAGGCGGCGCGCGGCGACGCGCTGGCCGACGGCAGACCGATGCGGGCACCGCGCCGCGCGATGCCGGTCGGCCTGGCACCCGAGGCCTGCGTGGACGAGGCCTGGCGGGCCGTGCTCGACGAATGCATCGCGCAGGTGCTCGCCAACGCGATCGGTCTCGCGGCTGCGGTCGGCGTCGAGGCCACGGTGGACGTGGAGGCCGCGTCGACGCGAACGGCCGCGGGTTCGCACGATGTCGATCGCGCGGAGCAGGTGCATCAGTTGCGCATCGGCCTGCGCCGCCTGCGTGTCGCCTTGCGCCTATTCCGGGGTTGGATGTCACCGGCGCCGGACGAGATCGGAGATGGCGCGCGCGAGTTGCACCGTGCACTGGGCGCCGCCCGTGACCTGGACGTGCTCGAGCAAGTCGTCGAGCCGGCGCTGCGGCGCGCCGGAGCGCCCGGAATGCCGGCGCCGCAGCGAACCGGGCCGACTGCGACCGTGCCCTGCGACCCGGCCGCGCTGGTGGCCGGCGATGCAGCCCAACGCTGGCTGCTGTCCCTGCTCGCGTGGCGCGATGGCCTCGACGAGGCGATCGCCGGCAACCGGGATGCCGAGCCCCCCGCGCCGACGGCGCTGGCGGCACCCGCCCGCCGGCGCCTCGCGCGCTGGCTTCGCTCGATCGACGCCGATGCGCGCCGCTTCGCGCAACTCGACGACGCGGCGCGCCATGCGCTGCGCAGGCGCGCGAAGCGCCTGCGCTACGCGAGCGAGTTCGTCGAGCCGCTGTTCGCGGGCAGGAGGATGCGGCGCCTGCTCGCGCGCCTGCAGGTGGCGCTGCGCGTGCTCGGCGAGTGGAACGACCTGTCGATGGCCGCGCGGCGCTACCGTGGCGGACCGCAGGCCGACGCACGCGACTGGTTTGCCGCGGGCTGGATCGCAGCGCGCCGCGACGCACTGGCCACGCAGGCGGCCGATGCCCTCGCGCGGCTCGCGAAGCGCCACCCTTTCGGCAAGCGGTGAGCGTCGGCCGCGACGGTCGTCGACGATCGAGATCGACGGCGCGCTGAACCAGCTCCCTAGTAGTTGCGGTAGATCTGCGGCAACTCGTCCGGTGCGGGCGTGCGCGTGGGTTGGTCGGACAGCCGGTTGGCGAATTTGAACTGCATGTCTGCGCACCCGCCGATGGCCGGGAGCAAGCCGGCCAGCAGCGCGGACAGCGCGAACACGGACACGGCTCTTTTCAGGTTCATCTACCACTCCTTGCGCGTCGGGACTTCGTCGAGCCTGACTGCTCGTTGAGCAGAGCTGCACGGCCGGTCGCTCGGCATCCATGGCCGGACGGGGCGATGACGCCGTTCCGCAGCGAGAAGAACACCAACTGGGAGGGCGCGTTCAGGGTTCCGCTGCTCGTGCGTTGGCCCGGCAAGGTTCCGGCGGGCGTGGTCAGCAACGAGATCGTCCAGCACCACGATTGGCTGCCGACGTTCCTGGCGTTGGCGGGCGAACCGGACGTGATCGCCAGGCTGTCGAAGGGCTGCGAAGCGGCGGGAAAGAGGTTCAGGGTGCACATCGACGGGTACAACCTGCTGCCTTTCCTCACCGAGAAGGGAACGAAAAGCCCGCGCAAGGGATTCATCTACTTCAACGACGACGGCGACCTGGTCGCCGTTCGCTTCCATAACTGGAAGGTCGTCTTCATGGAACAGCGCCAGACCGGAACCATGGCCATCTGGTCGGAGCCGTTCGTGACGCTGCGCATGCCCAAGCTCTTCAACCTCCGGACCGATCCGTTCGAGCGTGCCGACATGACCTCGAACACGTATTACGACTGGTTCCTGTCCAAGGTGTACATGGTCGGCGCAGCCGCCGTGATCGTGGAGGACTTCCTGAAGACCTTCCGGGAGTACCCGCCGCGGCAAAGGGCAGCCACGTTCACGATCGACCAGGCGCTCGAGAAGATGAAGGCGGCGCTCGGCGGCGGCGGTCGCTGAACCGGAGCAGCCTGGCGGCACTCAGGAGCGAGGATCGAAGATGGACGAGCGGGCGGGGGCGCACGTCGACGCGAGGTCGGAGCCGGACCGCATTTCGGTCGAGCTCTCCGGCCGCCGCACCGCGCTCTCGCTCCAGCGTACGCGGATGGCGGCCGATCGCACGTTGATGGCCGTGATCCGCACGTCGCTGTCGCTGATCGGCTTCGGCTTCACGATCTTCCAGGTCTTCCAGAAACTGCACGAAGCGCAACTGCTGAAGCGGGCCCAGGCGCCGCGCAACTTCGGCGAGGCGCTGGTCCTGCTGGGGATCGCTGCGCTCGCCGTCGGCATCGTCTATCACGGAAGGTTCATGATCGCGCTGCGGCGCGAGCGCAAGCAGCTGAACGCCGACGGCTTGATCCCGGCCGAGCCCCAGTTCCCGGTCTCGCAGACGCTGATCATCGCGCTGCTGCTGTTGCTGCTTGGACTGGGGACGATCGTCAGCATGACGTTCAGCGTCGGCCCGTTCGGCGACTAGGGCGTGTGGACACGCGCTAGCCGGCACGCTCCCCGGCCGCACCGTGGCAGAAACGGAACTTGCGGCCGCTGCCGCACGGGCACGGCGCATAGGGCCCGCGTTTCCTGTCGTCGGCCTTGATCGAAGCCATGATTTCCATCGGCGGCCTGCCTTGCGCGTACAGGCGGCCCATCTGCGCCATCGCCGCGCGCGTGTGGCTGAAGAACGCGTAGAGCCCTTCGCACAGGTAGTTGTGGCCCGGCTCACCGTCCCTGGACAGCACGAAACGGTCTTTCGGGCAGCCGCCGTTGCAGAACGCACGCACTTCGCACTGCTGGCACTGGCGCGTCAGCGTGTCGCGCTTGTCGTCGCCGAACTTGCGCTGCGCGGTCGACGCCACCATCTCGAGCATGTGCGTCTCGTGGATGTTGCCGAGCCTGAATCGCGGCTCGACGAAGTGGTCGCAGGCATACAGGTCGCCGTTGTACTCCAGCGCCGGCCCGTAGCCGCAGGTGGGCGCATGGATGCACAGCTTGTAGCGCCCGAAGCAGGCTTCCAGCGTGACGTCGAACAACTGGACGTATACCTTGCCGACGTCGCGCCGCGCCCATTCCTCGAACACGTCGACGAGAAACTGCCCGTACTGTTTCGCGCCCACCGACCGGTTGGTCACCAGCGTGCCGGTCTGCGTATACAGGAGGCGCTTTCCGCGCGGGTTCGCGCTCCAGCCGAGATTGGCGATGTCGAGCGTCTCGGCGGTGGCGCGTTCCACGATGGGGATGAACTGGATCCAGGTCGCACCGAGCTCGTCGCGGAAGAACTGGTAGACCCGTCGCCCGTGCGCCTGGTTCGCCGCGTTCACCGTGCACAGGATATTGAACTCCACGCGGTGGGCACGCAGACGATCGAGGCCCTTCATCACCAGATCGAACGTGCCCTTGCCGCCGCGGGTCACGCGGTAGGTGTCGTGCAGCTCGCGCGGACCGTCCACGCTCAGGCCGACCAGGAAATTGTTGGCCTTGAGGAAGGCGCACCACTCGTCGTCGAGCGCCACGCCGTTGGTCTGGAAGGTCTGCTCGACACGCTGTCCGGGGCGCCGGTGCTTGTCGACCAGTGCGACCGCCTTGCGGAAGAAGTCGAGCCCCATCAACGTGGGCTCGCCGCCCTGCCAGGCCACGGTGACCTCGGGGAACCGGTGCGACTCGAGCAACTGGCGGATGTAGGCCTCCAGTGTCGCATCGGACATCCGATGCCGTTCATCCGGGTACAGCGATTCCTTCGACAGGAAGAAGCAATACCGGCAGTCGATGTTGCAGGTCGAGCCGCTGGGCTTGGCCAGCAGATGGAAGCGCGGCGGGGCGCCGGCGGCGACGGCAGGATCCAGGACGGGCGAGGCTTGCGTGTCCATGGTTCAGATCCTGCGGTAATCGATGATGGCGTAGCGCAAGCCACTGTCCGATCGGCGCTCGCTGCGCGACTCGACCCGCCATTGCAGCGCGTCGAGTTCCGGAAAGTGCGCGTCGCCGGCCACTTCGAGGTCGATGTCGGTGACGATCGCGCGCTGCGCGACCGCGATCGCATCGAGGTATAACTGCGCGCCGCCCACGACGAACACCTCGTCGGTGGCGATCGACGGATCGGTGCCGGGCTGCGCGGCGAGTGCGATCGCCGCTTCGAGCGAGGTCGCGCTCTCGCAACCGGGGTGCGTCCAGCGCGGGTCGCGGCTTACCACGATCGTGCGCCGGCCCGGCAGCGCCTTGCCGATCGACTCGAAGGTCTTGCGCCCCATGACGATCGCGTGGCCCATCGTGGTTGCGCGAAAGTGCTTCAGGTCTTCGGGCAGGTGCCACGGCAGGCCGTTGTCGGCGCCGATCACGCCACCGCGCGCGCGGGCGACGACGATCGTGACGCGAGGGCCCGCGACCGCAGGTGCGGCGTCGCTGCTATCTTCCGGGAGAGCGTTCATTTCCGGTGCGGCTTTGCCGTGGACGCGGCCGGCGGCATCCGCCGCGCTCCGGCCCGAGCCCCAATTGTAGCTTTCGCTTCGCATGAACTTCTACGATCGACGCATCCTTCCGCGACTGGTCGACCTGGCCTGCGGTTCGCCGTCGCTGGCGCGCACGCGCGCGCTCGTGGTGCCGCGGGCTCGGGGCCGGGTGCTCGAGGTCGGCTTCGGCTCGGGCTTGAACCTGCCGTTCTACGATCCGGACAGGGTCGAGCGCGTGCTCGCGCTCGAGCCGGGCGAGGGCATCCGCGCGCTCGCGATGCGCCGCGCAGCGGCCAGCCGGGTGCCGGTGGAGTTCGTCGCAGCGCCCGGCGAATCGATCCCGCTGGCCGACGCGTCGGTCGACAGCGTGGTCATCACGTTCACGCTGTGCACGATTCCCGACCCCGCGCGCGCGGCGCGCGAGATGCGCCGCGTGCTGCGACCGGGCGGCGAGTTGCTGTTCGCCGAGCACGGCGCCGCGCGCTCGGTGAGCGCGCAGCGCTGGCAGCAGCGGATCGAACCCGTATGGACCCCGCTGGCCGGGGGTTGCCACCTCACGCGCCATCCGCCGCAGATCCTGCGCGAGGCGGGTTTCGCAGTGCAATGGGCCGAAGGGCTGCTCGATCCGCGGCCGCTGGCGGCGCGAACCATCGCGCCGCTCACGTACGGTTACTGGGGCGTCGCGCGATAGCGCTACTTCGGCACGACCGCGGTGGCTTCGAGCTCGATCTTGCCCGGGTTGTCGAGCAGATCGGAGACGAAGATCATGCTCATCGCCGGGTAGTGGGCGCCCATGTGCTTGCGCCAGATCTTGCCCAGCTCCTTGCGTGCCGCCATGTAGGCGGGCTTGTCGCAACAGTAGGCCGTCATGCGACAGACGTGCTCGGGCTTCGCGCCCGCCTTCGCCAGGATCGCCACGATGTTCTGCAGCGCCTGGTCGAACTGCGGCGCGATGTCTTCGGAATGGAACTTCTGCTGCGCGTCCCAGCCGACCTGGCCGGCAACGAAGACGATGCGGCCGGCATCGACCGCGATGCCATTGGCGTAGCCGATCGGCGGCGCCCAGCCGTCGGGAAGAAGGGTCTGCATGTGCGGGGTTCCTCGGTCGTTTCGGGGCGTTGTCAGTCGGTGTAGCGCGGCGGATCGGGATCGTCGGCCCAGTTGCGGTCGGGCTTGGGTACCTTCGCGAGCCAGCCCTTGATCAGCTCGACGTGCTCGCGCTCTTCCTCCTGCAGTTCGAGCGCGGCCTTGCGGACCGAGTCGACGGTGGCCGCCTCGGCAATGCGCGCGAAGAAGCGTTCGGCGCGCTCCTCGCTGGCCAGCGCGAGCGTCAGCGCGTGGTACGGCTGCATCAGGTAGTGCACTTCGTCCATCGCCACGGTTTCGGGCCCTTCGAAGTCTTCCCATTTCGCCTTGCCGGGCGGGGGCGGCACCTTCCAGCCCATTTCGGCCATGATCTGGGTGGCGTGCTTGCCCTCGATGCCGGCCATCTTGCGGAACAGGTCGGCGACTTCGCGGTTGTTGTGCGTCTCCATCGCGTCGGCGAAATCGGCATAGCGCTCCGAAGCCTCGATCTCCATCTCGTAGGCCTTGACCATGAACTCTTCGAGCGTGCGCGGCGCCTTCATCTTCCTTGCATTCATAGTTCGAACTCCGCCTCGATCTCGGCGATCTCGCGCCGCGTGCCGCGCGGCCCGAGAGGATAGGGGGTGCGATCGCCGATGTAGAGCACGCCGATGTTGAATCCGTCGTCGGTCATGAGGCGGCGCGCGGCCTGGGCCGGATCCGTGGTGGGGCCGACCGGCGCCGGTCGCGCCTGCTCCTTCCACGAGCGCTGCTCCGGCCGGAAGGTGACGCAAGGGCTGAGGATCTCGACGAAGGAGAAGCCGGGGTGGCGGATGGCCTGCGCGATGATCTCGGCGGTGCCGTTGGGGTCGCCCGAGAAGGCGCGAGCGACGAAGTTGGCGCCCGAGGCCAGTGCGATCACCAGCGGGTGGAACGATCGCACCCCGGTGCCGCCCGGTGCGAGCTTGGAATCCCAGTCGGGTTCGGTGGTCGGCGAGGGCTGCCCCTTGGTCATGCCGTAGACGTGGTTGTCCATCACGATGTAGGTGAGGTCCACGTTGCGCCGGCAGGCATGCAGGAAGTGGTTGCCCCCGATCGAATAGCCGTCGCCGTCGCCGCCGGCCACCAGCACCGTGAGGTCCGGACGCGCCACTTTCAGGCCGGTGGCCGCCGCGAGCGAGCGCCCGTGCACGCCGTGGAAACCGTAGCAGGCCGTGTACGCGGGAATGCGCGACGAGCAGCCGATGCCCGATACCACGGCGATGTTCTCGGGGCGCACCTGCACCAGGGCGAATGCCTTGGTGATCGAGCCGAGCACGGAATAGTCGCCACAGCCCGGACACCAGATGGGCTTGTAGTCCGACTTGTAGTCCTTGGCCGACAGCGGTGCTGCCGCCCCGGCGTGTTCGGTCACGCTGACCGCCTCGTTCATTGTTGCCTCCATTCGAGAATGACCTGCGCGAGCTCGCCCGGGCGCATCGGCAACGGGCCGGGACGATGGAAGCTGGCCGGCTTGCCGGGCAGGTCGTACATCGACCGCAGGTAGCGGAACAGCTGGGCCGTGTGGTTCTGCTCGACCACGAGCACGCGATCGACGCCCTCGAGTGCTTCTTCGAACTGCTCGGGCAGTGCCGGGGCGAGCAGTCGCAGTGCGATGAGCCGCACCTTCACGCCCTGCGCGGCGAGCCTGGCGAGCGCCTCGCGCGCAACGTCGGTGACCGAGCCGAAGGTGATGATCGCGATGTCGCCTTCGCCTTCGAGGTCGGCCCACCACCGGCCGTAGTCGTACTGCGCCAGCTTGCGCTGGCGCTTTTCGAGCTGCGTCATGTGGTCGCGCGCCTGGCTGCTCGGGATCCCGGCTTCGTTCTTCTCCAGGCCGTCGGCGGTGTAGACGATGCCGGGCGCGCCCGGAATCGCCATCGGCGAGACGCCGGATTCGGTATTGCGGTAGCGCTTGTAATCGGGCGTGTTGGCCTCGGCCACGAGCCGCCGGGCGACGAAGCCCGGGTCTGCGGGGCGATCGATGATCGCGCGCGACTGGCCCATGAACTGGTCGGACAGCACGATCGCCGGTGCCTGCAGCGCCTCGGCGAGCTGCACCGCCCACTGGGTGGTGGCCACACAGTCGGCGATCGAGGTCGGGGCGACGACCAGGCGCGGCGCATCGCCGTGCAGGCCGCTGACGGCGAACGACAGGTCGCTCTGCTCGCTCTTGGCCGGGATGCCGGTGGAAGGACCACCGCGCATCACGTCGATCACCACCACCGGCACCTCGGCACTGACGGCCAGGCCGATGCCCTCGGTCATCAGCGCGAGGCCGGGGCCGGCAGTCGCGGTGAGCGAAGGCACGCCGCCATAGGATGCGCCGACGATCATGTTGATCGAGGCGAGTTCGTCCTCGGCCTGCAGCAGCGTTCCGCCGACCTTGGTGAGGGCGGGCGCGAGCCACTCGAGCACCTCGGTCGCGGGCGTGATCGGGTAGGCCGCCACGAAGCGGATACCGCCGCGCACCGCCCCGAAGCCGGCGCCCTCGTTGCCGCTGAGCAGCCAGCGCTTTTCCTTCGGTGCCGGACCGGCGCCGATGTGCGGCATGCCTTCGATGCCGGCAGCGGCCTCGACTCCGGCATGCAGCGCCTGCAGGTTCGCCTGCAGCGCGGTGTCGCCGCGCTTCCAGGATGCGCGCAACGCTTCCTCGAGCACCTCGGTGGGCAGCCCGGCGAGCGCGCCGGAGACGCCCAGCGCGACCATGTTGATCCAGCTGCCGGGGATCGCCTTGGCCAGCTTCTTCAGCGGCAGCGAGACGAAGCGCGCGCCGCCGGCGAGGAACACCTCGGGCGGCTCGCCTTCGTCGGAGTCGCCCACCAGCAGGCCCGATGCGCGCATCGGGATCTCGTCGGCGAAACGGTTGATGTTCTGCCAGTCGATCGCCAGCAGCAGGTCGAAACCGTCGTCGAGCGACTCGGTCTGCGTGCGCGCCAGGCGCAGCAGCGCGGCCGCCTCGCCGCCGCGGATCTGCGGGCCGCTGGTGCGCACCATCAGGCCGTAGAGCCCCGCCTTGGCGGCGGCGTCGAGCAGCAGGTTGCCGGCAGTCATGACCCCGCTGCCGCCGCTGCCGGCCAGGGCGATCGAGAGACTCGTTGCAGCGCCGCGCGACGGCTCGGCGCCGCGCCCGCTGCTCTGCGATGTGTCGTGGGGATTGGCTTTCAAGGTGGGCTCTCTTCGCGTGAGATTGGATTGTCCGTCGGGCGCGTGGGAAGGGGGGGTTGATTCAGATCAAGGCACCCTGCATCGGCCTGCTACAACATCCTGACCAGATAACAGTATTTCGGTACCACAATACAAGAATAAACGGCGACAAAACCCTGGTCAACCCCGAAACCGATGCGCGGCACGGGGTGCGGAAGACGAACAGCGTACGGCACAGGAGGCCGCGAAACAATGAGCATCGAAGCGCACCGCTGGCTGATGAACGCGGTGAACACTCCGCTGGAACGCGCGACGTTCAACGCCGTCGCGGGCGAGGGCGAAGTGGTGGTGCAGGTGGCCGGCTGCGGCGTCTGCCACACCGACCTCGGCTACTTCTACGACGGCGTGCGCACCAACCACGCGCTGCCGCTCGCGCTCGGCCACGAGATCAGCGGGCGCGTGGTCGCTGCCGGCGCCGGCGCGGAGCAATGGCTGGGCAAGGCGGTGATCGTCCCGGCGGTGCTGCCCTGCGGCGAGTGCGATCTCTGCCGCCGCGGACTGGGCACGATCTGCCGCAACCAGAAGATGCCCGGCAACGACATCCAGGGCGGCTTCGCTTCCCATATCGTGGTTCCCGGTCGCGGGCTGTGCGAAGTCGACGAGGCGCGCCTGGCCGCGGCCGGACTCACGCTGGCGGAAGTATCGATCGTGGCCGACGCGCTCACCACGCCGTACCAGGCGGTGCGGCGCGCGGGCGTGGGGCCGGGCAGCCTGGCGGTGGTGATCGGCGCGGGCGGCGTCGGCGGCTACTGCGTGCAGATCGCCAACGCCAGCGGCGCGAAGGTGGTGGCGATCGACGTCGACGACGCGAAGCTGCAGGCGATCGCCGGCTACGGGGCCGCGCTCACGCTGAACAGCCGCCAGCTCGACGCGCGCGGCATCAAGGCGGCGATCGTCGAGTTCGCGAAGAAGAACGGCTTGCGTTCCACCGAGTGGTTCATCTTCGAGTGCTCGGGCACCGCGCCGGGCCAGCTCACCGCGTTCGGCCTGCTGGTGCATGGCGCGACGCTGTCGGTGGTCGGTTTCACGATGGACAAGATCGAGATCAGGCTGTCGAACCTGATGGCGTTCGACGCCCGGGCGATCGGCAACTGGGGTTGTCCGCCGGAGTTCTATCCGGCTGCGCTCGACCTGGTGCTCGACGGCAAGGTGCAGATCAAGCCGTTCGTCGAGCCGCATCCGCTCGACGACATCAACCGCGTGTTCGACGCGGTCCACCATCGCGAGATCCGCAAGCGCGCGGTGCTCGTCCCCTGAACCAGGAGTCAAAAGTGCGCGAATTCAAGAACCACGACCTCGTCGACGACATCTCGAAGCCCGGCGTTCGCTACGAGAAGCGGCCGGCGAAGCTGCCCGACGGCTCGGTCGCTCCGGGGCTGTTCAACGCCTGGATCACGCTGGACAACCCGGGTCAGTTCAATTCGTACACGACCGACATGGTCAAGGGAGTGATCCTCGCGTTCCGCGCGGCCTCGAACGCGCGCGACGTGAACTGCGTGGTCTTCACCGGTGCCGGCGACAAGGCGTTCTGCACCGGCGGCAACACCAAGGAATACGCCGAGTACTACGCCGGCCATCCGCAGGAATACCGCCAGTACATGCGGCTGTTCAACGACATGGTGTCGGCGATCCTCGCCTGCGACAAGCCGGTGATCTGCCGCGTGAACGGCATGCGCATCGGCGGCGGCCAGGAAATCGGCATGGCCTGCGACTTCTCGGTCGCGCAGGACCTCGCCCGCTTCGGCCAGGCCGGTCCGAAGCACGGTTCGGCGCCGATCGGCGGGGCCACCGACTTCCTGCCGGTCGTGGTGGGCGCCGAGCGCGCGATGGCCGCCTGCGTGCTGTGCGAGCCGTTCTCGGCGCACAAGGCCTACCAGATGGGCGTGCTCACCGACGTCGTTCCGGCGTTGAAGGTCGACGGCAAGTTCGTCGCCAACCCGCTGATCGAGACGCAGCGGATGGTCGACGAGTTCGGGCGCAACGTCTACGGCGAGCCCAAGACCGGCGAGGCGGCAAAGGAAGGCAAGGCGCTGATGGCCCGCGGCACCGTCGACCTGTCGCTGCTCGACGCGAAGATCGAAGAGCTGTGCGCGAAGATGCTGCTCACCTTCCCCGACTGCACCACGAAGACGATCGAGGAGCTGCGCAAGCCCAAGCTCGACGCCTGGAACCGCAACAAGGAGAACTCGCGCGCCTGGCTCGCGCTGAACATGATGACCGAGGCGCGCTCGGGCTTCACCGCGTTCAACGAGGGTACGAAGGAGGACCGCGAGGTCGACTTCGTGCTGCTGCGCCAGAAGCTCGCCGCCGGCGAAAGCTGGGTCGGTCCGTTGCACGACTCGATCCAGCCGAAGGCGAAGCGCAAGGGGTGACGTGATGCCCGACGCTTCCCCGCTGAAGCAGGCGCTCGAGCGCGACGGCGCGTTGCTGCGCCTCACGCTGGCGCGCCCGAAGGCGAACATCGTCGATGCCGAGATGATCGGGGCGCTCTCGGGTGCGCTCGCCGCGCACGCCTCGGGCCGGGGTCTGCGCGGCGTGCTGCTTTGCGCCGAGGGCCCGAACTTCAGCTTCGGTGCGAGCGTCGAGGAGCACCTGCCCGAGCGCTGCGCCGCGATGCTGGCGTCGCTGCACGCGCTGGTGCTGTCGATGCTCGGGTTCCCGGCGCCGATCCTGGTGGCGGTGCGCGGCCAGTGCCTGGGTGGCGGGCTCGAGGTGGCGCTGGCTGGTGGACCGATCTTCGCGGGCCGCGATGCGCAGTTCGGCCAGCCGGAGATGAAGCTCGGCGTGTTCGCTCCGGCCGCCTCGGTGCTGCTGCCTTACCGGATGAACCAGCCGGCGGCCGAAGACCTGCTGTTCTCCGGTCGCTCGATCGGTGCCGACGAGGCGCTCGCCCGCGGGCTGGCGCAGCACGTGGCCGACGACCCGGAGGCCGCGGCGCTGGCGTATTTCGATTTGCACCTGGCCGGCAAGAGCGCGGCCAGTCTCTCGCACGCCCTGACAGCCGCGCGTGGCGCGATGCTGCGCGACGTGCGCAACCGTCTCGCAGAGGTCGAGCAGCTGTATCTCGACCGGCTGATGAAGACCCGCGACGCGAACGAGGGCCTCTCCGCGTTCCTCGCGAAACGCAAGCCTTCCTGGGAGCACTGCTGATGAACACCGCCTCCTCTCCTGTCGAAGCGATCGTCGATCGCTGCCAGACGCTGTTCGAGGACCTGCATTTCAACGCCGTGAAGCAATGGAAGGCCGCCGCGCCGGGCCGCAAGGCCATCGGCTACATGCCGGTCTACGTGCCGCGCGAGCTGATCCACGCTGCCGGAATGCTGTCGGTGGGCATTCTCGGCGGCGGCGACCAGCTCGAGGTCATCCAGGGCGACGCCTACTACCAGAGCTACATCTGTCGGATCCCGCGCTCGACCATCGAGCTCGGCCTCACCGGCCGCCTGGACTGTCTCGACGGCATGCTGTTCCCGTCGATCTGCGACGTGATCCGCAACCTCTCGGGCATGTGGCAGGTGATGTTCAAGGACAAGTACGTCCGCTACATCGACGTGCCGCAGAACTACGAAGACGCGATCGGCGGACGCTTCTACGTCGAGGAGATGGAGGTGCTGCGCCACGACCTCGGCGAACTGCGCGGCAAGCCGATCACCGACGACGAGCTCAACGCGTCGATCGCGGTCTACAACGAGAACCGCAAGGCGGTGCGCGAGCTCTATGCCTACCGTGCCGCCAAGCCGTGGCAGGCGCCGACCTCCGAGGTGTACCTGATCCTGCGCGCCGGCATGGTGCTGCCGGTCGAGGAGCACACGCAGCTGATCCGCGACTACCTGGCGGCCACCGACGTGGTGCCGCGGCCCAGGCGCGACAACGCGCGCATCGTGATCAACGGGTCGTTCTGCGAGCAGCCGCCGCTGAACCTGATCAAGTCGATCGAGATGTCGGGCTGCTACATCGTCGACGACGACTTCATGCTCGTCACGCGCTGGCTGCTCGACGACGTGCCCACGAATGGCAACCCGCTCGAGGAGCTGTCGAAAGCCTTCCTGCACCGCTCGGCGTCCACCGCCGCCAAGTACGACGCGAAGCGCGAAGACAAGGGCCAGTACCTGCTCAGGCAGGTGAAGAACGGCGCCGCCGAAGGCGTCGTGTTCGCCGCACCGTCGTTCTGTGACCCGGCGCTGCTCGAGCGCCCGATGCTGCAGGACGTGCTGGCCAAGCACAAGGTTCCGTACACCGCATTCAAGTTCGCCGAGAACACCGGCCAGATGGCGCCGATCCGCGAACAGTCCGGCACCTTCGCCGATTCGATCAAACTCTGGAGCGCAGCATGAGCACCGCCGCAACGCCCCCCGCCTCGAAGAAGCCGCAGAACGTCCAGAAAGAGGACGCGATGTGGCTCCAGAAGGAGCTGATCAACCGCAACTACCACGAGCTGGCCACCGCCCGCGCGCAGAACCGCAAGGTGTCGGCCACCTTCGTGCCCGGCAACCTGAACGAACTGCTGATGTGCTTCGACTTCGCGCGCAGCCTGCCGGAGACGAACGCGCTGCAGAACGGCATGCGCAAGAAGTCCGGCAAGTTCATCATGGACGCCGAGCGCGAAGGCCAGTCCGAGGACGTCTGTACGTACGTGAAGGCCGACCTCGGGATGATGCAGGGCGGAGAGATCGGCCCCACCGGCGAGCCGCTGCCCACGCCCGACGTGCTGCTGCTGTCGTACACCGGCTGCTTCACCTTCATGAAGTGGTTCGAGCTCATCCGCCACAAGTACGGCTGTGAGACGGTGATGCTGCACGTGCCCTACCAGGGCGAGGGCAAGATCGCGCCGAACATGCGCGACTACGTGGTGCGCCAGCTCAAGGAGTCGGTGATCCCCACGCTCGAGCGCGTCTCGGGCGTGAAGTTCGACATCGACCGGCTGCGCCAGTACATGAAGGAGTCGGCCAAGGCCGAGGAAGACCTGGTCAGGGTGCTGCAGTCGGCCAAGAACCGGCCGTCGCCCATCGACGGCTACTTCGGCGCGGTCTACTACATCGGCCCGATCTTCACCGCGTTCCGCGGAACGCCCGAGGCGACGCAGTACTACAACGTGCTGCGCTCCGAGATCGACGAGCGGGTGCGCCTGGGCAAGGGCCCCGTCACGCCCGACGGCGAGATGGGCGAGGAGAAGTACCGACTGGTGGTCGAAGGGCCGCCCAACTGGACGAGCTTCCGCGACTTCTGGAAGATGTTCTACGACGAGGGTGCGGTGGTGGTGTCGTCCACCTACGCGAAGGTCGGCGGCCTGTACGACTTCGGCTTCCGCCACGACCCCGACCATCCGCTCGAGTCGCTCGCCGAGTATTGCCTGGGCTGCTACACGAACCTGAACCTGCCGTCGCGGATCGACATGATCTGCAAGTACATCGACGAGTACGAGGCCGACGGGCTGCTGATCAACTCGATCAAGAGCTGCAACAGCTTCTCGGCCGGGCAGCTGCTGATCCTGCGCGAGGTCGAGAAGCGCACCGGCAAGCCGGCGGCGTTCATCGAGACCGACCTGGTCGACCCGCGCTACTTCTCGGCTGCCAACGTGAAGAACCGGCTCGAGAGCTACTTCCAGATGGTCAAGCAGAAGCGCGGCGCGGTCGCCGCGGCGCACTGATAAGGGGACCGCCATGCGCTGTTTCATCGGCATCGACCTGGGCTCGACGACCACCAAGGCGGTGGTCATCGACGAGAACCAGAACGTCATCGGACGCGGCATCACGAACTCGCGCTCGAACTACGACACCGCGGCGGCCGTCGCCAAGCAGGAGGCGCTGGTCAACGGCCGGTTCCACCTGTTCAGGCAGGCGCTCGCGAGCACCAACGCGCTGAACGGACACCTCGAGGGCTTCCTGGGCCAGCTCGAGCGCGACTTCCGCGCCGAGCAGTACCTCGAGCAGCTCGGCGACCTGCACGACACCTGTCGGCGCAGCCTCGAGAGCGCGAAGTTCGGCGACGACACCAAGGTGGTCGGCGAGGCGCTCGACGAAGTGTTCAAGCGCATCACCGTCGAGGCGCCGGCGCTGTTCGCGCCGGGCGCCAAGCGCAAGTCCGACTTCTTCCGCGACATCGCGGGCAGCCAGTACCTGGCCACCGGCGAGACGGTGGCGAAGGACCTGGGCACCCGCTACGACTACCTGCTCAACGTGTTCGACCGCTCGATCATCGAGGTGGAGAACCGCGTCTACGCCGAGTCGATCCGCCGCCACCTGCTGGCGGCGCTCGAGCGCACCTTCGCGGCGATGCCCGAGACCGCGAACCGGCGCGCTCAGGTCGAGTCGCCGGTGAAGGGCGTGCTCGACACCGAGATGGAGGAAACCTACGTCGTCGGCACCGGCTACGGCCGGGCACGGCTGCCGTTCTCGAAGGAGCACGTCCGCTCCGAGATCCTCTGTCACGGGCTGGGCGCGCACGTGATGTACCCGAACACGGCGACCGTGCTCGACATCGGCGGCCAGGACACGAAAGCGATCCAGGTCGATCCGGCCGGCATCGTCGAGAGTTTCCAGATGAACGACCGCTGCGCGGCCGGCTGCGGACGCTACCTCGGCTACATCGCCGACGAGATGAACATGGGGCTGCACGAACTGGGCCCGCTGGCGATGAAGTCGACCAAGACCGTGCGGATCAACTCGACCTGCACCGTGTTCGCCGGCGCCGAACTGCGCGACCGGCTCGCGCTCGGCGACAAGCGCGAGGACATCATGGCGGGCCTGCACCGCTCGATCATCCTGCGTGCGATGTCGATCCTGGCGCGCTCGGGCGGCATCCGCAACGAGTTCACCTTCACCGGCGGCGTCGCGAAGAACGAAGCGGCAGTCAAGGCGCTGAAGGAGCTGGTGTTCGAGAACTACGGCGAGATGACCCTGAACATCGACCCCGACTCGATCTTCACCGGCGCGCTCGGCGGAGCCACCTTCGCATGGCGCGCGGTGGTCGAAGAAGGCAAGACGGCCGAGGCGCGCGCCTGAGCCGCCCACCCAAACAGGAGAATGCGATGACTTACACGATCGGCATCGACATCGGCTCGGGCGCGGTCAAGAGCGTGCTGTTCAAGGTGGACGGCGATCGCCAGGAGTGGCTGGCCAAGCGCTGCGAGCGCATCCGTCGGCGCGACCCGATGCAGCTGGCCGAGGAGGGCCGCGACGGCGTGCTCGCCGACGCCGGCATCGACCCCGGCCAGGTCGACTACACCGCCACGACCGGCGAGGGCGAGAACGTGAAGTTCGCCACCGGGCACTTCTACTCGATGACCACGCACGCGCGCGGCGGCGTCTTCCTGCACCCCGGGGCGCGCGCGATCGTCGACATCGGCGCCCTGAACGGCCGCGCGATCTACGTCGACGAGCGCGGCAAGGTGCTGGCCTACAAGATGACGAGCCAGTGCGCCTCCGGCTCGGGCCAGTTCCTGGAGAACATCGCGCGCTACCTCGGCGTGGCGGTCGAGGAGATCGGCCCGCTGTCGCAGCAGTCGAAGAACCCCGAGAAAGTCAGCTCGATCTGTGCGGTGCTGGCCGAAACCGACGTGATCAACATGGTGTCGCGCAGCATCGCCCCGACCGACATCCTGAAAGGGATTCACTTGTCGATGGCGTCGCGTATCGTCAAGCTGTTGAAGGTCACCGGCATCAAGGAGGGCACGGCGCTGATGACCGGCGGCCTGGCGCTCGACAGCGGACTGCTCGCCGCGATCCGCGAGGAGATGGCCAACGAGAAGGCGAACGTCGAGGTGGTCAACCACCCCGACTCGATCTATGCCGGGGCCATCGGTGCGGCGCTGTGGGGGGCATTCCGCCACGGCAAGCTGGCCGGGCTGCAGGAACAGGCAATCGCGTAACCAGGAGGACTTCCATGGCCCTGATGATCAACGACAACTGCACCGCCTGCGATGCATGCAGGCCGGTGTGCCCGAACGAGGCGATCAGCGCCGGCGACCCGATCTACGTGATCGACCCCATGCGCTGCACCGAGTGCGTGGGCGCCGAGGACGAGCCGCAGTGCGTGCTGGTCTGCCCGGCCGACTGCATCCTTCCGCATCCCGACTTCCAGGAGACGCCCGAGCAGCTGATGGAGAAGTACCAGCAGCTGCACGGCTGACGCCGGGCGGCCCGGTGCCGCTGGCTTGCATCGGCCCGGCGCTGCCGGGCCGCGCCCTCAGGGTGCGCGCTTCGCCATGCGGTTGCCGAGCGCGCCACGCACCACCGCGCTCACCATCGTGGCGATGAATGCCGCGAGCGCGACTGCGTTGAGCATTCCGCCGCTCCGGGTCCAGTCGAAGCGACCGGCCGCGTCGCCCGCAACACGCACCAGCAGCGACAGGTGCAGCAGCACGAGGGGCAGATAGAAAAGCGGGTGGTACGGCACCGCGACCCGCAGCACCGCGGGGAAGATGATTGCCGCGTGGCCGAACACCATCGAGAACACGAAACCGAGCGTGAGTGCGTGCAGCGCCGCGTCGTAGGAACGCGTGCCGGGCGTGAGGCCCCCCGCCCATAGCGCGATCGCGCTGCCCACCGCGAGCCAGGCGTAACCCGAGAGCAGGCACACCGCGATGAAGCGGGTCAGGCCCTTGTTGCGCACCGTGCGGCGCGCGATGTCCTGCCGCAACAGCCAGCCCGCGAGCGCGAGCAGGCCGGCGGCGAGCAGCGGCGTGCCCCAGGGCAGGGCGGTCGCGGCGAGTCCGGCGAGGATCACCGTCAGGATTGCGGCGAACACGCGCGTGGCCGTGGGCGACGGCGGCAGGAAGCGCGACAGCTCGAGCCGCTCGCCGGCGATCGTGAGGATCAGGAATGCGAGCCACCAGCCGACCACGTCGTGCACGCTCGCTCCGGCGATCCACAGCGCGACGCCTGTCGGCCAGCAGGCTGCGCCCAGCGCCAGCGTGAACGTGAACAGCGCCGTCTGCCTGCGGAACACGTCGAGCGAGGCGGCGAGCAGCACGAGGCCGCCGCCGAGAAAGAACCAGGGAGCGAGCGCCGCTGCGCCGAACACCGTGGTCGCGCTGCCGATGCCGGCCAGCAACGGGCCCAGGTAGGCCCAGTAGCGGCCGATCGCCACTGCGCGCTCGAGCGCGATCACCACGCCGAAGAAGCCGCAGATCATCAGCGGGCCGTGCAGCGCGGCTGCCGATGCGGCGAGTGTGGGCATGCTCCAGCCGAGCCGTGCGAGCCCCGCGCCGGCGCCCACCACCAGACCTAGAAAGCCGAGCACGAGCAACGGAACCCGCCACGGCGGCGGCAGGCCGGTGGCGGACGGAGCAGAAGGAGCGGACTGGCCGGTCAAGCGCGCTACCAGCCGAAGTGGTCGCGCGCGATGCCGGTCATCTTGTCGGGGGTCCACGGCGGATCCCAGACCAGCTCGACGTCGATCGCGGCGTCAGGCGGCGAGATCGCGGCGATCGCACGATGCGCGTGCTCGGTGATCATGTCGGCCATCGGGCAGGCGGCGGTGGTCATCGTCATTTCGACGTGAACCGAATTCTCGCCGACCTCGATCAGGTACACCAGGCCGAGGTCGACGATGTTCATGCCGGCTTCGGGATCTTCGACCTGCTGCAGCGCTTCGCGCACCGCGTCGTCGTCGGGCATCGAGGTGATCATGGGAGCTGCCTCCCCCAGGATGTCGCTCAGCCGATCCTGCGTGCGAAGGCCAGCCGCTGCGACGGAGTGAAGCCCACATCGTACAGGAAGCCCAGCAGGCCGAGGTCGCGTGGGGCCACCTGCGTCTCCACGCGCTCGATGCGCAGTGCTCCCAGGTTCAGGAACAGTTGCGAGAGCAGCGCGTGGCCGACGCCGCGATGACCGTATTCGGGGTCGACGCCGATCGTGTCGATGACCGCCACCGGTTCGATGCGGCCGAAGTCGCCGAGGTCGGCACGCGCCATCACGAAGCCCACGATCACGTCGTCGAGGCGCGCGGTGAGCGAGACGCGGATCGCCGAGTCGGCGAGCGTCTCGGCGAGCAGGCCGCCGATGTAGCCGTGGCGGTCGCGACCGGTGATGCCGCGGTCGATGCGCACGATGTTGGCCAGGTCGGCCGCGCTCATCGGGCGGATGTCGGCGTTGTCGCGCGCCAGGCGCTCGAAATCGTTGCCCTCCTTGCCGGCGAAGCTGATCTCGTGGCCCGGGCCCCCGCCGACAGGCATCGACACCGGTTCGTCGCGCTCCTGCAGGTATTCGCCGCCGCGCACCGCGCAGTCGATCACGTGGTTCGGCGCCAGCGTGAACCCGGCGTTGTCGAGCCAGAGCATCATGCGATGGTTGTTCCAGGCCGCCTGCGTGCGCAGCTCGCTGATGCCGTGGCGTGCCGCCCATTGCAGCAGCACGCCGAACAGCTGCTTGCCGACGCCGCGGCCCTGCGCGTCGGCGCGAACGCCGACAGCCTCGAGCCGGAGGTCGCGTCCGCTGCGCCCGAACTCGCCTTCGGTGACGCGCGCCTCGATGTGCCCGAGCAGCGCTCCCGCGTCGTCGCAGGCCGCGAACTGCGCGTGCGCCGCAGGCTCGCGCAGCGCGGCAGCGAGGCGCCGCTCGAAATAGGTGCGACGCGATCGACCCTCGATCGCCGCATCGATCGCCACGACGGCGTCGAGGTCGTCGCGCGCGAGCGCGCGGATCACGATGGAGGGCGCGGAGGCAGCTTGCATGGAATTGACCTCGTCGAGGGTTGCGGCGCCGCCTCAGGCGGCTGCGTAGGCGAACGCGAGTTCGCGGTCGGTGTCGTCGTCGAGAAGGTCGTCGAGCATCGGCAGCAACGCCATGGTCTCCTTCTGGATGTGCGCGACCTGGCGCTCCACCATCTCGAGCGCGCCGACCTTCAGCGTGTTCCAGCCGCTGTCGTCGAGCGTACCGGCCGCGGCGGCGCGCGCCAGCGGCAGCATCTCGTCGGCCACTGCGCGGATCGCCGCGTGCTCCTCGGTGAGCAACTCGGCGATGTCGCCTTCGCCCGCGTCGGCCAGGCGCGTGAAGAGCTCGCGCTCCTCGAAGTCGAAGTGGCGGTGCACGTCCTGCTCGAGGTGGCGCGCGAAGCTGGCGGCCACCCGCACGAGCTCGGGGTCGCGGCTCGCGCCCGAGCGCGGCGCGCGGGCGAACGCCTGCTCGATGCGTCCGAGCAGGTCGAGGTTGGTGCGGTGTTCGTCGTCGAGGGTGTGGCTGACCTGGCGCTGGAAGTTCATCGTCGGTCCAATAATGGTATTCGAATGCTGGAATATCCAACGAGGACCGGAACGGTCCATTGATGCGGGTCAAGCAACGTTCGCATCGGGGCGCGCGCGCGCCGCCGGCGGCCGGCGCATGCGGTCGATCAGGATCAGGTAGAAGGCGGCGAACGCGACCGCGCCCGCCGATCCGGCGAGCGCGCCCGCTGCGGCGATCCAGGCGTTGTCGAGCACGATTGCCAGTGCCAGCAATGTCAGTGCGCCCAGGTGGCACCAGAAGTGGATCGCCAGCGGCCGGTCGGCGGTGAGCGAGGAGGGCGTGCGCGGCGGCGACTTCCCGGGCGGCTTGTGCATCGATGCGAGGAACGGCACGATGCGCTGCAGGATGCCGAGCAGGAAGGTGAGCAGCCAGCCTGCGATCAGCACCAGGCCGAACAGCGCGGGCATGCCCTCGAACGGCAGGTCGACCGCGAGCGCGAGTGCGAGGAGCAGGCTGAGCGCGAGCAGTGCCCACGAAATGCGCACCAGCCGGAAGGAGCGGCCGAGTTCGCGGCGCATGCCGGTTTTCAGCGCGACCGTCATCAGCCGCAGGTGCAGCGTGATCGCGATGGCCGCGGCGAGCGCCGCGCCGATGCGCAACGGGCGCGGGGCCACGCCGAGCGCGGCGGCGGCGGCGAGCGCGAGCGCCAGGATCGCGAGCCCGCACGAGGCCAGCGCGCGCTTCTCGTGCGGCGCTGCCGACAGCGCGAACATCGGCACGAGGATGTACGACAGGCCGAGCGCGAGCATGCCCATGAAACCGTAGGCGGCGAACAGCACGTGCAGCGCGAGGCCGGTGCCGCGATCGAGCAGCGGCATGCCCACGTAGGTGAACGCGAGCGAGAATGCGGTGAGCAGCGTGACCAGCAGCGAGACGAGTGCGGTCCAGCCGTGGGCGACGACCACCGGCATGCCGCGCGCGCCGGCCAGGTTCTGCGCGAGCAGCGCCGCATAGACGAGCAGGGCGACCACCACTGCGGAGGCTCCGCCGGCGAGCAGCCACGGCCGGGCGAGACCCATGCCGAGCGCGATCGCGGCCACGCCCGGTGCGTACAGCCACCAGACCAGCACCGGCCCGCGCATCGAGCGTACCGGCTGGCGCGTGGCCACCGGCAGCAATTGCAGGCTGGCGCCGATCGCGGTCATGACGAGCACGCCCAGCGTGACCAGGTGCAGCGCGGCGAGCGTCCAGCCCAGGCCTCCGGCAAAACGCGGCAGGTTGCCGCTGCCGCCGAGCAGTGCGAGCCAGGCCAGCAACTGGCAGGCCACCGCCGCACCGAAGAAGCGCAGCGGAATCGAGGCCGGCAGCAGGCGGCTCGTGGCGCCGGCCAGGAAGCCCGCAGCAAGCTTCGTTGCCATCCCGGGGTGCCCGGAACCGACGGGTCAGTCCGCGCGAACCAGGCGCAGGCGCACCTCGCCTGGCGCCCCCGCGATCGGTTCGGCGCTCCAGCCCAGTTCGGCCAGTTCGGGGTAGAGCATCTGCGGATCGCGGTCGTGGTGGACGATCACCGCCGTGGCATCGCGGATCGAACCGACCAGTTCGAGGATTGCCACCAGCGGCTCGGGAGCCGGCAGGCCGCGCACGTCGATGTGGATGCCGTCGGCGTCGGTCCAGCGCATGCCCGCGCCACCCTCGCCCGGTGCGCTGCCTGGCGATTGCATCAGGCGCTCCTTCAGGCGATCGCGCCGGCGGCGTGCGTCAGCGGCTGCGGCCGTTGCATCGCGTCAGGCATCCTTCGGCCGCAGGTCGCGCACCCGCACTGCCTTGCCCTGCGAGCGCGGGATCTCACCGGGCCGCTTGACGACCACGTCGGTGGTGATTCCGAGCATCGACTTGATCTGGTGCGCGACCTTGCGGGCGATGCCGTCGTAGGCGGCCGGATCGACGCCGGGCTGCGCTTCGGTCTCGACCGTCACGTGGTCGAGGCGGCCCTGACGCTCGAGCACCAGCTGGTAGTGCGGCGCGATGTTCTCCAGGCCGACCAGCACCGCTTCGACCTGCGACGGATACACGTTCACGCCGCGGATGATGAGCATGTCGTCGTTGCGTCCGGTGACCCGCAGGATGCGCAGGTGCGTGCGTCCGCAATCGCACGGCGCCGTGGTGATTCGCGTGATGTCGCGCGTGCGGTAGCGCAGCATCGGCAGCGCCTGCTTGGTGAGCGTGGTGATCACCAGTTCGCCGGCTTCGCCCTCGGGCATCGGGCGCCCGGTGTCCGGGTCGATGACCTCGAACAGGAAGTGATCTTCCCAGCCGTGCAGGCCGGCGTGGTGCTCGCATTCGCAGGCCACGCCCGGGCCCATGATCTCGGACAGGCCGTAGATGTCGACCGCGCGGATGCCCAGGCGCGCCTGGATCTCGCGGCGCATCGCATCGCTCCACGGCTCGGCGCCGAACAGGCCGACTTCGAGGGCGGAGTCTTTCGCGAGATCGACGCCCTGCTGCTCGGCGAGTTCGGCGATCGCCAGCGCGTAGGAGGGCGTGGAGCACAGCACGCGCGCCCGGAAGTCCATGATGAGCGAAACCTGGCGCTCGGTGGAGCCGCCCGACATCGGCACCACCACCCCGCCGAGCCGCTCGGCGCCGTAGTGCGCGCCCAGCCCTCCCGTGAACAGGCCGTAGCCGTAGGCGTTGTGGACCACGTCGCCGCGCCGCGCACCGGCCGCATACAGCGAGCGCGCCATCAGGTCGGCCCAGTTGTCGAGATCGTCGCCGGTGTAGCCGACCACGGTCGGCTTGCCGGTCGTGCCGGACGATGCGTGCAGCCGCGCGAGCTCGCCGACCGGTCGCGCGAACATGCCGAACGGATAGTGGTCGCGCAGGTCGCTCTTGAGTGTGAACGGCAGTCGCTGGACGTCGTCGAGTGAACGGATGTCGCCCGCCGCGAAGCCGGCCGCTTCGAGCCGCGAGCGATGCAGCGGCACGTTCTCCCAGGCGCTCTTCACGGTTTCGCGCAGCCGTGCGAGTTGCAGCGCCGCCAGCTGCTCGCGCGGCATGGTCTCGACCCCGGGGTGCAGCTGGGGGGTGCCGGCCGATCGCGCAGCGCCGGCGTGCCGGGTGGAGGTGCTCGTGCTCATCGTCTTCTCCTCGGATGCTCGGCCTCGACGCCCGCGGCGCTCATGCGAGGCCCGCCTTCTTCGCCTTGGCTGCCAGGCGCGCCGCGGTGCCCTCGACGTCGACGACGAAGCGGTTGTGCCGGCCGCGGCAGATCGCGTCGACGCTGTCGCGGCCCTCGACTTCGAAGGTGACCGCGCGGCCCTTGACCTCGGCGATCGTCACCTTCAGCTCGACCGGCATGCCCAGCAGCGTGGCCGCGAGGTGGTCGATCTCCACGCGCGTGCCCACCGAGTCTTCACCCGGATCGAGGTGCTCGAGCAGCAGTTCGCGACACGCGATCTCGATGTCCTGCACCAGCATGGGCGTGGCGTAGACGCGGGCGTTCTCGCCCATGAAACCGATCGTGCGGTCACGGTCGACGGTGAGCTTGCTGGTGCGCGTCGCGCCAGGGACGAGGGTGGGTTTCATCGGATTCTCCGTGTTCGTTGCCGCGGCCGCAGGAGCCGGACCGGCGTCGTGAGTGGCGGATGTCGGATGGCTACAGTCCGAGATAGGCCTGTTGCACTGCGGGGTTGTGGAGCAGTTCGGCGCCGCTGCCCGACAGGGCGATGCGGCCGACCTCGAGCACGTAGGCGCGGTCGGCCACCGACAGCGCGGCGCGCGCGTTCTGGTCGACCAGCAGGATCGTGGTGTTGGCCTCTTTCAGTGCGCGGATCGTGGCGAAGATCTCGGAGACCAGGAGCGGGGACAGGCCCATGCTGGGCTCGTCGAGCAACAGCAGCCGGGGGCGCGTCATCAGCGCCCGGCCCATCGCGAGCATCTGCTGCTGTCCGCCCGAGAGCGTGCCGGCCGCGTCGTGGCGCTTCGAAGCCAGGATCGGGAACAGCGTGTAGACCTTCTCGAGCCCGCCGGCGATTTCGGTCGCCGGACGCACGTAGGCGCCGAGCCGCAGGTTGTCTTCGACGGTGAGCGGACCGAACACCTGCCTGCCTTCGGGCACCTGGACGATGCCCATGCGCACGCGCGTGCGCGGCGAAACCCGGGTGACGTCGACGCCCTCGAAGCGCACGTTGCCGGTCGCGGCAGGCTGCACGCCCGAGAGCGTGCGCAACAGCGTCGACTTGCCTGCTCCGTTGGCACCCACCAGCGCGACGAGCTCGCCGTCGTTCACGCTCAGGCTGACCGAGTCGACCGCAGTGATGCGTCCGTAGCGGCTGGACAGGCCGTCGACCTCAAGCATGCGCCTGCTCCGGCTGCGTCGCCGTGCCCAGGTAGGCCTCGATCACGCGCGGATCGTTGCGCACCTGCTCGGCGGTGCCCTCGGCGAGCCGGCGGCCGTAGTCGAGCACGAGAATGTAGTCGGACACGCCCATCACCAGCCGCATGTTGTGCTCGACCAGCACGACGGTGGTGCCGCCGTCGGCGAGCCGGCGGATGAGCACGGCCACCTCGGCCGATTCGGTGGGGTTCAGGCCCGCGGCGGGTTCGTCGAGCAGCAGGACCTTCGGTTCGCCGGCCAGCGCGCGGGCGATCTCCAGGCGCTTGAGCGCGCCGTAGGGCATCGAGTCGGCGCCCGAGTCGGCGTGGGCGCCGAGTCCGACGAACTTCAGCAACTCGAGCGCACACTCGCGGCAGTCCTGTTCGGCGCGCCGCAGTCGCGAGGTGCGCAGCAGCGTGGGCAGCAGCCCGCACTGCTCGCGCAGGTGGCGCCCGGTCATCACGTTCTCGAGCGCGCTCATGTTGAAGAAGATCTGCAGGTTCTGGAAGGTGCGGCCGATGCCGGCGGCGGCGAACGCGTGCGTGGGCTGGCCGGTGAGCTCGTGGCCGCGCAGGCTGATGTGGCCGGCGCTCGGCTGGTAGACGCCGGTGAGCAGGTTCAGCAGCGTGGTCTTGCCGGCGCCGTTGGGGCCGATGATCGAATGGACCTTGCCTTCGCTGATCGAGAAGGAGAGATCCTGGACCGCGTGGATGCCGCCGAACGCCTTCGACAGGCGCTCGACGCGCAGGCCCTCGCCGGCATGCATCGCGCTCGCCCTCGCCGGATGGGCCGTCGGCTCGACCATCTTCAGCCCCGCCTGCGAGCGAACCAGCCGGCCAGCGTGGGTACCGCGCCGCGTGGCAGGAAGATCATCGTGGCCATCAGGATGGCGCCGAAGACGACCATTTCGTAGTCTTTGACGACGGTGAGCGCCTGCGGGAGCACGGTGAGGACCGCGGCGCCGACGATCGCGCCGAAAGTGGAGGCCATGCCGCCGAAGACGACCATCGTCACCAGTTCGACCGAGTGCAGGAACGAGGCCTTCGAGGGTGTGACGAAGCCGCTGTAGAACGCGGTGAGGCCGCCGGCGATCGCGGCGAACGCCGCCGAGATGACGAACACCAGCAGTTTCTGCTTCGCGCTGTCGATGCCCACCACTTCGGCGGCCACTTCCGAGGTGTGCAAGGCACGCAGCGCCCTTCCGGTGGGCGAATCGATGAGATTCAGCGCCACCCAGACCGCAAGCAGCAGGCAGGCGCCGATGATCCAGTACCAGACCTGTTCTCCGCTCACCGTCCAGCCGAACACCGCGAACGGCGGCACCGGCATGCCGTCGGGCCCGCCGGTGATCTGGTCCTCGTTGGCGAGCACGATCGACACGATGACTCCGAGCCCGAGCGTGGCCATCGCGAGGTAGTGGCCCTTCAGGCGCAGGATCGGGCGCCCGACGACGAAGGCCATCAGCGCGACCGCGGCGGTGGCTGCAGCCAGCGCGGCCAGCGGCGGTATCCCGTAGCGCGCGGCCAGCAGCGCCGAGCCGTAGGCGCCCAGGCCGAAGAAGCCGGCGTGCCCGAGACTGATCTGACCTGCGTAGCCGATCAGCAGGTTCAGCCCGACGCAGACGATCGCGTTCAGGCCGACGAGGATCGCGACGTCGAAGAAGTAGTCGTTCGCGAGCGCCAGCGGGGCCAGCGCGATGGCCAGCGCGAGCACCGCCAGGCCGCCGGTCCGCGGCGACGCCCACCAGCGCGCGCGGTTGGCAGGACGCTCAGACACGTTCGCTCTTGACTGCACCAAGAATTCCATCGGGGCGCACGAACAGCACGGCCAGGATGATCACGAAGGCGATCACGTCCTTGTAGGCCGAAGAGAGGTAACCGGCACCGAGGCTCTCGAGCAGCCCCAGCAGGACTCCGCCGATGATGGCGCCCGGAAAGCTTCCCAGGCCGCCGAGCATGGCGGCGGCGAATCCCTTGAGCCCGAGCATGATGCCGGCATCGTAAGAAGTGAAAGTGATCGGTGCGATCAGCACGCCGGCCACCGCGCCGAGCGCGGCCGCGAGCCCGAAGCTGGCGAACAGCACCTTGCGCACTTCGATGCCGACCAGCTGCGCGGCGAAGCGGTTGTACGAGGTGGCCAGCATCGCCTTGCCGAGCAGCGTGCGGTTGAAGAACCAGGTGAGCGCCGCCACGACGACCACGGTGACGCCGATGACCCACAGGCTCTGCGGCACGATCGTTGCGCCGAGGATCGAGATCGGCGCGTCGCCCGAGAGCGGCGGCAGTGCGTGAATGCTCTTGTCCCAGACGAGCTGCGCCAGGCCGCGCAGGAAGATGGACGCGCCGATGGTGATGATGATCAGCGTCACCACGTCGAACCTGCGCGCGCGCCCGACCGCCAGCCACTCGAGCAGCAAGCCGACCACGCCCGTGACCGCCACCGCGCAGAGGAGCGCGAGCGGCATCGGCAGACCCATGCCGATGAACGACACCGCGCTCATGCCGCCGATCATCACGAATTCGCCCTGGGCGAAATTGAGAACGTGACTGGCGTTGAAGATGATCGAGAAGCCCAGGGCCACCAGCGCGTAGATCGCGCCGATGGTCAGGCCGCCGGCGAGGAACTGCAGCCACGCTCCACTCATCGCTGTACCTCGCCCGGCGGCCCCTGCCGTCAGTTCTTGACGAGCGTCCAGTCGCCGTTGCGCACCTCGAGCATCCGGAAAGCGGTGAGGTCGAGCCCCATGTGGTCGGTGGGCGACATGTTGAACAGCCCGCCGGTGCCCATCAGGCCCTTGGTCTTCTCGATCTCGTCGCGCACCTTGGCCTTGTCGGTGCTGCCGGCACGCTTGATGGCCTCGACCGCGATCATCAGCGCATCGTAGGCGTGGCCGCCGAAGGTGGAGACGTCGGACTTGTAGCGCGCGGTGTACTCCTTGGTGTAGGAGACCACGACCGGTTTCTGCGGATCGTTGTCGGGCAGGATGTCGGCCACGAGCAGCGCGGCGGCGGGCAGGCGCACACCCTCGGCCGCTCCGCCGGAGAGCTTGATGAACTCCTTGGAGGCCACCCCGTGCGACTGGTAGAAGGGCTGGGTGAGGCCGAGCTGACGGTAGTTCTTCGTGACCACTGCCGGACCCTGGCCGAAGCCGCAGTTCATCACCGCCTGCACGCCGGGCGTGCCCTTGATCTTGGTGAGCTGCGCGGTCATGTCGGTGTCGGCTGCACCGTAGCTTTCGTCGGCGACGATCTCGATGCCGTACTTGGGCGCCACCTGGATGCACTGGGCGCGCAGCGACTTGTCGAAACCGCCGGGGCCGGTGATCAGCGCGAGCTTGCTCAGCTTGCGCTCGTTCATGTCGGTGAAGATCTTCTCGCAGGCCATGCGGTCGGTGTGCGGCGTCTTGAACACCCACTTCTTCACCGGCTCGATGATGACCACCGCGCCCGCCATCGAGATGAACGGGATCTGCGCCTGCTCGACCAGCGGCACCGCGGCCATGGTCTCGCCGGTGCTGGTGCCGCCGATGATGAGGTCGACCTTGTCCTGCTCGATCAGCCGCTTGGTGAAGGTGCGCGCCTTCTCGGCGTCGCCGGCGGCGTCGTAGGAGATGAGTTGCAGCTTGCGCCCGTTGACGCCGCCGGCCGCGTTGATGCGCTCGACGTACATGTCGAGTGTCTTCTGTTCCGGGTCTCCGAGGAAGGAGGCAGGGCCGGTGACCGCGAGGAATGCCCCGATCTTGATGGGCTCCTGAGCCGCGGCTGTTCCGGTTCCGATCAGCGCGGCCGCGGCGAAGGTACCGGCCAGGCGAATCGCGCTTCGGGCACTTGCAACGAAATTCATCCGAATCTCCTCTTCTTGTCTGCGACGACAAGGCCACGGTGCGGCCTGCCGGGTTCGCCCAGCCGCGCGCTCGGCGCGAGACGGGGCGGTCGTACCGCCGGGCGGCTGCAAGTATCGGGCCGACCGGTGGTGTCTCCTGGGGGCAACGAACAGCGCGCTCGCCGCAAGGGCGTTTACACTGTGTCCGTTAACCCCTATTCTGGTACCGGAATGCGGGTATTCACTTGATCTGCATCAGCCTTTCGGGGTACCGATGACGAGGGTAACCACACGCGCGGACACAGGCAACACCCGGGCGCGCAAGCGCCCGGCGCTCGCTGCGCGACGCGCGCCTGCCGCCCGGCCCGGCGAGGTGACGGTCCGCGCGGTGCGGCGCCAGGATCTCGACCAGGTGATAGCGATCGACGCCGGCGTGACCGGGGTCGAGAAGCGCGCGTACTGGCTGTCGGTGTTCCGCCGCTATGGAGACGGCGGCGGCCCCGAGCGGCAGTTCCTGGTGGCCGAGGTCGACGGCCGCGTCGCCGGCTTCATCATCGGCGAGGTGCGCGACTGGGAATTCGGCGCGCCGCCGTGCGGCTGGGTGTTCGCGATCGACGTGGCGCCCGAGTTCCGGCTCGCGGGCGTCGCCACGCGAATGCTCGGCGCGCTGCGCGCCGGGTTCCGCCGTTCGGGGGTGCGCAAGCTGCGCACGATGCTGGCACGCGACAACACGCTGATCCTCTCGTTCTTCCGCAGTCAGGGCATGATGACCGGCCCTTTCATCCCACTGGAGATGGACCTCGATGGCTGATCGCGAGCGTGCTCGATGAGGTTGCAGAAGAACACTTCGCTCGCGCTCTACAGCGTGCTCGAGTTCGCGATCGACCCGACCCGCCACATACCGGCAGCCGAGATCGCGGCCAGGTACGGCGTGTCGCCGCATCACCTCGCGAAGGTGCTCTCCGAACTCGCGCGCAGCGGCATCGTCGAATCGGTGCGCGGCGTGGGCGGCGGCTATCGGTTCGCCGGCAACGCGCGGCGCATCACGCTGATGGACGTGATTCGCCTGTTCGAGGAACTCGCCCCTGGGCCGAACGAGCGGCGCGAGCCGAGCGATGCGACGCCGGTGGGCATGGCGCTGGGCGCGGTGCTCTCGGAAATCGACGAGATCGCCAAGGCGACGCTGAGTTCGATCACGCTGGCGACGATGCTGCGGCTGATCGAGCGCCAGCAGGGCAGGCCGGCCAGCCCCGTGGCAGCAGCCCCGGGCGACGCGCCCGCGGCAGCACAACCGGCGCCGCGGCGCGGCGCGCGCGAGGCGGCTGGCGGGCAGCCGGCCCCGCGCGGTCGCGGCGAGGTGGCTCGCGGGGGGCGCTGAGCGCAGCGCGACGACCCGCTACACCGCGACCGGCGCCGCGATGTGCGGATGCGCCTGGTAGCCGACGATGCGGATGTCGTCGTATTCGTACCCGTCGATCGACGCAGGCTTGCGCGTGAATTCGAGACGTGGCAGGGCCATCGGTTCGCGACCGAGCTGCAGCCGCGCCTGCTCGAGATGGTTGCTGTAGAGGTGCACGTCGCCGCCGGTCCAGACGAAGTCGCCGGGCTCGAGCCCGCACTGGTGCGCGAGCATCGCCAGCAGCAGCGCGTAGCTCGCGATGTTGAACGGCACGCCGAGGAAGACGTCGCACGAGCGCTGATACAGCTGCAGATGCAGCCGGCCGCCGATCACCGCGGTCTGGAACAGGCAATGGCAGGGCGCGAGCTTCATCGCCGGCAGGTCGCCCACGTTCCAGGCACTGACGATCTGGCGCCGCGACCACGGGTCGTGCCTGATCTGGCGAACGAGTTCGGCGATCTGGTCGACGTGGCGGCCGTCGGCGGTGATCCAGTCGCGCCACTGCTTGCCATAGACGGGGCCGAGGTTGCCGTCGGCGTCGGCCCATTCGTCCCAGATGCTGACGCGGTTCTCGCGCAGGTAGCCGACGTTGGTGTCGCCCTTCAGGAACCAGAGCAACTCGTAGACGATCGAGCGAAGGTGCAGCTTCTTCGTGGTGACCAGCGGAAAGCCGTCGGCCAGGTCGAAGCGCATCTGGTGCCCGAAGACGGCGCGCGTGCCGGTGCCGGTGCGATCGGGCCGATCGACGCCTTCGCGCAGGATGCGTTCGAGGAGATCGAGATACTGCCTCATGGCGCCTTGCGGACCGGATTCGCCGCTGCGCCTACTGCGCTTCGCCGGGCGCGGCGGCCGGCGGCGACTGATGCTGCGGCGTTGCGGCGGGCGGTGGTGCAGGCGCGGCGGCTGCAGCGGCGGGCGCGTCCGCTTCGTCAGGCTGCGCGGATGCAGCGGCAGGCGCGGCTGCCGCTGGCCCCGGGGTGCGCAGGTCGAGCGGCGCCGGTGGCGACGGCGCGGCGCCGGCTGCGGCAGCGGCGGGTGGTGTCGGCGGTGGCGGCACGACACGCGCCGGCGGGGCCGTGGCGGTGGGGGCTTCGCCGGAACGCGCCGGGCCGGCCCAGAGCGTGGCGACCGACGGCCGCTGTGGCGCCGGCAGTTCGACCCGCGCGCCATTGCGCTCGATGACGACTGCGCCGGGGCGCACCTCGACCAGCTTCGCTGCGGCGCTCACCGCGTCGCCGACCATGAACGCGCGCGCCGGCTTGCCGTCGACCGACAGCACTGCGCTGCCGCGCAGTTCGCTGGCGGCGACGCCGAGCACCTGGATGCTCGACGGCGCGACCGGCGCCTGCGCGCTGCCGCTACCGCTCGGCAGGCCGAACAGCCGTCCGGCCGAAACCGGGTCGGCCGCGTCGCCCGCCCCGGCCAGCGAGCCCGCCGGCGCGATCGGAACCGCGGGAGCGAGCAACTGCAGCGCCCAGTAGGCGATCGTCGCGCACAGCAGGGCGAACATCGCGAGCGACGCCGCGGCCGGCGCCCATCGGCGTGCGGCAACCGTTCGTTTGAAGCGCATGTCGGTCGGTGGGGAAGGTGCGGAAAATGCACTGGTATGATAGCCCGAGTCGTGGTGGCACTTTCAGGAGCATCGATGCACGGTCCGACGGCCCGACGGAAGTCGCATGCGCGCGAGCGCGGCTTCACGCTGATCGAGATCATGGTGGTCATCGTGATCCTCGGCGTGCTGGCCGCGATCGCGGTGCCGCGCATCATGAGCAAGCCGGACGAGGCGCGCGTGAAGGCGGCGCAGACCGAGATCGCGCAGATCCTGCAGGCTCTCGACCTCTACCGGCTCGACAACCAGCGCTACCCGACCACCGATCAGGGCCTGGCCGCGCTCGCGCAGCGCCCGGCCGTCGAGCCGCTTCCGCCCAACTGGAAGGCCTACCTGAAACAGGCTCCGGTCGATCCCTGGGGCAAGCCGTACCAGTACCTGAATCCCGGCGTGCGCGGAGAAATCGACGTCTTCAGCCTGGGCGCCGACGGCCAGCCCGGCGGCGAGGGCGTGGCCGCCGACATCGGCAACTGGTCGCTGAACCGGTAGCCGTCTGCGCTGTCCGGAGCAGGCGCGCAACGAGAGGCAACAGGTGAAGGGCCCGGCCTTGGGTGCACGGCTGCGCCAGACCGGCTTCACGCTGCTCGAACTGCTGGTGGCGATGGTGATCGCCGGCGTGCTGATCGGCATCGCGTCGCTGTCGATCGGCGGTTTCGATCGCGGACTGCACTTCGAGGCCGAGCGGCTCGCGCAACTGCTGGTGCTCGCGCGCGAGGAGGCGCAGGTGCGCGGTGCGCCGATCCGCTTCGAGGCCGACGACGAGCGCTATGGATTCTTCGTCTGGCGCGAGCGCCGCTGGCAGCCGCTGCTCGACGACCGCGACCTGCGCGAACGCAGCTGGGACGAACCCACGCGGCTGAGCGTCGAGCGCGCCGACGGCCGGCGCGAGATCGAGTTCGGCCGCGACCAGGTCGACACGCCGTTCGTGCTGCACCTCACGCGCCGCGATCTGCACGCGGCGATCGCGGCCAACGGCCTGGGTGCCTTCGAGGTTCGCTGATGCGTAGCCGCGGCTTCACGCTGATCGAAGTGCTGGTCGCGATGACGATCGCGGCGGTCGCGCTGATGGCGGCGATCCAGGCGACGGCCTCGCTCGCGGTGAACAGTGCCGACCTGCGCACCCGCACGCTTGCGCAGTGGAGCGCCGAGAACCGCCTGGCGCAGATCCGCATCGCGCACGAGTGGCCGAACCTCGGCCGCCGCCAGTACGACTGCAGCCAGGCGAACGTGGTGCTCGCGTGTCGCGAAGACGTGATCCAGACGCCGAATCCGCTGTTCCGCCGCGTGGAGGTCAGCGTGTTCGCGGAGGATGGTTCCTTCCGGCTCGCGCGGCTGGTCGGATTCTCAACGAGGTTGCCTTGAGAGCGCGCCGGCGCGCCGCGCACGGCTTCACGCTGCTCGAACTGCTGGTGGCGGTGGCGCTGCTGTCGGTGCTGGCGGTGCTCAGCTGGCGCGGCATGGATTCGGTGCTGCGCGGACGCGACCGCATCGTCTCGGCTTCCGACGAGCTGCGCTCGCTCACCGTCGCGATGACGCAGATCGAGGAAGACCTGCGCCGTTCCTGGCCGATCCGCCTGCTCGGGCTCCCCGAACCGTCGATCGCATTCTCGTTGGCCACCGACGACGATCCCTCTTCGCTCGCGCTGCTGCGCGAGACTCGCGGCTCGGACGCGGTGCAGGTGCAGCGGGTGATCTACCGGCTGCGCGACGGCGTGTTCGAGCGCGGCTTCAGCGCGTGGGCTGCGCCGTCGCCGGACGGCACGCAGCAGGTGCCGGTCGCGCCGTTCACCTGGCAACCGATCCTGCGCGAGGTGCAGTCGGTGGATTTCCGCGGCTGGCTCGACGGTCGCGGCTGGCTGCCGGCTGCTTCGCTCGCGCCGCTGCTGGCGGCGGCCGCGCAGGCGTCGGCGATTCCGGCCGCCGCAGCCGGCACGGCCAGGCCTGCGATACCGCAAGTCACCGGCGTCGAGGTGGTCCTGGTGAGCCGCGGCGAGCGCATCGCCCGCGTCTTCGCGGTGGCCGATTGATCATGCGCCGTGCCGTGCACCCCGGACGGAGCGCCGCACAGCGCGGCGTGGCGATCATCAGCGTGCTGCTGCTGATCACGCTGGCGACGCTCATCGTGAGCGGCCTGTTCTGGCGCGAACACGTCACGGTTCGCTCGGTGGAAAACCGGCTGGCGCTCGCGCAGATGCGCTGGATCGAGACCGCGGTGCTCGACTGGGCGTCGGTGGTGCTGCGCGTCGACCGCAGCACGACCGGGGCGGTCGATCACCTGGGCGAGCTGTGGGCGACGCCGGTGGCCGACACCGTCCTCGACGAGACGGTGACCGGCGGCGCCCGCATCAGCGACGAAGGCGGCAAGGCGCGGCTGGCCGGGCAGATGTTCGATGCCCAGGCGCGCATGAACCTGAACAACCTGGTGATCGACGGACTGCCGTCGGCGGTGCATCGCGAGGCGTTCGAACGCCTGCTGGCGACCGTCGGGCGCCCGGAGAGCCTGGCCGGCCTGCTGCAGATGCGACTGCAGCAGGCCTATCCGCCGCTCGTTCAGGGCCACAGGGCACCCGCCTCGGCGCTTCCGCTGCTCAAACTCGCCGACCTGCGCAGCGTGCCCGGCTTCGACGAGGCGACCATCGCAGCGCTCGAGCCATTCGTCGTCTTCCTGCCGAAGCGGGTGCGCGTGGGCGCCGGCGAGGTGGTCACCGAAGGCTCGAAGATCAACGTCAACACCGCCCCGCCCGAAGTGCTGGCCGCCGGGATCGACGAGATCGACCTGCAGTCGGCGCGACGCTTCGTCGAGGGCGTGCGCCAGCGCACCTTCTTCGCGAGCCTGGACGTGGCGCGCTCGCGCTTCGACGGCTCGCCGACGCTACCGGCCAACCTGCTGTCCGTCGGCTCGGACTTCTTCCTCGTGAGGGGGATGGTACGCTTCGGGCGGGTCGAATCGCAGAGCGAAGCGCTCCTTTACCGCGGCACCGGCCGCGTGGAACTCATATGGCAGCACAGGTACTGAGGAAGGGGCAGGCGATCGTCTGGGTGCCGCCGCGCGCGATCGGCGAGCGCGCCTTCGCCACCGAACCGGTGCTGCTGGCGATGCTGCCTGTGGCAGTGTCCGACAAGGTCGGCGGCGCCGCGACTCCGGGCGGCGTGCCGGTGACGGTGTTCGGCAGCGCGAGCACCGCCCGCTACGTTCGCGTGAGTCTCGACGCGCTGCCGGCGCTGAAGACGGCCACGCTCGTCTTCGACGCCCGCGACGTCAACCTGCTGCAGGTCGTGGTGCCGGCGCTCTCGGGTGCGCGGCTGCAGCAGGCGCTGCCCAACGTGGTCGAGGAGATGCTGCTGCAGGATCCCCAGTCGTGCGCCTATGCGGTGGGACCGCGCGTCGATGGCGAGGGGCGGCGTCTCGTGGCGGCGATCGATCGCGGCTGGCTCGAGTTCGTGGTCGGTGCGTTCGAGCGACGCGGCATCACGGTGCAGGGTGCATGGCCGGCACAGCTTGCGCTGCCCGCCGACGCCGACCGCACTGCGCTCGCCTGCGTGAACGACGGGCTGGCGCTGCGCACCGGAGCGCTCGACGGACTCGGCTGGAGCGCCTCGTCGGATGCCGATGCGCGCGCCGAGGCGATCGTGGCGCTCGTGGCGAGCGCGGGCGCGGCTTCGACCCCGTTTGCGCCCCTCGCGGTCGATGACCGGCCGCCAGGGACCGACGGCGAGGCGGCGCCCGGGCTCGCGGCGCGCGAACTGCCTTCCGAGCCGCCCCGATTGCGCCGTCGGCTGGCGGTGTTCGTCGAGGACCCGAGCTGGCAGACGCCGGTGCTGAAGGCGGCTGCGCGCGCCGGTTTCGATGCCGACGTCCGCGCGTTGCCGTTTCCGCAGCCCGCGCCGGTCGATCTGCTGGCGGCGCGCCGCGGCACGGCCGCCGGCCGCTGGTTCGCCGACATCGACTGGCGCGCCTGGCGCGCTGCGTCGATCCTCGGCGGCGCCGTCATCGCGGCCGCACTGCTCGGGCTGAACCTGCACTGGGGCGTGCTCGCGCAGGAGCGCGCCACGCTGAAGGCGCAGACCGAGCGCACTTTCCGACAGGCCTTTCCGAACACGCCGCTGGTGATCGAGCCGCTGATGCAGATGCAGCGCGAAGTCACCGGCCTGCGCACCCGAGCGGGGCAGCCGGGGCCGGAAGACTTCCTCCCGTTGCTCACCCGCTTCGCGCTGGCGCTGGGCGCGCAGGGGACCGACTCGTTGGCGAGCGTCGAATACCGCGACGCGCGACTTCGCGTGCGTTTCCAGCCGGGTTTCTTCGAGGCGCGCTCGGTGCGCGAAATCCTGGCGCGCGATTGCCAGCGACAGGGGCTGTCGGTGAAGTTCGACGCAGAGCGCGAGCCGACCGCCACGGTCGCGCTGCTGCGCTGAGGGCCGCGACGATCATGCTCGAGGCGCTGCTGCAAAGATGGCAGATGCTCACGCCGCGCGAGCGGCAGGTTCTGATCGCCGGCGCGGCGCTGCTCGCGCTGGCTCTGGTCTGGCTGGTGCTGTTCGAGCCGGCATGGGACGCGCGGCGACGGCTGCAGACCGAATTGCCGACGATGCGCACGCAACTCGCCCGGGCCGAGCAATTGGCCGACGAGGCACGCCGCCTCGGCGCGGTGTCAGGTGCGGCCGACTCGCCGCAGGCAGTGAAGGCGCGGCTCGAGCAGTCGATCGAGAGCGCGGGCCTGCGGCCGGCGCTCGCGCAGCTCACGCTCACCGGCAACCTTTTCGAGGTGCGCTTCAAGAGCGTGCCTTACGCGGCCTGGCTCGTCTGGCTCGAAGCGGCCGCCCGCGAGTCGCGACTGCGCGTGGCCGATGCCGCAGTGACGCGCGAGACCGGCGTGGGCGTGGTCTCGGCGCGGGTGGCGCTCGAGTTGCCGCACCGGGAGGATCGCTGACGTGCGCCTGCACCCCGGACGGATCCTGGCTTACGCGCTCGCGGGGCTGCTCGGGGCCGTGCTTGCGCTGGTCGCGAGCGCGCCGGCCAGCTTTGCCGATCTCGCGCTGGCACGCGCCACCAGCGGACGAATGCGGCTCGCCGAGACGAGCGGATCGATCTGGCAAGGCTCGGGCAGGCTGGTCCTGGTCGACACCGGTGCCGCGGGCGAGAACCGGAGCGCGGTGGCCGGGGTCGCGGTGCCGGGCCGGATAGACTGGAACGTGCGCGCGTTGCCGCTCCTGATCGGCCAGGTCGATGCCTCGCTGGGCATCGAAGGCATGGCGCAGCCGGTGCGCGTGCAGGGCAGCTACGGCGAAGTCAGGGTGAGTGGCGGCGCGGTGGCGCTGCCCTCGGTGGATCTGGGCAGGATGGGCTCGCCGTGGAACACGCTGCGACCCTCGGGCGCGCTCAGTCTGCGCTGGGAGAACCTGACGCTGCGCCAGGGCGGCCTCGAAGGCCGCGCGCAGATCGAATTGCGCGACGCCTCGTCGGCGATGACTCCGGTGAGGCCGCTGGGCAGCTATCGGGTCGAGATCGTCGGTCGGGGCGGGCAGGCCGACCTGAGCATCCAGACGCTCGCCGGGCCGCTTCGGCTGCAGGGAAGCGGCAGCTTCACGGCGCAGACCGGTCTTCGCTTCACCGCCGAGGCGAGTGCCGATCCTGCCGAGCGGGCGAGTCTCGATTCGTTTCTGGGCGTGATCGGGCCGCGTGAAGGCAGTCGAACCATCATTAAAATAGGAACATGAGCGTGCACAAGCCAGGCGGACACAGGTCCGCGCGTCCGCCTGACCGCGACGCGCCGCTGCGGCCCATCCGCGGTACGGCGCCATCCATCGCGGCCGCCGCTGCGTTCGCGCTCGGGTGCGCGCTCGCTGCCGCAACCGCGCATGCGCAGCCCGCCTCGACCGGTGCCGCCGCTGCAACCCGGGCGGCCGGCGCGCCGGCAACGGCGGGCGACACGGTCACGCTGAATTTCAAGGACGCCGATGTCGACTCGGTGATCGGCGCCTTCGGCCACCTGCTCGACCGCACCTTCGTCATCGACCCGCGGGTGCGCGGCAAGATGACGCTCGAGACGCCGCGCCCGGTCACGCGCGCGCAGGCGTGGCAGTTGCTGCAGTCGGCGTTGCGTTCGCAGGGCTTCGCGGTGGTCGAGACCGGCACGCTCACGAAGATCGTTCCGGAGGCCGACGCGAAGCTGCAGGCCACGCCGGTGACCGTGGGGCGGGCCCCGTCGGCGGCCAGCGACCAGGTGGTGACGCAGGTGTTCCGGCTGAACTACGAATCGGCGACCAACCTGGTGCCGGTGCTCAGGCCGCTGATCTCGCCGAACAACACGGTCGTCGCGTATCCCAGCAACAACTCGCTGGTGGTCACCGACTACGCGGCCAACCTGCAGCGGATCGCGCGCATCGTCGCCACGCTCGACAGTCCGTCGACCAGCGAGGTCGAGGTGGTGCCGGTGGAACACGCGGTGGCCGCCGACATTGCCATCCCGGTGGCGCGCATGCTCGAGGACGCATCGCGCGCCGGTCCCGGCGCACAGGTCGATCCGGGCCAGCGCGTCACGGTGATGGCCGATCCGCGGCTGAACTCGATCATGATCCGCGCGACCAGTGCGGCAAAGCTGAACCTGGCCAAGAGCCTGATCGCGCGGCTCGATCAGCCGAGCGCGCGGCCCGGCAACGTCAACGTGGTCTACCTGCGCAACGCCGAGGCGGTGAAGCTCGCGCAGACGCTGCGCGGCGTGCTGGGCGGCGACGGCGCGGGCGGCGCGGCGGGCGGCCCCCTCGCGACCGCGCAGACGCCGCCGCAACTGCCGCAAGGTTCGGCGCTGCAGCCGGGGCGGCCCGGCATGCAGGCGCAGGGTGCGGCCACCACGCCGCTGCAGCCTTCGAGCAGCACGCCGGTCACGGTGAGCGCAGGGGGCGCGATCATCGCCGCCGATCCGGCGACCAACTCGCTGATCATCACCGCGCCCGAGCCGGTGTACCGCAACCTGCGCGCGGTGATCGACAAGCTCGATGCGCGCCGTGCGCAGGTGTTCATCGAGTCGCTGATCCTCGAGATCAGCGCCGACAAGGCGGCCGAGCTCGGCGTGCAGTGGCAGTTCCTCGGCTCGCCGCAGGGCTCGACCCGGGCCATCGGCGGCACCAACCTGGCTGCGCGCGGCAGTGGCTCGAACATCCTCGACGTGGCGGCGAACATCGGCTCGGTGGGCACCGGGCTGAACCTGGGCGTGGTGCGCGGCACGATCAACGTGCCGGGCGTCGGCGAAGTGCTCAATCTCGGCTTCCTCGCGCGCGCGCTCGAGAGCGGCGCCAACGCGAACATCCTGGCCACGCCGAACCTGCTCACGCTCGACAACGAGGAGGCGCGCATCATCATCGGCCAGAACGTGCCCTTCATCACCGGGCAGTTCACCGCCACCGGCACCGGCGGCGCGTCGGTCAACCCGTTCCAGACGATCGAGCGCAAGGACGTCGGCACCACGCTGCGCGTGAAGCCGCAGGTTTCGGAATCGGGCACCGTCAAGCTGCAGATCTTCCAGGAGGTGTCGAGCGTGCAGAGCACGACGCTGTCGGCGGGGATCATCACCAACCGGCGCGCGATCGAGTCGAACGTGCTGGTCGACGACGGCCAGATCATCGTGCTCGGTGGCCTGATCGAGGAGCGCATCGAGGGCAACGAAGACAAGGTGCCCGGGCTCGGCGACGTGCCGGTGGTCGGCCAGTTGTTCCGCTACGACTCGCGCAAGCGCGTCAAGACCAACCTGCTCGTGTTCCTGCGCCCGGTGATCGTGCGCGACGGCAGCGACGCGCACGGCATCACCGCCGATCGCTACGACTACATTCGCGGGCTGCGCGGCGACTCGGCGCTGCCGTCGCACTGGGCCTTGCCCGACATGAAGCCGACCCCGCTTCCGCCGATGCCGCCGCCGCCGCGGGGTGATTCGGCGGCCGGGCCGGCCGACCAGCAGGGGGTGGCGGCCGGGATGGCCGCACAGCCGCCCGCGCCGGTTTCGGCCTCGCGGCCGAGCACCGTGATCCAGAACGCGCCGAACGAGGTGATGGTGCCGCTTCGGCCCGGCACGTCGCTCGCTCCGGCGCCCGACCGATAGCACCCGCCGATGGCCGCCGTCTCGCCTGCGCGCTACGTGCCCTACGGATTCGCCCGCACCCACCAGGTGCTGGTCACCGGCGTCTCGGGCGATGCGGTCGAGGTCTGGATCGGCGATCGCACGCCACGACAGGCGCTGGCCGAGCTGACGCGCACGCTGCCGCTGCGGCTGGTCACGGTGCACAAGCCCGAGGCGGAACTCGCCGCCGCGATCTCGCGCGCGTATTCGCAGCAGGAAGGGTCGGCGGCATCGGTGGTCGACGAGGTCGAGAGCGATCTCGACCTGTCGCGCCTGCTGCAGGACATCCCGAAGATCGAAGACCTGCTCGAGGCCGAGGACGACGCGCCGATCATCCGGATGATCAACGCGCTGCTCACGCAGGCGAGCCGCGACGGCGCCTCCGACATCCACATCGAGCCGTTCGAGACCACCTCGCTGGTGCGCTTTCGCATCGACGGCACGTTGCGCGACGTGGTGCGGCCGCGCCGCGAACTGCACGCCGCGCTGATCTCGCGCATCAAGATCATGGCGCAGCTCGACATCGCCGAGAAGCGCCTGCCGCAGGACGGCCGCATCACGCTGCGCATCGGCGGGCGGCCGATGGACGTGCGCGTGTCGACGCTTCCCACCGGGCACGGCGAGCGCGCGGTGCTGCGGCTGCTCGACAAGGAGGCCGGCCGCCTCGACCTGGCCAGGCTCGGCATGAGCGCCGACACGCTGGCCGCGTTCGACCGCCTCGTGCACCAGCCGCACGGCATCGTGCTGGTCACCGGCCCGACCGGCTCGGGCAAGACCACGACGCTGTACGCCGCGCTCGGCCGACTCGACTCGTCGACGACCAACATCCTGACGGTCGAGGATCCGATCGAATACGACCTGGAGGGAATCGGGCAGACGCAGGTCAATCCGCGCATCGACATGACCTTCGCGAAGGCGCTGCGCTCGATCCTGCGCCAGGATCCCGACGTGGTGATGATCGGCGAGATCCGCGATCTCGAAACCGCGCAGATCGCGGTGCAGGCCTCGCTCACCGGCCACCTGGTGCTGGCCACGCTGCACACGAACGACGCGGTCTCGGCGGTCACGCGGCTGATCGACATGGGCATCGAACCGTTCCTGCTGTCGTCGTCGCTGCTCGGCGTGGTCGCGCAGCGACTCGTGCGCAAGCTGTGCCCGCAGTGCCGCCAGCCCGATCCGGTCACGCAAGGCTGGCGCGCGGTGGGCTGCGTGGCCTGCAACCGCACCGGGTTCCAGGGTCGCACCGGCATCTACGAACTGTTCACCGTCGACGACGGGATCCGCGGGCTGATTCACCGCAACGCCCCCGAGACCGAGATCCGGGCGGCCGCGCTGCGTGCCGGCATGCTGTCGATGCGCGACGACGGCCGGCGCTGGGTCGAGGCCGGCGTCACCTCGGCCGACGAGGTGGTGCGCGTGACCCGCGACTGACCGCGCGGCTCGCGTCGTGCCGGCCTACCGTTACGAAGCCGCCGAGCCTTCGGGCCATCTCGCGCGCGGCATCATCGACGCCGACTCGCCGCGGCACGCACGCAACCTGCTGCGCGAGCGCGGCCTCACGCCTCTCGAACTGAATCCGGTGCAGCCCGCGGCCGGCGGCGCCGGCCTGCGCGTGCTCGCCGGCCGGCTGGGGGCGGCCGAGCTCGCGCTCGCCACGCGCCAGCTCGCGAGCCTGCTGTCGGCGCGCCTGCCGATCGAGCAGGCGCTCGGCGCAGTGGTCGAGCAGGCAGACCGGCAGGCGGTGCGCGACCGCTTCGCGGCCGTGCGCAGCGAGGTGATCGCCGGGCAGACGCTCGCGCAGGCCCTTGCCAAGTTCCCGCGCGACTTCCCCGAGGTGTACCGGGCGCTGGTGGCCGCCGGCGAGCAGTCGGGCGATCTCGCGCTGGTGATGAACCGGCTGGCCGACTACGTCGAGGCGCGCACCGCGCTGTCGCAGCGCATCGTGCTCGCGTTCACCTATCCGGCGATCGTCACCGTGGTGGCGTCGCTGGTGATCATCGCGCTGCTCACCTACGTGGTGCCGCAGGTGGTGGGCGTGTTCGCGCAGACGCGCCAGCAGTTGCCGCTGCTCACGGTCGCGCTGATCGCGACGTCGGACTTCGTGCGCGACTGGGGCTTCGCGATGCTCGCGCTTGCGGTGGCGGCGGTCGTCGCGCTGCGGCTCGCGCTTCGCGCGCCCACCGCGAGGCTCGCCTGGGACCGGCGAATGCTCGCGATGCCGGTGGCCGGCAGGCTGATCCGCGGCATGAACACGGCGCGCTTTGCCTCGACGCTGGGCATCCTGGCGAGCGCCGGCGTGCCGCTGATCCGCGCGCTCGAGGCGGGCGCACGCACGCTGTCGAACGAGTCGATGCGCTCGAACGTGCACGACGCGATCTCGCGGGTGAGGGAGGGCGCACCGCTGTCGCGCGCGCTGAAGGCAGGCGGGCAGTTTCCGCCGATGATGATCCACATGATCGCCAGCGGCGAAGCCACCGGCGAGCTGCCGCAGATGCTCGAGCGCACCGCGACGACCCTGTCGCAGGAGACCGAGCGCCGCGCGCTCACGCTCACCAGCCTGCTCGAGCCGCTGCTGATCCTGCTGATGGGCGCCGTCGTCCTGGTGATCGTGCTGGCGGTGCTGCTGCCGATCATCGAGATCAACCAGCTGGTGCGCTGAGCGCCTCGCGCGTCGCGAATCGGGGCACTGCAGTTGTCCGTTCGCAGCCACCGCGGCCAGAGCGCCGCCGACGCCTTTCCGCTCCTCGTGGCCGGCCTCGTCGCGGCGGTCGCGACGGTGGGCGCGACCATCTTCGCGATCTCGCCGCTGCTGCCCGACATCGCCGCGAGCTTCGGCGTCGCGCCGGCGCAGGCGGGTCGGCTGATCGGGATCTACGGCCTGTCGATGGCGATCGTGGCGCCGACCGTGGGCCTGCTTGCGCGGCGATTGCCGCGGGCGCGGGTGATCGTCGGCGGGTTGCTGCTGTTCGCGCTGGTGTGGCTGCTGGCCGGCGCCACGCGCCGCTTCGAGACGCTGCTCGGCCTGACCCTGCTGGCCGGGGCGGCCACCGGCGCAGTGATTCCCGCCACTTACGCGTATGCGGGCGACCTCTCCAGCTTCGCGCATCGCAGCCAGGTGATGGGGCGCGTCGTGAGCGGCTGGTCGATCGCGATCGTGCTGGTGGTTCCCGTGATGGCAATCGCCTCGCAGGCGATCGGCTGGCAGGCGGCGTTCGCCGCACTGGCCGTGGCGGCGCTGCTTGCCGCGCTCGCGCTCGGGTTCGCGCCGCGGCCGCCGGCCGCGGCCGGCGAGGAGACGACGCAACTGCCGGTCGGGCCTAGCCTGCGCCGCGTGCTCTCGCATCGGGCGACGCTGTACCTGCTGGCGGTGAACGGCATCGACATGGGCGCCTTCTACGCAGTCTATGCGTTTCTGGGCAACGAGATCCGGCGCGTCAACGACTGGGGCGCGGCGCCGGTCGGCTTCGCGATCGCCGGCTACGGCGCGGGCCTGCTGGCCGTCACGCTGAACGGCCGCCTGATCGATCGCGCGGGCAAGGCGCGCAGCGCGATCGCGGCGCTGGCGGCGCTTGGCCTGCTGCTCTCGGGCCTGCCCTGGCTCGTGGGCACGCCGGCACTGCTCGTGCCGGCGATCGTCGCCTGGGGGTGCGCGCAGGGGGTGTTCTTCACCGCGATCACCTCGCTGGCCACCGAGCAGATCCCGGAGCTGCGCGGAGTCGTCACCGCGATGTTGAGCGGCGCGACCTACCTCGGCGTGACGCTCTTCTCGCCGCTCGCGGTGCTGCTGTACGAGCGCGCCGGTTTCGCGGCGGTGGGAGCGCTGGCAGGCCTGGCCAGCATCGCCGCTGCCGCCTTGCTCGCATGGCCCGGTGCGCAGGTCGCGGCGGTCGAGCGGCGCTGAGCAGCGGCGGGGGCGCTGCACGAGCGGATCCCGACGTCAGGTGTGCGCAGCTCCGGGGGCCGGCCTGCAGGCCTCTCAGAGCCGCAGGGCTCCCGCGTAGCCGGTCAGCTCCAGGTAGCCGCGTCCGATCTCGCGGCCGGCCTCGAAAGCGCGCACCGCGCCTTCCCAGTAAATCGTGCCGGTGCTCGCGCGCGCATCGAGTTCCTGGTCGTCGAACAGCGGCTCGATCGTGATCGAGCGCGCGCCCAGTTCGAGTCGCATCGCGACCGGGTAGCGCGCACCGCTGTGCGGGGAGTTCCAGTGGCGCAGGGGCACGAAGCGCACCGCGGGGTCGGAGCCGGCGGTTGCGACGCCCGAAGACGCGGCGCCAGCGGCTGCGATGCGGCGCGCGTACGACCACGCGACGCCGCCGTCACGGCGGCGGATCCGGAATGCGACCAGCGCCGAGCCGTCGTCCAGGTTCAGGCCGGTCCAGTCCCAGCCCTCGGCCTGCGCGTCGAGGATTTCGCTGGACCACTCATGATCGAGCCAGGCGACGCCTTCGACGGCCATGCGCGCGCCGTCGATGCGGATCGCACCTGCAGTGCGCAACTGTGGACGGCTGTAGTAGCGGCTCGCCTGCCGCTGCAACGGTCCCTTGCGCGAGAAGCCGGCGTCGCCCTGCGGCACCGGCGGCAAGCGCGCTTCGGCATCGAGTTCGAGCGCGAAGCGCCGGTCCTCGATGCGCGCCCGGTAGCGGTCGGTCGGGTCGCGCTGGAGCGACCAGGCGTCGATCGTCAGCGCGGTATCGTGCGTCGAGGCGCTCGCGAGTCCGAAGCCGGCGCGCGCGGCGCGCTGCGAATGCATGAGCTCGCCGCGTTCGGGCAAGGCGAGCGCCGCATGCGCGAGCAGCAGTTGCGTCGGTGCGAAGCGGCTCGGATTGGCCGCGTCGTGACGCGTGCGCGAGCGGAAGAAGGTCACCTGCACGCCGAGCGGCTGGCCGCGCTGCGCGCCGTCGAGGCGGAGCAGCCAGCCGGTGAGGTACCACCACTCGGTGCGAAACGCCGGATGCGCGCCGTGATCGCGCGGAAACGCGAGCGGTTCGCCCGGCAGCACCGGCGGATAGAAGGATTCGTCTGCGGCGGCAGGCGCGACGCGCAGGCTGCAGCCGGCGAGCGCCAGCACCGCGAGCGCGTCGCGGCGGGTGCAGTGCGTGGGCTCGCTCACCAGTCCTCGCGCAACGCGCGCACCGGCGCGTCGGACATCGTCGAACGCGCCGCGAGTACCGCGGCAGCCACGCCCAGCGCGAGCAGCGCGGCCGCGGCGGCGCCGAGCAGGCCCACCGGCCAGGACAGGTCCATGGTCCAGTGAAACGACTGCGGATTGACCCGATGAACCAGCACCATCGCGATCATCGCGCCGAGTGCCGTGCCCCAGGCGGAGGCGATGCCGATCTGCAGTGCCGCTTCGGTGGCGAACAGGCGCGCGACGTCGCGCCGGCGCAGCCCCAGGTGGCGCAGCATGCCGAATTCGCGTGTCCGCGCCAGCCCTTCGGCGGCCCACGCCGAGGCCACACCGAACAGCGCGACCACGATCGCGATCGCTTCGAGCGCGTAGGTGACCGCGAAACTGCGATCGAAAATGCGCAGCGACAGCGCGCGCAATTCGCCGGTCGCGCGCAACTCCAGGCCGGCGATGCCGGACAGTGCCTCGCGCAGCGCGGCGATCGCGGCCGACGGTGCGATCGCCGCGTCGAACCACAGCGCGACGTCGCTGCTCGTCGCATCGCCGGTGAGCGCGCGGTAGTCGGCCGCGTCGAGTGCGAGCGCGCCGTGCTGGCGTGCGTAGTCGCGCCAGATCGCGGCGACGAAGAAGCGCTGCGCCGCAGCGGCTCCCGGCAGCGGCAGTGTGACGAGACTGCCCGGCGTCCAGCCGTAGAGGTCGGCTGCGGCCTCGCTCGCGTAGACTGCGATCGCGCCCGGCGGTGGCGCAAGCACCTCGCCGGTGATCGCCAGCCGTCGCTGCGGGCGCAGCCGATCGATCGGGCGCGCGATCAGCACCAGCGGCGGACGCGACGGGTCGAGCGTGAGCTCGAGGCTGCGCGAGAACTCGGCGCGCGCCACGCCCGGCGCGTGCGCGAAGCGCTCGCGCAGCGCCGGATCGATCGCGGCGGTGGCCGCGCCCGAGGCGATCCGCGCATAAGCGTCGGCCGGGAGCACGGCGCCCAGCCAGCGGTCGACCGAGTCGCGAAAGCTCGACACCATGATTGCCATCGCGCCGGCCAGCGCGACGCTCGCGACGATGCCAGACATCGCCGCCGATGCGCTCGCCGGTGCGCCGTGCAGCCGATGTGCGGCCAGCCATGCGATCGGCCCGGCCACGCGCGACGAGGCCAGTCGGGCGAAGCCGCGTGAAGTCGCTGCCACGACGTACGGCACCAGCGCGATGCCGCCGGCGAGCCATGCGGCGATCGCTGCGTACGAGGGCCATGGCAGCCCGTCGAGCGGCGGCAGCGCGAGCGCTGCCGCGCCCGCCGCGAAGCAGCCGATCGGCCAGGCGAGTGCGACCGCGCCGCCGCGGCCGTGCAGTGTCTCCTCGACGCTGCCGGCGCGCAGTGCACGCGCGGCCGGCGTGCGGCTCGCCGCGCGTGCCGGCGCCAGCGCGCCGAGCAATGCGGTGGCCAGGCCGGCGCCGGCAAAAGCGGCGAGCGTGAGCGCATCGAGCGCGAGCGCGGGGTGGCTGCCCGAGAAATAGCCGCCCCCCAGGTCTCCGCCGACCCAGGCGAGCAACGCGCCGGCCAGCGCCACGCCGCCCAGCGTGCCCAGTGCCGCGCCGGCCGAACCGAGCAGCAGCGCCTGGCCGAGCACCTGCGCGAGCAGCAGCCGCGGACGTGCGCCGAGCACGCCGAGCAGTGCCAGTTCGCGCTGCTGGCGCGCCACGCCGAGCGCGGTCGTCGCGTGGACGATGTAGCCGCCGGTGAGCAGCGCCACCAGCGCGAGCATGCCCAGGTTCACCCGATAGGCGCGCGACAGGTTCGACATGCGCTGCCGGCTCGCGTCGGGTGCGCTCCAGACGACCTCGGGCGGCAGCAGCGCCTGCCAGCGCGCGCGCAGCCGCGCGCCATCGCCGGCATCGGCAAAGCGCAGGTCGAGGCGCGAGAGCCGGCCGAGCCAGCCCAGCCGCCACTGCATCGCACCGAGATCCATCACCGCGAGCCGCTGGCCGGCCGCGACCCGCGCCAGCGTGCCCGCGATGCGCAGCGCCACGGTGCGCGTGCCGGCGCGCAGCCGCAGCGTATCGCCTTCGGCCAGGCCGAGCGCGGTGAGCGCGGCGTTCGACAGGAACACCGTGTCGTCGGCGAACAGCGGCGACGCGGCGCCCGCCTGTTCGCCGGCGCCGGTCGACGGCAGCAGCGCGGGAGTCACCGCGGCGGCACGGAAAGCGTCGATGCCGATGACGCGCAGCGTCTCGCCGGGCCGATCGGCGAGCGCGAAGACCGCGTCGATCACCGGGCTCACCGAGGCGCCGTTGGCACTGGCGGCGAGTCGCGGATACAAGGTTTCGTCGAAGCTGCCGGCGCGCGCGCGCAATTGCGCCTGCGCTTCGCCGTTCACCGTCGACATCGCAGTCGCGAATTCCTCGAGCGCCGAGCGGTTCACCAGGTGGATCGCCAGCGCCAGCGCGACGCCGATCGCGATCGCGAGCACCGCCGTCAGCGCGCGCCCGGGCTGCGCGCGCGCCTGGGCGCGCCACAGCCAGCCGAGCAGCGCCAGGCGCCCGTCGGCAGCGCGCGCGTGCACTGCCGCGGGCGCGCTCATGGCAGCGTCGCGTCGTCGGGGCGCAGGCCGCGCGCATCGAGCCGCAGCCGCCGATGGGCGATCGCGGCGGCCTGCGCCGAATGCGTGACCAGCACCAGCGCGGCGCCGCTCGACTCGAGCGCGCCGGCAATCAGTGCCAGCGCCTGCGCGGCAGTGCTCGGGTCGAGATTGCCGGTGGGCTCGTCGGCGAGCACCAGCGCCGGAGCGTGCACCAGCGCGCGTGCGAGCGCCACGCGCTGCTGCTCGCCGCCGGAGAGTTCGCGCGGCCAGGCGCTCGCGCGCCCGGCCAGTCCGACTCTCGCGAGCATCGCCGTTGCCCGCTCGAGCGCGGCGGGCGCAGCGACGCCGTTCAGCAGCAGCGGCACCGCGACGTTGCGCGCGGCATCGAGATGCGGCAACAGGTGGAAGGCCTGGAACACGAAACCGATGGCGCTGCGCCGGAAGCTCGCTGCGGCGTCGGCGTCGAGCGCGGACACTTCGGTGCCGGCGACGCGCACCATCCCCGCGTCGACCGGTTCGAGGCCGGCGATCAGGTGCAACAGCGTCGACTTGCCGCTGCCCGATTCACCGAGCAGTGCGACCCGCTCGCCGCGCCTCACGTTCAGGTCGACGTCGTCGAGCACCGCGCGTCCGGCGAACGTCTTGCGTACGCCGATCAACTCGACCGCGGGCGCCGGCGATGCAGGCAACGACACTAGGCGAGCACTTCGACGCCCGGTTCGCCGGCGACGAACTCGCCGATCTCGCAGGCGCCGTCGAAGCCGTCGCGCCGGAAGATCGCGAGCACTTCGCCGACCGCGTCGGGCGCGCACGCCACCAGCAGGCCGCCGGAAGTCTGCGGATCGGTCATCAGGGTGCGCTGGTGTTCGTCGATGCCGGCGTCGAGCCGCACTTCGTGCCCGTAGGCGGCCCAGTTGCGCTGCGAGGCGCCGGTGGCGAAGCCGCGCGCGATCAGTTCGTCGACACCGGCGATTCGCGGCACCGAGGCTGCAGAAATGCGTGCCGACAGCCGCGCGCCGCGGCAGACCTCGAGCAGGTGGCCGAGCAGGCCGAAGCCGGTGACGTCGGTGAGCGCGTGCACCGCTTCGAGTTTCGCCAGCGCCTGCCCGGGCGTGTTCAGCCGCGTCGTGCTGGCGAGCATCGCGGCGTAGCCTTCGGCCGGGAGTTCGCCCTTCTTGAGCGCCGCCGACAGCACTCCCACGCCGAGCGGCTTGCCGAGCACCAGCCGGTCGCCGGGGCGCGCACCGGTGTTGCGCTTGACCCGGTCGGGATGGACGAGGCCGAGCACGACCAGCCCGTAGATCGGTTCGACCGAGTCGATCGTGTGCCCGCCGGCAACCGGGATGCCGGCTGCACCGCACACCGATTCGCCGCCCTCGAGGATGCGGCGGATCACGTCGAGCGGCAGCCGATCGACCGGCATCGCCACCACCGCGAGCGCCATGATCGGCGTGCCGCCCATTGCGTAGACGTCGGAAATCGCATTGGTGGCCGCGATGCGCCCGAAGTCGTACGGGTCGTCGACGATCGGCATGAAGAAATCGGTGGTCGCGATCAGTGCCTGTTCCTCGTTGAGCCGGTAGACCGCGGCGTCGTCGGCGCTTTCGATGCCCACGAGCAGTTGCGGCGGCACCGGCAGGCGCGAGGCGCCGTGCAGGATCTCGGAGAGCACGCCAGGGGCGATCTTGCAGCCGCAGCCGCCGCCGTGCGAAAAGGATGTCAGTCGCGGCGCCTGCGCGATCTCGGGTGCGTTCATCGTTCGGTGTTCCGGGAAGAGGGCGCGGGCGCGCCGCCCGCGCATCCGCTCTCGAGCAGATTATGCGCCAGCGCCAGCACGGCTGCTGCTTCGCGCGCCGGCGCAAACCGCGGCGCGCACCGCGCGCAGTGCGCGCGCAGCCGCTCGACGAAGGCCGGCTCGCCGAGGCAGCGGTGAATCAGTGCGGCCAGGGCCGCGTCGTCGCCCGGCGGAAAGAAGCCCGGGTAGCGGGCGCCGAGCAACCCGATCGAGCCGCCGATCCGCGACGCCAGCACCGGCACGCCGGCGGTCACCGCTTCGATCAGCACGTTGGCGCCGCCCTCGATCAGCGACGGCAGCAACAGCACACGGCCGCGGCGGATCAGCGAGCGTGTGGCCGCGTGCGGCAGCGGGCCGCGCAACTCGATGCGCCGATCGCTTCGCGCGGCCTCGCGCATCTGGCGCGCGAGCGACTCGTCGTGCGCGCCGCCCACGTGGACCAGCCGGATGCGCCGCGAGGCCGCGTCGTCGAGCCGCGCCAGCGCGCGCACCGCGGTGAGCGGATCCTTCTCCGCGCGCAGGTGGCCGACCAGCAGCAGATCGTAAGTGCGCTGCCGCGGCGTTGCCGGCGCGAGCGCCGGCGCCGACTGCTCGATCACCGTCGCGCGCCCGCGCAGCGCCGGCGGCAACTCCCCGAGACCCTGCGGCTGCAGCACCACCAGCCGGCGGGCGAGCACCAGCGAGCGCTGCGCGTCGCGATCGTGGCGGATGTCGCGGTACAGGTCGGTGCCGGTGAGCACCAGCGCCACCGGCCGGCCGCTGGCCGCGAACGCGGCGATCGCCGCCGCCGAGCGCCGCGCGTGCAGCGCGATCATGGCGTCGTCGGCCTCGCCCGCCCAGTCGCGCGCGATGCGCACGCGGTAGTGTGCGCGCAGGAACCGCGCCCAGCGGCGCGCCGTCTGCCAGTTCCCGGTGTTGGCGTCGGCCAGCGTCGGCGAGACGATCAGGATCCGGCCGGCCGGCAACCTGCTCACGCGGGGGCGTCCGCTAATCTCCGTGCAGTTCCATGCCGCCGACCACCTGGCTGAACCCGGCATCGACGTAGGTGATCCCGGCCGTGACGCCCGCCGCGAGATCGGATAGCAGGAACGCGGCGACGTTGCCGACGTCCTCGATCGTGACGTTGCGCCGCAGCGGCGCATGGCTGCCGACGAAGTCGAGGATGCGCGAAAAATCCTTGATGCCGCTGGCCGCCAGCGTGCGGATCGGTCCGGCCGAGATGCCGTTCACGCGGATGCCCTGCGGGCCGAGGTCGCTCGCCAGGTAGCGCACCGCCGCCTCGAGGCTCGCCTTGGCGAGCCCCATCATGTTGTAGTGCGGCAGCACGCGCACCGCGCCGAGGTAGGTGAGCGTGAGCATCGCGCCCGCGCGGCCCTGCATCATCGGCTGCGCGGCCTTCGCCAGCGCGACCAGGCTGTATGCGGAGACATCGTGCGAGACGCGAAACGACTCGCGGTTCGCGCCGTCGAGGAAGTTGCCGGCGATCGCCTCGCGCGGCGCGAACGCGATCGCGTGAACCAGCCCGTCCAGGCCCTGCCAGTGTTCGCGCAGCGCAGCGAACAGCGCGTCGATCTGCGCGTCTTCGGAAACGTCGCAGGGAAACACCAGCGACGAGCCGAAGTCGGCGGCCATCTCGGTGACGCGCCCCCGGAAGCGCTCGTTCTGGTAAGTGAAGGCGAGTTCGGCGCCCTGGTCGCGGCAGGCCCGCGCGATGCCCCAGGCGATCGAGCGGTTCGACAGCAGGCCGGTGATCAGGATGCGCTTGCCGGCAAGGAATCCCATTCGGGGGTCTCCGCTAGAATCTTCGACGATGACGATTGTCGCACGCGTTGCTCTGGCGCTGACGCTGGGCGCCCTGGCCGGCCCGGTGCTGGCCGCCCACGCGCTGGCGTGGGGCGACACGCCGAAGTACCCGCCGGGCTTCGCGCATTTCGACTACGTGAATCCGCAGGCGCCCAGGGGCGGCACGCTGAGCCTGGCGGGCTACGGATCGTTCGACAAGCTCAATCCGTTCACGCTGCGCGGCCTGGCGGCTGCGGGCCTGGGAACGCTGATGTTCGAGACGCTCGCGGTGTCGAGCGACGACGAACCCTTCTCGATGTACGGGCTGCTCGCCGACGACATCCGTTTTGCCGGGGACGCGCTGTCGATCACCTTCCATCTGAATCCGCGCGCGCGCTTCTGGAACGGCGATCCGGTCACCGCCGAAGACGTGCGCCACTCGTTCGAGGTGCTCACCGGCAGGCAGGCGCACCCGCGCTTCCGGCAGTACTTCGCCGACGTGGCGCGCGTGGTCGTGATCGACATGGCCACGGTGCGCTTCGAGTTCGCGCGCCGCAACCACGAACTGCACATGATCATCGGCATGCAGTTGCCGGTGTTCTCGCGCAAGTGGGGCGCGGGCCAGCCGTTCGACAGCGTGGTGCAGGACGAGCCGCTGACCAGCGGCCCCTACCGCATCGAGCGTTTCGACTGGGGCAAGACGATCACGTATCGCCGCGACCCCGCCTGGTGGGCCGCCGACCTGAACGTGCGTCGCGGCATGTTCAATTTCGAGCGCGTGGTCTACAAGTACTTCAAGGACGAGACCGCGCGGCTCGAGGGCTTCAAGGCCGGAGAGTTCGACTGGGTGGCCGAGAACTCGGCGAAGAACTGGGCGCGTGGCCACACCGGCCGGCACTACGACTCGGGCGAGATCGTCAAGCGCGAATTCCGCCACTCGAACTCGGCCGGCATGCAGGGCTTCGTGCTGAACACCCGGCGTCCCGCGTTCGCCGACGTGCGCGTTCGCCAGGCGCTCGCGCTCGCGATGGACTTCGAGTGGATGAACCGCCAGGTGTTCTACGGCCAGTACGTGCGCAGCCCCAGCTACTTCACCAACAGCGAGATGGAGGCGAAAGGGCTGCCATCGGCCGACGAACTCGCGTTGCTCGAGCCCTTGCGCGCGCAGCTCGATCGGGCGGTGTTCGGCGAGGCGGTGATGCCGCCCACCACCGACCCGCCATCGAGTCTCAGAGCGAACCTGCGCCGCGCGCTCGTGCTGCTCGCCGAGGCGGGATGGAAGGTCGACGGCGAAGGCGTGCTGCGCAACGCACGCGGGCAGGCGTTCGGTTTCGAGATCCTCAGCTACTCCAAGGGGCTGGAACGCATCGCGGTGCCCTGGGCGCGCAACCTCGGCAAGCTCGGCATCGCGGCGCGACTGCGGATCACCGATCCGGCGCTCTACCAGAAGCGGATGGACGAATTCGACTTCGACGTCGCGATCCACCTCTACGCGGCGAGCCAGACGCCGGGCAACGAGCTGCTCGAGCGCTTCTCGTCGACTGCGGCCGACGAGAAGGGTTCGGACAATTTCGCCGGCATCCGCGATCGGGCGGTCGACGCGATCGTGCAGCGGCTGCTGGCGAGCCGCACGCGCGCCGAGCTGGTCACCGCGGCGCGGGCCCTCGACCGCGTGCTGCGTGCCGGCTGGTACCTGGTGCCCCACTTCTATGCACCCACGCACCGCGTCGCCTGGCGTGCGCGGCTGGCGCACCCCGACACGCTGCCGCTCTACTACGCGGCCGAGACCTGGCTGCTCGAGACCTGGTGGGAGAAGCGCTGATGCTGGCCTACGTCGTCAAGCGCCTGCTGCTGATGGTGCCCACGCTGATCGGCATCCTGTTCGTCTCGTTCGTGGTGATCCAGTTCGTGCCCGGCGGGCCGGTGGAACAACTGGTGCGCGAGTTGCGCGGCGGCGGCGTCGGCGGCGAGGTCGCCGCGACCGGCGGCGTGTACCGCGGCGCGCAGGGCGTGGAGCCCGAGCGCGTCGCCGAGTTCCGCAGGATGTACGGCTTCGACCGGCCGGCGCACGAGCGCTTTCTCGAGATGCTGGCGCGCTATGCGGTATTCGACCTGGGCACCAGCTACCTGCACCACAAGGGCGTCTGGGAGCTGATGCTGGAGAAACTGCCGGTGTCGATCAGTCTCGGGGTCTGGAGCTTCCTGCTGGTGTACCTGGTGTCGATTCCGCTGGGCATCGCCAAGGCGGTGCGCCACGGCAGTCGCTTCGACCTGTGGACCTCGATCGCGATCCTGGTCGGCTACGCGATTCCCGGCTTCGTGCTGGGTGTGGCGCTGCTGGTGCTGTTCGGCGGCGGCAGCTTCTGGCAGCTGTTCCCGCTGCGCGGGCTCACGTCGGACGACTTCGCCGAACTGTCGCTCGCGGGCAAGGTGCTCGACTACTTCTGGCACCTGGCGATGCCGCTGGCCTGCCTGACGGTGGGCAGCTTCGCGGTGACCACGATGCTCACGAAGAACACTTTCCTCGAGGAGATCCGCAAGCAGTACGTGCTGACCGCGCGCGCCAAGGGGCTTGCCGAGAGGCGGGTCTTCTACCGGCACGTGTTCCGCAACGCGATGATCCCGCTGGTCACCGCGTTTCCGGCGGCCTTCGTCGGCGCGTTCTTCGCCGGCTCGCTGCTGATCGAGACGCTGTTCTCGCTCGACGGACTGGGGCTGCTGTCCTACGAGGCGGTCATCCGGCGCGACTACCCGGTGGTGCTCGGCTCGCTGTACGTGTTCTCGCTGATCGGCCTGCTCACCCGGCTCGTCACCGACCTGGCCTACACCTGGGTCGACCCGCGCGTGAAGTTCGGGGCCGCGGGCTGATGGCGGCGCCGCGGCGTTCGCTCTCGCCGGGCAGGCGCGCCTGGCTGCGGTTTCGAGCCAACCGGCGCGGTTACTGGAGCCTGTGGATCTTCGTGCTCGTCTTCGGCGCGAGCCTCGCGGCCGAGTTGCTGTCCAATGATCGCCCGATCGTCGCCAGCTACGAAGGGCAGCTGTACTGGCCGCTGTGGCGACAGTATCCGGAGACCGCTTTCGGCGGCGACTTCCGCACCGCCACCGACTATCTCGACCCGTTCATCCGCGAGCGCCTGTCGGCAGACGGCAACTGGGCGCTCTATCCGCCGAACCCGTACCGCTTCGACACGATCAACTACTTCGCGCCCAGCCCGAATCCGGCGCCGCCGTCTTCGACCAACCTGCTCGGCACCGACGACCAGGGCCGCGACGTGCTCGCACGGCTGCTCTACGGTTTCCGGATCTCGGTGCTCTTCGGGATGGCGCTCACCGCGATCGGCGTCGCTTTCGGCATCGCGGCGGGTGCGGTGCAGGGTTATTTCGGCGGCCGCGTCGACCTGGCGCTGCAGCGCCTGACCGAGATCTGGGGATCGATCCCGGAGCTGTACCTGTTGCTGATCCTCGCGTCGATTTTCGAACCGAGCATCTGGATCCTGCTCGCGATCCTGTCGCTGTTCAGCTGGATGGGATTGTCCGACTACGTGCGCGCCGAGTTCCTGCGCAACCGCCAGCTGGAGTACGTCACCGCGGCACGCGCGCTCGGCCTGTCGAGCCTGCAGGTGATCGGCCGGCACGTGTTGCCGAACTCGCTCACACCGGTGATCGCGTTCCTGCCGTTCCGGATGAGCGCGGCGATCGTTGCGCTCACCAGCCTCGACTTCCTCGGCCTCGGCGTGCCGCCGTCGACGCCGAGCCTGGGCGAACTGCTCGCGCAGGGCAAGGCGAACCTCGATGCCTGGTGGATTTCGCTCGGCACCTTCGGCGTGCTGGTGGGCACCCTGATGCTGCTGATCTTCGTCGGCGAAGCGTTGCGCGATGCGCTCGACACGCGCAGGGGCTGAACGGTGAGCACGCCCGAAGGCGCCCGAGCCGCCGACGCGCCGCTGCTGTCGGTCGAAGGCCTGTCGGTCGAGTTCGCCACCGCCAGCGGCGGGGCGCGCGTGGTCGACCGCGTCGACTTCGCGATCGGGCGCGGCGAGAAATTCGCGCTGGTGGGCGAGTCGGGCTCGGGCAAGACCGTGACCGCGTTGTCGGTGCTGCGCCTGAATGCCGACGCGCGCTACCAGGGGCGCATCGCGTTCGAGGGCCGCGACCTGCTCGGCGCGAGCGAGCGCCAGCTGCGCGGCGTGCGCGGGCGCGAGATCGCGATGATCTTCCAGGAGCCGATGAGCGCCCTCAACCCCGTGTACCCGATCGGCCGGCAGATCTGCGAGGCGATCGAGCTGCATGAGGGGTTGGGGCGCCGCCAGGCCGCGCAGCGCGCACTCGAACTGCTCGAGCGCACGCACATGCCCGAGCCGCGCCGGCGCCTTGCGAGCTATCCGCACCAGCTCTCGGGCGGGCAGCGCCAGCGCGCGATGATCGCGATGGCGCTCGCCTGCAACCCGAAACTGCTGATCGCCGACGAGCCGACCACGGCGCTCGACGTCACGATCCAGCGCCAGATCGTCGCGCTGCTCGACGAGTTGCAGCGCGACACCGCAATGTCGGTGCTGCTGATCACGCACGACCTGCCGCTGGTGCGCTCGTTCGCCGACCGCGTGGCGGTGATGAAGGAGGGGCGCGTCGTCGAGCAGGGCGCCACTGCGCAGGTGTTCGCGCAGCCGCGCCACGCCTACACCCGGATGCTGATCGACAGCCGGCCGCGCCGCTCGGTCTGTGCGGTGCCTGCCGATGCGCCGGCGCTGCTCGAGGCGCGCGGGGTGGGCTGCAGCTTTCGGCTGAGTCGCGGCTGGTTCGGCGCGCGCGCATTCGATGCGGTGCGCGCGGTCGACCTGCGACTGGCGCGCGGCGAGACGCTGGGCATCGTCGGCGAATCGGGCTCGGGCAAGAGTACGCTCGGCCTGGCGCTGCTGCGCCTGGCGCAGGGCGAGACGAGCGGCGAAATCCGCTTCGATGGCCGGCGCCTCGACGCGCTCGGCCAGCGCGCGCTGCGCCCGCTGCGGCGCGACATGCAGGTGGTCTTCCAGGACCCGTTCAATTCGCTGTCGCCGCGACGCACCGTGTTGCAGATCGTGGAGGAAGGCCTCGCGCTGCATCGTCCCGCGCTCGGGCCGGTCGCGCGCCGCGATGCGGTCGCGGCGATGCTCGAGGAGGTCGGGCTCGGCGCCGACGCGCTCGAGCGTTATCCGCACGAGTTCTCGGGCGGCCAGCGCCAGCGCATTTCGATCGCGCGCGCGGTGATCCTGCAGCCGGCGCTGCTGGTGCTCGACGAACCGACCTCGGCGCTAGACGTGTCGGTGCAGCGGCAGGTGCTCGATCTGCTGGCGACGCTGCAGCGCCGCCACGCGATGGCCTACCTGTTCATCACGCACGACCTCGCGGTGGTGCGCGCGATGGCGCATCGCGTGATCGTGATGAAGGACGGGGTGATCGTCGAGACCGGGGAAACCGGCGCGTTGTTCGCCGCGCCGCGCGAACCCTACACCCGGGAGCTGCTGGCCGCCTCGCTGGGCGAGCCGGGGGGTTAGCGGTCCGCGCCTATCGCGCCGGTCAGGTGCGCTTGTTCGCGCGCCTGGCGGGGCGTTTGGACGAGGTGCTCGCGGCACCGTCGCCGCGAGCGCTCGCGCGTGCTTTTGTCGCCGCCGCCTTCGTCGTCGTCTTCGTGGTGGCTGCGCTTTGCTTGTGGCTGCCGGCCCGCCGGGCCGCGCGCTTGGCGTTGCGCGGGGGCTGGGCAGCGGCGGGCGCGGCCGGTGCCTGGGCCTCGGCAGCGGGCTGCTCGCGGCGCAATACCGCGTGCATGATGCGCGGTTCGTCGACGCGGCCCGGCACCACGCGCCGGTCGCCGTCCTCGGTGGTGAGCAGGGTTTGCGCGCTGGCCGGCCGCACGAGCAGGTTCATGCCGGCGTGCACGCCCTTGACCAGCGCGTTCCACGCTTTCAGGTTCGCGATCGTGGTGCCGTAGCGCCGCGCGATCGACGCGAGCGTCTCGCGGCCCTTGACCTTGTGGTAGGCGGCGGGCCGCTCGACCAGTTCGTAGACGCGCGGGGCCTCGAAGCGCTCGACGCGGGATTCGTCCTCGACCGCGCGCTGCGGCGCCAGGATGCGGGTGCCCGGCAGGATGCGCTGGACCGGGCGCAGGTCGTTGGCTTCGCGCAACTCGGCCACTGCCACGCCGCCGCGCCGGGCCAGCGTCTCGAGGGTCTCGCCCGGCTGCAGCGTATGCGGCTGCCAGGTGGCGAAGGCCCGGTTGGCGCGACCGTGGCGCTCGACCGCCGCCATGAACGCGTCGATGCGATCGGCGGGCAGCTTGATCTCGTTATTGCGGCTCGCGGCGATCACCGGCCGATTGTGCGCCGGGTTCAGCGCGACGAACTCGTCGACGCTCATTCCGGCGAACTGGGCGGCCAGCTTCAGGTCGATCGGGCGGGTCTTCTCGATCGTGACGAAGTAGGGCTGGTTCGGCAGCGCGGGCAGAGCCACGCCCAGTTCGTCGGCGCGCAGCAGGATGTTCTTCAGCGCCATCAGCTTGGGCACGTAGTGGCGCGTTTCCGCGGGCATCCTGAGCGACAGGTAGTCGGTGGGCAGGCCGCGCATCTGGTTCAGGCGCACCGCGCGCGCCACTGCGCCTTCGCCCCAGTTGTACGAGGCGAGCGCGAGGAACCAGTCGTTGCCGTGCATCGCGTAGATCTTCTGCAGGTAGTCGAGCGCGGCCTCGGTGGACTTCACCACGTCGCGGCGGTTGTCGACCCACCAGTCCTGCTGCAGGTTGTATGCGCGTCCGGTCGACGGAATGAACTGCCACAGCCCGGCCGCCTGGGCGTGCGAGAGCGCCGTCGGGTTCATCGCGCTCTCGACGAACGGCAGCAGCGCCAGCTCGGTGGGCAAGCCGCGCTTCTCGATTTCCTCGACGATGTGGAACAGGTAGCGGCTGCCCCGCGAGAACATGCGCTGCAGGTAGTCGGGACGCTGCAGGTAGAAGCGTTCCTTCTGGGCCACCAGCGGGCTGGCGAGCGGCGGCATCGCGAACCCGGCGCGGATGCGGTCCCAGAGGCTGCCGATCGGCGCATTCGCCTGCGGCGGTCGGCCGGTGGGGGCGGGCAGCGACGCGAGCGGGTCGGCGCGCTCGACGACAGGGGCGGTGGCCGCCGGGCTGCTCGCCGCGACTTCGGCATTCGCGAGCGCAGCCGGGGCGGCGGGGCCCACGGGCGCCGCCTGGCCGGTCGGCGCGGACGCCTGCGGATCGGGCGGCGTCAGTGTGGAACAGCCGGCAGCCAGGAGCAGCCCGCCGAGAAGTGCGCCGATACGAAGAAATTGCACCAACGACGCCCCCTGTTTCCTTGTAATGCCTCGCGCGAGGCCGGCTGATGCTACGGAAGGACACCGGGCCGGTCAAGGACGATGCTCATGCCTGCGACGCGGGCTGCGCCGCGGCGGCACGGGTCGCGCTCAGCGGAAATCATCTTTCCACGCGCGCAGCGCCGCGAAGCTGTCGAGCCGCGAGACGGGCGCGTGGCCCAGACGGCCGGCGACTGTCGCCAGCACGCCAGCGGCGTCGGCGCGCAGGAACGGGTTGGTGGCCAGCTCGATCGCGATCGTGGTGGGCACCGTGCGCGCGCCGGCCTGGCGCATCCGGCGCACCTCTTCGAGGCGCGCCAGCACCGCTTCGCCGGTCGGCTCGGCGGCCGCCGCGAAGCGCAGGTTCGACAGCGTGTATTCGTGCGCGCAGTAGACCAGGGTCTGCGGATCGAGTGCGGCGAGCCGGTCGAGCGAATCGAGCATCTGCGCCGGCGTGCCCTCGAAGAGCCGGCCGCAGCCGGCCGCGAACAGCGTGTCGCCGCAGAACAGCAGCGGGCGCGCGTCGCCGCCGAAAGGCTCGGCCGCATAGGCGATGTGTCCACGGGTGTGCCCGGGCACGTCGAGCACGCGCATCGCCGCGCCCACGCCGTCGACGGTGATCGCGTCGCCGCCCGCAAGCCTGCGATCGATGCCCTGGATCGACTCGCCGGCCGGACCGTAGACCACGGGCTGCCAGCGCTCGACCAGCGCGGGCACGCCGCCGACGTGATCCGGATGGTGATGTGTCAGTAAAATGGCCGCGAGGCGCAGGCCGCGCGTCGACAGCGCGCGTTCGACCGGCGCGGCATCGCCCGGATCGACCACGGCTGCCTGCGCGCCGCCGGGCGCGCGCAACAGCCAGATGTAGTTGTCCTCGAACGCGTCGATCGCCTCGACGCACGGATGCGGTTGCGGCGCGTAGCGCCAGGTCTGCTCGGGTTGCATGGCATGAAGATGGATGAGGCTGCGATTATACGAAGCAACGAGGCCGCGCGCGTGCGCCGCGCGGCCTGGCGTGAATGGCTCGAATCGCCGCCCGGCCGCTACGCGCTCGAATGGCAGCAGCAGCAGTTCGACGCCGCGGTCACCGACGTGTTCGGCTTCCATGCGCTGCAGTGCGGGCTGCTGCGCCTCGACGCGCTGCGCGACAACCGCATGCCGCACCGGATCCGCGCCTGCGAGCCCTGCGAGGCGCCGTCTCGGGGCGGCGCCAGCGTGGTGCTCGGAAGTTTCGAGGAAATGCCGTTCGCTTCCCAGAGCATCGATCTGGTGGTGCTGCCGCACGTGCTCGAGTTCGCCGACGATCCGCACCAGGTGCTGCGCGAAGTCGATCGCGTGCTGCGCCCGGAAGGCAGGGTGATCGTGTCCGGCTTCAATCCGATCAGCCTGTGGGGCGCGCGGCAGTGGGTCACGCGCGGCGTCTCGCGCCGGCCGTTCCTGCCTCGCGAAGGCCAGTTCATCGGACTGCCGCGGCTGCGCGACTGGTTCAAGCTGCTGGGCTTCGAGTTCGATCGCGGACGCTACGGCTGCTACCGTCCGCCCTGCCGCACCCAGCGTTGGCTCGAGCGCACGCAGTTCATGGAGTCGGCGGGTGATCGCTGGTGGCCGATCTGCGGCGCGTTGTACGTCGTGTCGGGCATCAAGCGGGTGCGCGGCATGCGGCTGATCGGTCCGGCCTGGCGCCAGACGCGCCCGGTGCGCGCGCGCACCGCGGTGGTCTCGCCGCGGTGCGAGCCGAACCGCGTGACTCAGGAGTTCTGCGGCTCCGATCCGGTGCCGCCCGGGCGCTGGTCGGCGTAGATGTAGCCGCGCGACAGCGGCAGCGGGCTCTCCGCGCCGTTGGCTCCGTTGCGCGGCTTGATCGCCTGCAACTGGTAGATGTTGATCCAGCCGTGCGCGAACCCGTGCGCGCAGCCGGCGAGGTAGACGCGCCAGATGCGCGCGCGCTTCTCGCCGGCCAGCGCGCTCAGGCGCTCGATCTGCTGTTCGAAGCGCTCGGACCAGAAGCCGAGCGTCTTTGCGTAGTGGCGCCTGAGCGATTCGGCATCGGTGAGCTCGAGTCCCGCTTCGGACAGTTCGCGGATCGCGAGCGAGACGTGCGGCAGCTCGCCGTCGGGAAACACGTAGCGGTCGATGAAGTCGCCCGCGCCGAGCCCGACCGAGCGGTTGTCGGTGTCGGCCGACGTGATGCCGTGGTTCAGCGCGATGCCGCCCGGCACGAGCAGTCGGTGCACGGTGTCGAAATAGCCGCGCAGGTTCTTCAGGCCGACGTGCTCGAACATGCCGATCGACGAGATGCGGTCGAAAGTGGCGTCGCCGGGGATGTCGCGGTAGTCCTGCAGCCGGATCTCGACACGGTCTTCGAGGCCGGCTTCGCGGACCCGTTCGCGTGCCAGCTCGAACTGGTTGGTCGACAGCGTGACGCCCACCGCCTTCACGCCGTATCGGCTGGCCGCGTGGATCGCCATCGCGCCCCAGCCGCAGCCGATGTCGAGCAGCGTCTGTCCCGGCGAGAGCATCAGCTTGCGACAGATGTGGTCGAGCTTCTGCACCTGCGCGGTGGCGAGGTCTTCGTCGCCGCTGCGGAAATAGGCGCAGGAATAGACCATCCGCGGATCGAGCCAGGCCGAATAGAACTCGTTGGAGACGTCGTAGTGGTATTCGATCGCCTTGCGGTCGCTCTTGCGCGTGTGGCGGGCGAGCCACGACGGAAGCTTCCCGCGCCCCTGCTCCTCGTCGCCGGCGCGCGACAGGTGCTCGGCCACCGCGACGATGTCGCGGATGTCGCCGTCGACGTCGATGTGACCCTCGACGAATGCCTCTCCGAGCGTCGACATGGAGGGTTTCAGGAAATAGCGCGCCGAAGTGGCGTCTTTCAGCCGCAGGTCGACCCGGGGCTCGTCGCCGAGCGCGACGGTCGAGCCGTTCCACAACGTGACCCGCAACGGCAGCGGCTGGCGCCTGCGCAACCCCTCGAGGTACTTCACGACCTGCTTCTCGATCATTGCGAATTACCGTGTCTTGCCGATGACATCCGCCATTAAAATGCGTCCGCTGTCCGGCTGCAACCCGTGGCCGGCCCTGAACAGATCTACCGCATGGTGGAAGTGGTCGACATCTATACCGACGGCGCCTGCAAGGGCAATCCCGGCCCGGGAGGCTGGGGTGCGCTGCTGTGCTGGCGCGGGCACGAGCGCGAGCTGTTCGGCGGAGAGGCCGCAACGACGAACAACCGGATGGAGCTGATCGCTGTGATCCGGGGCCTCGCGGCGCTGCAGCGCAGCGCGCACGCGGTGGTGCACACCGATTCGCAATACGTGCACAAGGGCATCACCGAGTGGCTGCCGGCCTGGAAGGCGCGCGGCTGGAAGACCGCCGACCGCAAGCCGGTGAAGAATGCCGATCTCTGGCGCGAACTCGATGCACTGGTCGCCCGGCACTCGGTGCAGTGGCGCTGGGTGAAAGGGCATGCCGGCCATCCGGGCAACGAGCGCGCCGACGCGCTGGCCAACCGCGGGGTGCCCGGCTGACGGCGCCGGCTGTGCTAGTGTCCCAACGCAGTCGCCCCACCTTCATGAAGAAATACGCGTTCTACCTGATCACGATTGCCGCTGCGGCAGGGCTTGGCTGGTGGGCCTTCACGCTCGAGCGCGGGCGCCCGGCGGCGATCGAGATTGCGGCGCCGGCTTCGGCGAACCCGGGGCCCTCGGCTCCGGCGAGCGGCGCCGATCGCGCGGGCGGCGCGGCCGCAACGCGTGTGCCCGGTCCCGCGCGGGGCGGCACGCAGGCGCCGCGCGGGCCGGTGGGCGTCGAGGCGGCACGCGCCGAGCGGATCTCCCTGAGCGAGACCGTGTCCACCGTGGGCACCTTGCGCGCGAACGAATCGGTGGTCGTCAAGCCCGAGATCGCCGGGCGCATCGACCGCATCGGGTTCGAAGGCGGCAGCCTGGTGCGCAAGGGCGCGCTGCTGGTGGTGCTCGACGCCACGGTGGCGGCGGCCGAGGCCGAGCAGATCCGGGCCGAACTGGCGCTTGCGCGCTCGCACTACCAGCGCACCGCCGACCTGGCGCGCCAGCAGTTCGTGAGCGAGAGCGCGCGCGACCAGGCGGCGTCGAACCTGAAGGTGGTCGAGGCGAAGCTGAAGCTGGCCGAGGCGAAGCTCGCGAAGACCGGGATCCGCGCGCCGTTCAGCGGCCGGCTCGGGCTGCGCAATTTCAGCGTCGGCGACTTCATCCGCGAGGGTACCGAACTGGTCGTGCTCGAAGACGTATCGCAGATGAAGGTCGACCTGCGCCTGCCCGAGCGCTTCCTCGGGCAGTTGCGCCAGGGGCAGTCGCTCGCGCTCGAGTTCGACGCATACCCGGGGCGCAGGTTCGAGGCGCTGCTCGAGGCGATCGACGTGCAGGTCGACGCGAACGGCCGCTCGGTGGTGGCGCGCGGCCGCATGGCCAATCCCGACGGGCTGTTGCGCACCGGCATGTTCGCCAGAGTGTCGCTGACGCTGGCGCAGCGCGCCAACGCGGTGGTCGTGCCGGAGGAGGCACTGGTTCCGGTCGGCGAGCAGCAGTACGTCTACCGGATCGACGAGGGCAAGGCGGTGCGCCAGCGGGTGCGCACCGGGCTGCGCCGCGACGGCAAGGTCGAGATCGTCGAGGGACTGCGCGGCGGCGAGCAGGTGGTCACCGCCGGGCAGCCCAAGCTCACCAGCGACGCGACCGAAGTGCGCATCGTCGAGCCGGTGCGGCTGGGCGGCTGAAGTGCGGCTCTCCGAAACCTGCATCCGCAGGCCGGTGTTCGCGACGGTGCTGTCGCTGGTCATCGTGCTGCTGGGGCTGGTCTCGTACTCGCGGCTGCAGGTGCGCGAGTATCCGAAGATCGACGAGCCGACGGTCACGGTCTCGACGAAGTACCTGGGGGCCTCGCCCGACATCATCGAGACGCAGGTCACCAAGCCGCTCGAAGACTCGATCGCCGGCATCGAGGGCGTGGACGTGCTCACCTCGATCTCGCGCTCCGAGTCGAGCCAGATCACGGTGCGCTTCCGGCTCGACCGCGATCCCGACGGCGCGGCCGCCGACGTGCGCGACCGCGTCGCGCGCGTGCGCTCGAAACTGCCCGATTCGATCGACGAACCGGTGATCGCCAAGGTCGAGGCCGACGCCAACCCGATCATCTGGCTGGCCTTCTCCAGCGACGCGCTGTCGCCGCTCGAGGTCTCGGACATCGCCAACCGGGTGGTCAAGCCGCGCCTGCAGACGCTGCCCGGCGCGGCCGACGTGCGCGTGTTCGGCGAGCGCAAGTTCTCGATGCGCATCTGGCTCGACCCCGACCGGCTGGCCGGCTTCAGCCTGACCCCGGGCGACGTCGAGGACGCATTGCGCCGGCAGAACGTCGAGCTCCCCTCGGGGCGCATCGAGAGCAGCCAGCGCGAGTTCACCGTCGTCTCGCAGAGCGACCTGCAGCGCGTGCGCGAATTCGAGGACGTGGTGGTGCGCACGGTCAACGCCTACCCGGTGCGCATCCGCGATGTCGGGCGCGTGGCGGTCGCGCCGCTCGACGAGCGCAGCATCGTGCGCTTCAACGGACGGCCGGCGATCTCGCTCGGCCTGATCAAGCAGTCCACCGCGAATCCGCTCACGCTGGCGCAGGCGCTGAAGGCCGAGTTGCCGCGGCTGCGCGAAGAACTGCCGCCCGGCGTGAACGTCGACATCGCCAACGACACCACGCTTTTCATCGAGCGCTCGATCCAGTCGGTCTACAAGACGATCGGCGAGGCGGTGGTGCTGGTGGCGCTGGTGATCTTCCTGTTTCTCGGCACGGTGCGCGCGAGCATCATCCCGCTGGTCACGATTCCGGTGTGCCTGGTGGGCGCCTCGGCGCTGATGCTGGCGGCCGGTTTCTCGGTGAACTCGCTGACGCTGCTCGCGCTGGTGCTGGCGATCGGGCTGGTGGTCGACGACTCGATCGTCGTGCTGGAGAACATCTACCGGCACGTCGAGGATGGAATGGCGCCGATCCAGGCGGCGCTGCGAGGGGCGAAGGAAGTCGGCTTCGCGGTGGTCGCAATGACGCTCACGCTCGCGGCGGTGTACGCGCCGGTGGCGTTCACCACCGGGCGCACCGGGCGGCTGTTCGTCGAGTTCGCGCTCACGCTCGCCGGCGCCGTGCTGGTCTCGGGTTTCGTCGCGCTCACGCTCTCGCCGATGCTGTCCTCGCGGCTGCTGCGCCACGAGGCGCAGCCGGGCCGGCTGGTGCGCGCGATCGACCGGGTCGTCGGCGTGCTCTCGCGTGGTTACACGCGCGCGCTGCGCGCGAGCCTGCGCATGCGCTGGCTGGTGGTGCTGGCAGGCCTGGCCGTCGCCGCGACGAGCGTGCTGCTCTTCACCGGGATGAAGCGCGAGCTCTCGCCGGTGGAAGACCGGGCGACGATCGTCGCGCTGTTCAACGGGCCCGACGGTGCCTCGATCGACTACACCTACCGTTACGCCCGGGAGGTCGAGCGGCTCGCCGCTTCGGTGCCGGAGGCCGACCGCATCTTCGTCGTCACCGGCAGCCCCACCGTGACCCAGGGAATCGGCTTCTTCAGGCTGGTCGACTGGGCCGAGCGCGAGCGCAAGGTGCCGCAGATCGTCGCCGAGCTGCAGCCCAGGCTGCTCGGCATTCCCGGCGTGCAGGCGTTCGCGGTGGCGCCGGCCTCGCTCGGGCAGTCGCCGCGCGAGCGACCGGTGAACTTCGTGGTGCTCAGCTCCGATTCCCACGAGGAGATCCAGAAGACGCTCGCGCCGATGATCGAGCAACTGCAGGCAGACGCGCGCTTCCAGGGCGTGGACACCGACCTGCGGCTGAACAAGCCCGAGCTGAAGCTGCGCATCGACCGCGACCGGGCTGCCGACGCGGGCGTGGCGGTCGACGCGATCGGGCGCGCGCTGGAGACCGCACTGGGCGGGCGCCAGGTCACGCGCTTCAAGCGCGAGGGCGAGCAATACGACGTGATCGTGCAGTTCGGCGCAGGCAACCGCAGCACGCCGCAGGACATCTCGAAGATCTTCGTGCGCGGGCGCAACGACACGATGGTGCCGCTGTCGGCGCTGGTGCGCATCGACGAAGGGGTCACCGCTCGCGAGCTCAACCACTTCGGCCAGCGTCGCGCGGTCACGATCACCGCGAACCTGGCGCCGGGAGCCTCGCTGGGCGAGGCGGTGGAGACGCTCGAGAGCCTGGCGCGCACCCACCTGAAGCCCGGCTATGCCTTCGACTACAACGGCCAGACGCGCGAGTTCAGGCAGTCGTCGTCGACGCTGCTGATCACCTTCGGGCTGGCGTTGTGCTTCATCTACCTGGTGCTCGCCGCGCAGTTCGAGAGCTTCGTCGATCCGCTGATCATCATCCTCACCGTCCCGCTGTCGATGACGGGCGCGCTGGCGTTGCTCGGCTTCACCGGCGGCACCCTGAACGTCTACAGCCAGATCGGCCTGATCACGCTGGTCGGCCTGATCACCAAGCACGGCATCCTGATCGTCGAGTTCGCCAACCAGTTGCGCGACCAGGGCAAGGCGCTCGTGCCGGCGACGATCGAGGCGGCGAGCCTTCGGCTGCGCCCGATCCTGATGACCACCGGCGCGATGGTGCTGGGCGCGGTGCCGCTCGCGTTCGCGACCGGGGCCGGCGCCGAGAGCCGGATGCAGATCGGCATGGTCATCGTCGGCGGCATGACCTTCGGCACGCTGCTCACGCTGTTCGTGCTCCCCACGGTGTACACGCTGCTTACGCGGCCGCGCCACCTTCTTGCAGAGCCCGCGGCTGCGGCCACGACGGCCGGGGGCGAGCAGGCGGCGGTCGCGGCGGGCGGCGACGCGCGCCACGATGGGCTCCACGGCGCCCCTGCAGGGCAGGCGGGGCGGTGAGCGTGCGGCAGGTCGTGCTCGACACCGAAACCACCGGCCTGTCGGCCGAGGACGGTCATCGCATCGTCGAGATCGGCTGCATCGAGATCGCCGATCGCCGGCTCACCGGCCGTTCGCTGCACCTCTACCTGAATCCGGAGCGCGAGATCGACGCCGGGGCGCTGGCGGTGCACGGCCTGACGCTCGAACGCCTGCAATCGGAGCCGCGCTTCGGCGAGGTCGCCGACCGTGTGCTCGACTTTCTCGCCGGAGCCGAAGTGCTGATCCACAACGCTCCGTTCGACCTGGGTTTTCTCGACGCCGAGCTCGAGCGGCTGCAACGCCGGCCGTTCGTCACCTGGGTGGCGGGCGTCGTGGACACGCTGGCGATGGCGCGCGAGTTGCACCCCGGCAAGCGCAATTCGCTCGACGCGCTGTGCGAGCGCTATGCGATCTCGAATGCGCACCGCAAGCTGCACGGAGCGCTGCTCGACGCCGAACTGCTGGCCGACGTCTACCTGGCGATGACGCGCGGGCAGGACAGCCTCGAGATCGCGATCGGCAGCGACGTCGCGGCGGCCGACGCGCTGTCGGGTGGGCAGTGGCCGCCGCGCGGACTGCGCGTGCTCGCGGCGCGTGCCGCGGAACTGGCCGAGCACACCGCCACGCTGGAGGCAATCGGCCGCGACGCGAAGGGGCCGGCGCTCTGGACACGGCTGGAGGCGGGGCCGGCCGATCCCGCTGCGGACCACGACGGAGCACGGCGCGGGTGACGGAGCTCCGGTGCCGGTGAAGGTGGGGGCACACGGGGTCGCCGCGGGCATTTCGTCTACACTTCGTGCTCGACCGCGAAGGACAGCATGAAAGAACACCGTCACGCTCGTGCGCGCGAGCGCAAGAGCCACCTGGCGCCGGATGCCGAAAAGCTGGTCTCGTCGGCGCTCGGCCTGGCCAATTCCGGAAGCAGGCTGGAAGACCGCTTCTGGGAGGCGCAATTGTCCACGCGCGTCGACCGCCTGCTCGACAGCGGCCATGTCCAGTCGGTCTACGACGCGCTCGACCGCCTCGACCAGACCGACGGCGAGGCCTACGGCGTGCTGATCGAGGCGGTCGAGGAGTCGTCCGAAACCGTTCCGGTCGAGCTCGACGGCGAGCGCTGGGATGCGCTGCTCGTGGCCGCACCGCTGGTCGTCTGGACGCGCTTTCGCATTCCTTCGGGGCCGATTCCTGTCGAGGTTGCGCAGACCCTGTCGGCGCACTGGCAGGCGCACACGCTGGCCGGTGCCGCCCGCTTCAGGCTGCTTCCCTATCTCTACAGCATCGACCAGTTGCCGCGCGACTTCGGCGAATTGCGCCGGCTCACCCGGCGCCTGGCGCAGGCGGCGGTGTCGGGCCAGGGGCCGAAGCTCGACCTCAAGGCGCTGCCCGAGACCGCCGACATGCTCGCCGACACCCGTTTCCTGCTCGGAGTGGTCGCAGCACCGGCGGGCAAGCCGCTGTTTCGCTGGCAGGAATCCGAGTCGGGCGAGCACGCCAGCCGCGTTGCCTGCCTCGAGCAGTGGATCGCGCAGGCGCGACCGAACATCGAGCCGCTGCTGCAGGGCTGCGGTTTCGAGTGCCTGCTGCCCGACGCCTATCACATCAACCTGCGCGAGTCCGACCGGCGCGTGCGCCCGTATTCGATCCGCGCCGCGGTGCACTTCCTCACGCATGCGCTCGACATCGAGGCCGACGAGATCACTGCGACGATTGCCGCGTTCGGTCACGAGCGGCCCGACGAATACCGCATCGGCATGAGCATCCGCGACAGCGACGAGGTGGCGCACGGCGTCGTCTGGCCGCTGCTGGGCGCCGAGAGCGAGCAGGACGAACCCTCGCCAATGGAGCAGATCCGCGAGGTGCTGCGCGAAGTGGGCGTCAGCGAAGTGCGCGCGTGGCCGGAACTGACCGAGCCGGAGTTCTGCGAAGACTGCGGAATGCCCCTGTACCCCAATGGCAAGGGCGAGATCGTGCACGCCGAGATGCCCGGCGACGTCGAGCCCGAGTCCACGCATTTTCACTGACCGGCCGTCGCGCAGCGGCCGGTTCGCCGGCCCGCGGCGCGCGGCTCTTCAACGCGCGCCGATCCGGTTGCGCGCCTGCGCGATGCGCTGCTCGAGGTAGGCGCCGTAGAAGTCGGGCGACGAATAACCGACGAGCCGCCCGGCGATCTCCCTGCCGTCGGGTCCGATGAAGGCAACGGTGGGGGCTACGCGGACTTCGAGCGAGGCGGCGAGCGCGGCCGGCGTGCGGGGCCGCCCGGCATCGGCCGCGCGGGCCGGGTCGGGTGCGCGCGCCGCGGTGTCGGCGAACGGGGTGCGGTCGCTGAGGTCGTACTCCACCACGCGCAGGCGTTGCGCCGCCTGGCCAGCGGCCAGATGGCGCAGTTGCTCGCGGCGGACCGCTTCGCAATACGGGCAGCCGGGCAACGAGAACAGCGCGACGATCACGATCCCGTCGCGCGCGGCGTCGCGCAGCAGCGCATCGTGCGAGGCGGGGCGCTCGATGCCGTGCGGCGCGCCCGCCGGCGCCGCTTGCGCGCCCGGGTGCATCGAGACGAAGGCGGCCAGCAGCGAGGCAGCGGCCAGTTGCAGTGCGTTCATGGACCAGGGACCGTTCACTCGCACCAGACGTTACCATCGTTTGCCGCACCCGGCGACGCCGGGGAGCATCGCGGCCGCATCGCAGGCCCGGTCTGGGTAATCCCTACCCGATGCGGGGGGTGGCGTTGCCCGACAATTTTGCTATCGTCCACCGACCGCGTTTCCCTGCCGCAGGGCGGTGCATTGCATTCGAAGGAGATCCGAGCATGAATCCCTCACGACGTACCACGCTGCAGCTTGCCGGCGGCGCGGGTCTGTATGGCGCACTGGCCGCGATCGGCCTGCTGCGCCCCGGTTCGGCCGCTGCGCAGGCATTCGACCCGGGCGCGTTCAAGACGTCCGGCGTGGCCGCGACGCTCAAGGCGCTGGGCGCCGAAGGCGCCGCCGAGTCGAAGGATGTCGTGATCGTCGCGCCCGACATCGCCGAAAACGGCGCGGTGGTGCCGGTGGCGATCAGGAGCTCGCTGCCGAAGACGCAGATGATGGCCCTGCTGGTCGAGAAGAATCCGAACGCGCTGGCCGGCGCCTACGAGTTGCTCGAGGGTGCCGATCCCGAGGTGAGCATGCGCATCAAGATGGGCCAGACCTCCGACGTGGTCGCGCTCGTCAAGGCCGATGGCAGGTTCTACCTGGCCAGGAAAGAGGTGAAGGTCACGCTGGGTGGCTGCGGCGGCTGAGCCGCCCTACGCGACGTATCTGGAGACGATCGATGGCAGACCCGATGAAGATTCGCGCCACCGTCAAGGACGGCGGGGCCGACGTGCGCGTGCTGATGGCGCACGAAATGGAGACCGGACAGCGCAAGGACGCCTCCGGCAAGGTCATCCCCGCCTGGCACATCACCGAAGTGACAGCGACGCTGAACGGCAAGCCGGTGCTCAAGGTGCACTGGGGTCCGGCCGTCTCGAAGAATCCCTACCTGCAGTTTCGCGTGAAGGGCGCGAAAGCCGGCGACAAGATCGGCGTGAGCTGGGTCGACAACAAGGGCGACAAACGCACCGACGAGGCGACGGTCGCCGGCTGAGGCCGCCGGCGCGCGAGCCTGTGGGGCGCGCGCAACGGCGCATTCCCCCGGCAGCCATCAGGAGGAGGAGAGCAGGGCATGGCCGATTTCACTCGTGCGGCGAGCCGGCTTCGCAGCGCGGCGGCCGCGGTGTTGCTCGTCGGCTGCGTCGCGGTGGCCGGGGCCGCCGAGCCGATCCCGGTCGTCTACCACCTGAGCGAGGGCCTCGGGCAGGCCCAGCGCGCGATCGTCAACATCCGCAATCACCTGAATGCGGAACCGTCGACGAAGATCGTCGTCGTCACGCATGGCAAGGGCATCGATTTCCTTCTCGAAGGCGCGAAGAACGAACAGGGACAGGAGTTCTCGGCGGCGGTCGCCGAGCTTGCCGGGCGCGGCGTCGAGTTTCGGGTCTGCGACAACACGCTCGTGGGCCGGAACATCCCGAAAGACAGGGTCGTGATGGAAGCGAAGATCGTTCCATCGGGCGTCGCCGAGATCGCCAGGTTGCAGGCCCGGGAGCACTTTGTCTACCTGAAGCCCTGACGCCGGCGGGGCCGGAGCAGTACCGCATCGGTGCCGCCCGACCCGGCCGCCTGCGCAGTCACTCAAAGCAACGAAACGACGGAGACACGAGATGAAGCAATGGCGGAAGTGGAGGCCTGGCCCGGCGATGGCCGGCGCCGTGCTCGCAGGCTCGCTGGCGCTGGCCGCCGGCGCGGCACCTGCCCAGGAGCGCGACATCACCGCAGAGCAGTTCGAGAAATTCCGGCGGGTCATGGAGGAGGCCAACACTGCCGAGCTCTTCGAGGCCAAGGGCGAGGAGTTGTGGAAGGCCAGACGCGGACCGAAGAACGCCTCGCTCGAGCAATGCGACCTCGGCCTGGGGCCGGGAGTGCTCGAGGGCGCCTACGTGCAGACGCCGCGCTACTACCCGGACGTCGGCAAGGTGATGGACATCGAACGGCGGATCGCGCACTGCATGGTCACGCTGCAGGGGTTCAAGCCCGAAGACCTGGCGAAGCAGCCGTTCAGCAACGCGAAGCGGACGCCCGACCTGGTGTCGCTCGTCACCTACGTGGCAGGGCATTCGCGTGGCATGAAGATCGCGGTGCCCCAGTCGCATCCGGAGGAGCGTGAAACCTTCGCGCTCGGCGAGGCGATCTTCTTTCACCGCGCCGGCCCCTGGGATCTGTCCTGCGCCAGCTGCCACGGCGAGGACGGCAAGCGCATCCGCACCCAGAACCTGCCCAACTTCACCAAGCCCGGCACTGCCGACCGCGGCTTCATCGGCTGGCCCGGATACCGGATGACCGGTGGCCTGATGCACACGCTGCAGTGGCGCATGAACGACTGCTTCCGACAGCAGCGCTTCCCCGAGCCGGGTTACCTGTCGGACACCGTGACCGCGCTGCTCGCCTACATGGGCGTGAACGCGAACGGATCGACCTATCGGGGACCGGGAATCAAGCGCTGAACGCGGTGCGACCAGGAGACAGACGATGAAACGAGCAATCATGTGGTCGGGCATCCTCGCCGCAGCCATTGCCGGGGGCTGCGCAACCACCGCTGACCGCGCAGCCTACGACGCGAAGGCCACCGCGACGATCCAGCGCGACTTCCACGCGCGCGGCATCGCCACGATGGATCGGTTGAAGCAGGACGAACTGCAGCTTGCCTGCACCCGGTATCGCGATCATCCCCCGGAGGACGTGCTCGAGCGCCTGGAAGCGCAGCAGAGGGCGACGATCAGGCTGCCGGCCGACGGCGTTCTCTCCGGCGACTGGAAGCGCGGCGCGGCGCTTGCCGAGAGCGGCCGCGGCATGAGCTGGAGCGACAAGCCGGGAACGCCGAGTGGGGGCAGCTGCTACAACTGCCATGAACTCGCACCGCAGCAGACCTCGTTCGGCACGATGGGCCCGAGCCTGCGCCGGTTCGGCAAGCTGCGCGGCTACACCGCCGAGGTGCAGAAGTACGCCTATGAGCGCATCTACAATTCGAAGGCATTCGCGCCGTGCTCGGCGATGCCGCGCTTCGGCACTTCGGGCACGCTCACCGAGCAGCAGATCAAGGACCTGGTCGCCTACCTGACCGATCCGGAGTCGCCCGTCAACAAGTGAGCGGTTCGTTCGGCGGGCCGCCTGCGCGCGGCCCTCGTTTCGTCCGCGTTCCGGACGGGCACTTCACGCGGGTCGGACGGTGATGGATCGAAGGGAGTTCCTGCAGGTTCTCGCGACCGCCTCGGCCGCCGGCTTGCCGCTGCAGGCGTACGCGTCGAGCGGCGCCGCCACCATGTACGAGGTGCCGCGCTTCGGCAACGTGAGCCTGCTGCACTTCACCGACTGCCACGCGCAGCTGTTGCCGATCTACTTCCGCGAGCCGAGCGTGAACCTCGGCGTTGCCGGGGCCCGCGGACGGCCGCCCCACCTGGTTGGCGAGCACCTGCTGAAGGCATTCGGCGTGCAGCCGGGAACGCCCGAGGCGCACGCGTTCACCTTCCTCGACTTCGAAGCGGCCGCGCGCACCTACGGCAAGGTTGGCGGCTTCGCGCACCTGGCCACCCTCGTCAGGCAGTTGAAGGCTTCGCGTCCCGGCGCGTTGCTGCTCGACGGTGGCGACACCTGGCAGGGCTCGGCCACCGCGTTGTGGTCGAAGGGCCAGGACATGGTCGACGCGTGCAAGCTGCTCGGCGTCGACGTGATGACCGGCCACTGGGAGTTCACGCTGGGCGCGAAACGGGTCGAGGAAATCGTCGCGAAGGACCTCCGGGGCCGCGTCGACTTCGTCGCGCAGAACGTGCGCACGACCGATTTCGAAGACCCGGTGTTCGCTTCGCACACGGTGCGCGAAATCAACGGCGTGCCGGTGGCGATCATCGGCCAGGCGTTTCCCTACACGCCGATCGCCAATCCGCGCCACCTGGTCCCCGACTGGAGCTTCGGCATCCAGGACGAGCGGCTGCAGAAGATCGTCGATGAAGTGCGCGCCAGGGGCGCGCAGGTGGTGGTGCTGCTTTCGCACAATGGCATGGACGTCGACCTGAAGCTGGCCACGCGGGTCGCCGGCATCGACGCGATCCTCGGCGGCCACACGCACGACGGCGTGCCCCAGCCGGTGCCGATCCGCAATGCGGGCGGCGTCACGCTGGTGACCAACGCGGGCTCGAACGGCAAGTTCCTCGGCGTGCTCGATTTCGACGTGCGCGGCGGCAAGGTCGACGGTTTCCGCTATCGCCTGCTTCCGGTGTTCGCGAACCTGCTGCCGGCCGATCCGGCGATGCAGGCGCTGATCGAGCGGGTGCGGGCGCCGCATCGCGCGCGGCTCGAGCAACCGCTGGCGGTCACCGAGGCGCTGCTGTACCGGCGCGGCAACTTCAACGGCACCTTCGATCAGCTGATCCTCGACGCACTGATGGAGGTCAAGGGTGCGCAGATCGCGTTCTCGCCGGGTTTTCGCTGGGGCACCACGCTGCTGCCAGGGCAGACGATCACGCGCGAGCACCTGATGGACCAGACCGCGATCACCTACCCGTTCACCACGGTGAACGACTTCTCCGGCGAGATGATCAAGACGATCCTCGAGGACGTTGCCGACAACCTGTTCAATCCCGATCCCTACTACCAGCAGGGCGGCGACATGGTACGCGTGGGCGGGCTCACCTATGCCTGTGACCCGAATGCCCCGATGGGCAGCCGGATCTCCGACATGCGGCTCGACGGCAAGCCGATCGACGCGAAGCGCAGCTACCGGGTCGCCGGCTGGGCGCCGGTGGCCGAGGGTGCCGGCGGCGAGCCGGTCTGGGAAGTGGTGGAGCGCTGGCTGACGGGCAGGGGCACCGTGACGCCGCGCAGGCTCAACCTGCCGCGTTTGATCGGAATGAAAGACAATCCCGGCATCGGCTGAGACAATCGCTGCTGTCCACCACCCGCACGAGATCCGGGGATCGCATGTCGCACGCGTTCGAGTCGTCATCCGTCCGGGGTCGGCGCCGCCTGTTGCGGCGCGCCGCCGGGTTTGCGTTGGCTGGCCTGTCGGCCCCGGTGCTCGCGCAGTCGGGTGCCGCGCCGGGAGCGGCGCCGCGCGGGGCTGCCCGCACCGATCCACCCGCGATCGGCGCCAGGATCGAGTTGCCGGCCGCCCGGTTGCTCGACGGCCGCGAGTTGCCGCCCGCGTACTGGCGCGACAAGGTGCTGGTGATCGAACTGTGGGCGACCTGGTGCCCGTTCTGCAAGCGGCAGAATCCGCACCTCGACCAACTGCACCGCGCGCACGCCGGATCGGGACTCGAGGTGCTGGGGCTGTCGATAGACCGCAGGCCAGAGGACGCGCAGCAGTACATGCGCGAGCACGGTTACGCGTTTCACGCCGCGATGTTCGATGCGCAGTGGCAGGCGGCCATCGGGCGCCCCAAGGGACTGCCGATCGTCTGGGTGATCGGCCGCGACGCCAGGCTCAGGCAGATCGAGATCGGCGAGATGTTTCCCGAAGACATCGAGGAACTCGCACGCTGGAGGACATCATGACCCTCTCCGGATTCCGCAGCGCCGCACTGGTCGCGCTGCTGTCGCTCGGTGCGCCTGCTGCCATGGCCGAATCCACCTTCACCACGAAGAGCCTCACCGTCGAGGTTGCGCTGAAGGCGGCGCAGGCGGCGCTCGAGGCCTGCCGCAAGGGCGGCTACCAGGTCGGCGTCGCGGTGAGCGATCGCAGCGGCGTGCTGCAGGTCTACTTGCGCGATCGTTTCGCCGGTGCGCACACGGTCGAGGTGGCCGCCAACAAGGCCTGGACCGCAGCGTCCTTTCGCATCTCCACGGCCGAACTGGCCGCCGAGACGCAGGCCGGCAAGCCGATGAGTGCGATCCGCGACATTCCGCGCGTGGCCGCGCTGGGCGGCGGTCTGCCGATCGAGGCCGCGGGCTCCACCGTGGCCGGCATCGGCGTATCCGGCGCCCCCGGAGGCACCGCCGACGAGGCCTGCGCGCGTGCGGGCATCGAGGCGATCCGCGCCGACATCGAGTTCTGACTCCTGCCGTGATGCTCGCGCGCCCGCCGCGGCCGTCCGCCGTCGAAGAGGACTGCGGTTGCGACCGGCATCCGCGGTTGCGGTGGGTGCTTTGGCTGCTCTGGCTCGCGGTCGTGCTCGGCCTGGCGATCTTCACCGGCCACGGGCTGGGGTTCGGGAGCTGACGCCCGGGCGCCCATCGGGGTGGCTCGCCCTCCTGGTCCAGAATGTCGGCCATGCCGACCGGTCTCGTCCACGCCGGATTCTTTCGGCCCGGGTTCCTGCGTACCGGCAGTGCCTTCGTCGCCGGGCTGGCGCTGGCCGCGGGGGCGCTGGCGCATACCCCCGAGGAGCGCTGCCTGCTCGATGCGTTGCGCCGGGCGACGCCGCTCACCACGGTCGAGGAGCTTCGCGCCGGATGCGTCGAGCCGCCGGCGCCCGAGCCTGCGCGCGTCGCGCCGGCGCCGGAATCGCTCGCGCCGCCGTCGGCGGCGGGCGGTTCGATCGCGGGCCCCACGGTCGGTGTCGTCCGCGACACGCCGCAGGGCCTGTCGGTGGCGCCGGCCTCCCGATCGAAACCCGTCGGCGACTCGCCGGTGCGCCGGCGCATCGAGGAGGAGGGAGTGCTCTGGAGCGAGCGTTTCGTGCTGCTGCCGCACCGGCCGAACTACCTTCTGCCGTTCAGTCACTCGCTCGATGCGCCGGGAACTGCCGGCGCCGCGCCGGTGCAGCGCAACGAGGTCAAGTTCCAGGTGAGCTTCAAGTTCCCGTTGACGCCGCCGCTGTACGACGGGCGCCTCGCGGTGTTCTTCGCGTATACGGGGCGGTCGTGGTGGCAGGCGTACAACAGCGAACGCTCGAGTCCGTTTCGCGAATACAGCCACGAACCCGAGGTCTTCGCGTCGTGGGCCCCGACGATGCGGTTGCTCGGCTGGGACTGGCGGGTGGCCTCGGCGGGCTTCGTACACCAGTCGAACGGGCGCGCCGGCGAGTTCTCGCGCAGCTGGAACCGGCTGTTCGTCGAGGCGCTGCTCGACCGGCCCGGTCCATGGTGGATCGGCATCCGTCCATGGTGGCGCATTCCCGAAGACGCCAAGCCGACCCCGGACTCGCCCAGGGGCGACGACAATCCGGACATCACGCGTTATGCAGGCCACGGAGAGCTGCGCGTCGGCTACGCGGGCGGGCTGCACAACTGGACGCTGACGATGCGGCGCAGCCTGTCGGATGGCGGCAAGGGCGCGGTGCAGCTCGACTACAGCCGCCCCACCGGCATCAGCCCGAACCTGCGCTGGCACGTCCAGTACTTCGACGGCTACGGCGAGAACCTGCTCGATTACCGAACGCGGATCAGGCGCATCGGCCTGGGCGTGATGCTCAACGACTGGTACTGAGCGCACCGATCAGCGGTACAGGGCCTCGATCTCGGCCGCGTAGGCCTGGTAGATGCTCGCGCGGCGCACCTTCATCGTCGCCGTGACCTCGCCCTCGTCGTGGTCGAGTTCCTTCGTGAGCAGATGGAAGCGTCGCACCTGTGCGACCGGTGCCAGCTGCGCGTTGCCGCGCGCGATCTCCGACTCGATCAGTTCGCGCACGCTGGGGTTCTCGGCCAGCGAGCGGAAGTGGGTGAACGCGATGCGCTGCGATTCGGCCCACTTGGCGACCGTCTCGAAGTCGATCTGCACCAGCGCCGACACGAAGCGCCGGCCGTCGGCGATCACGATGCACTCGCGGATGAACGGGCTCGCCTTCATCGTGTTCTCGATCTCCGACGGCGTGAGGTTCTTGCCGCCCGCGGTGATCATGATGTCCTTGAGCCGGTCGACGATGCGCAGCTGCCCGTCTTCCTCGCGCACCACGTCGCCGGTGTGCAGCCAGCCGTCGCGGATCGTCGCGGCGGTGGCCTCCGGATTCCTGTAATAGCCCAGGAAGACCATGTCGCCGCGCACCAGCAGCTCGCCCTCGGCGCCGATGCGGTACTCGACGCCGAGCGTGGGTTCGCCGACGGTGCCGATGCGTACGCGGTCGAGCCGCTGGCCGGTGATCATTCCGGTGGACTCGGTGAGTCCGTAGACCTCGACCAGCGGGACGCCGATCGTGCGGAAGAACCGCACGACCGCCGGCGGAATCGACGCGGCGCCGGTCAGCGCGACGCGCGTGCACCGCAGTCCGATGAAGTTCTGCAGCGCGCGGAAGATCGCGAGCCAGGCGATCGCGAAGCGCAGCTTCTCGGAGATCGTGCGCTGCTGCGGGGCCTTCGCGGCGAAGGGTTCGCACGCGGTCATCGCGCGCTCGAACAGCGCGCGCCGCAGTCGTCCGGTCTCCTGCATCCTGATCTGGATCGACGCGTGCAGTTTCTCCCAGATGCGCGGCACGCCGAGGAACATCGTCGGGGCCACTTCGCGAAGATCTTCCTGCACGGTGCGGATCGACTCGCCGAAGTTCACCTGCGAGCCGAGGTAGATCGGCACGAAGGTGGTCAGCATCTGCTCGGCGACGTGGCAAAGCGGCAGATAGGACAGGTGGGTCGTGTCCGGACGCAGCTCCAGACGCTCGACGATGCCGGGGACCACCGCGCGGATGTTGCCGTAGCTGATCATCGCGCCCTTGGGCCGGCCGGTCGAGCCCGAGGTGTAGATCATGAGGGCGACATCGTCGAGCGTCTGCGCGGCGAGCACTTCGTCGACCAGCGCCGGGTGCGCCGCCTCGTGCTGCGCGCCCAGCCGCTCGATCTCGTCGAACGGCTTGACCAGTTCGCGGTGTTCCGGCGGCGTGTTGCGCAGGCCCTTCTTCTCCATGACCACGATCGCGCGCAGCCGCGGCAGTTGCGCGCGTGCCGCGATCACCTTGTCGGTCTGCTCCTGGTCTTCGCAGACCACGATGTCGACGTCTGCGTGGCCGAGCACGTACGCGACCTCGGAAGTCGGGCTGGTCGGATACACGCCCACGGTGACCGCGCCGACCAGGCTCGTGCCGAGCTGCGCGAGCACCCATTCGACCCGGTTCTCCGAGAGGACGCCGACGTGCCCGCCGGCGCGCAGGCCGAGTGCGCGCAGCCCGTGGCCGACGTGGCACGCCCGCCGCCACCAGGTCTGCCAGTCGACCGGGTTCCAGATGCCGAATTCCTTCTGCCGGATGGCGATCGCGTCCGGCCGCAGCCGCGCCTGCTCGCGCAGCATCTGCGCCAGCGTGAGCGGCGGCAGCGCCGGCAGCGTCACGACAGCCAGCGCTTGCGGCGCTTGTAGTGCTTGACGTCGCGGAAGCTGCGCGCTTCGCCCGCGCCGCCCATGCCGAGGTAGAACTCGCGCACGTCCTGGTCGGCGGCGAGCCGCTCGCTGCTGCCGTCGATCACGACCTTGCCCATCTCCATGATGTAGCCATAGTGCGCTACCGCCAGTGCCACCGATGCGTTCTGCTCGACCAGCAGCATCGACACCTGCTGCTCGGCGTTGATCCGCGCGATGATCGCGAAAATGCTCTCCACCAGCAGCGGCGACAATCCGAGCGAGGGCTCGTCGAGCAGCATCAGCGTGGGGCGCGCGATCAGCGCGCGGCCGATCGCGAGCATCTGCTGCTCGCCGCCCGACAGGTAGCCGGCGAGCCCGTTGCGGCGCTCGTACAGGCGCGGGAAATACTCGTAGACCAGGTCGAAGCCCGAGCGCGCCGCGCCGGCAGCCTCGCGCCTGCCGGCCAGCGCGTAGGTGGCCGCCAGCAGGTTCTCCTCCACCGTCAGGTCCTCGAACACGTGCCGGCCTTCCATCACGTGGAACAGCCCGGCGCGCACCAGCGCGTGCGGCGCCAGGCGCGCCGTGTCGCGGCCGTCGAAGCGCACGCCACCCGCCGTCATCTCGCCGTCTTCGAGCGCGAGCAGGTTCGACACCGCCTTGAGCGTGGTCGACTTGCCCGCGCCGTTGGAGCCGAGCAGCGCCACGATGCGCCCGCGCGGCACCGACAGCGACAACCCGCGCAGCACCTGCACCGCGCGGTTGTAGATCACCTCGATGTTGTTGATCTCGAGGACGGCGTCGTCGCTCACGGGCGGCTCACTCCAGCGCGATCCAGTCCGACACCGGCACCATCTTCTGCTGCTTGACGTCGGCGCGCACGATCCGGCCCACCGGAATCGAGTTGCCCTTGATGGAGATCGGCACGCCGATGATGCCGCCGGTGTCGAAGTCGCGGATCGAATTGAGCGCGGCCTTGAGGTTCTTGCCGTTCAGTTCCTTGCCGGCGTCGAGCGTGCGCCTGGCCGACTCGGCGAACAGCATCGTGGTGAGGAAGGCCTGCATGTAGGCGTTGCTCTGGTACTCGGGCCGCATCTGGCGGATCTTCTCGAGCATCGGCGCCTTCGGGTCGGTCTCGTAGTAGTAGCGGAACGGCATCACTCCCATGAAGCCTTCGGCGGCCTCGCCCATCTTCATGACCATCGAGTGGTCCATGGTCCAGAAGGTGCCCATGAACTGGCTGGTCATGCCCATCTTCTTCGCCTGCGTGACGAACTCCGGGATCGGCGCGAGCACGTAGCCGTGGAAGATCGTGTAGTCGGGCGCGGCGCGGCGCAGCTTGATCACCTCGGCCGAGACGTCGACGCTGCCCGGCGCGGTCATGATCTCGGCGGCGACGGTGAGGCCGAGCTTCTTCGCCAGTTCGCGGCCCGGTTCGACCGGATCGCGACCGAACTCGGAGTCGGAGTATACGAACGCCACCTTGGCGCCGGGCTTGGCCTTCGCAATGTAGCGCAGCAGGATGCCGAACATCTCGGTGTAGTCGGGCCCGACCAGGAACTGGTACGGATACTTCTGCGGATTGTTGATCTCGGTGGCGAACGAGGCGCCGGCCATGAGGATCGTGCCCATCCGGTCGAGTTCGGGGTTGATCGTCTTGGCGAACGCGGTCGAGTCGCCGTAATACAGGTTGACCTTGTTCTGGCTCGTGATCTTCTTGAACGCCGCGACCGACGCGTCGACCTTGTAGGCGGTGTCCTCGGGCACGTAGCGCAGCTTGCGGCCCTTGATGCCGCCGGCGTCGTTGACGATCTTCACGTAGTCCTGGATGCCGGCGTGGATGCCGATGCCGGCGAACGCGAAGACGCCGGTCATCGGGATCGAGCCTCCGATGACGATGTCTTCGGGCTGCGCCTGCGCCGCGGGGGCGAGCGCGAGGCCGGCGGCGGCCGCGAACGCGGCCATCAGTTGGCGCCGGGCGTGTCCGCGGCGGGTCGGTTGCTTCATGTCGTCCTCCTTGTCGGGCATGGTGGTGAACGGGCGAGCGGGCTCGCTCAGGTGCGGAACGGGTAGAGGTGAAAGAAGCGGCGCACGCGCCGCCAGATTTCGGTCAGTCCGTGCGGCTCGAAGATCAGGAACCCCACGATCAGCGCGCCGAAGACCATGGTGCGCACCGGCGAGAGGACCAGCGCGGCGTTGCCTCCCAGCGGCAGCCAGCCGACGAGCAGCTTGAGCAGTTCGGGCACCATCGTCATGAACGCCGCTCCGAGTATGCCGCCGAGGATCGTTCCCATGCCGCCGACGATGATCGCGGCGAGGAAGAAGATCGACATGATCAGCGGGAAGCTCTCCGGCGTGACGACGCGGAAGAAATACGCCCAGAGACCTCCGGCGACGCCGGCGTAGAACGACGAGAGCGCGAACGACAGCAGCTTGTAGCGCAGCAGCGGGATGCCGAGCACTTCCGCCGAGATGTCGCGGTCGCGAATCGCGATGAACGCGCGGCCGATGCGCGTGCGGAACAGGTTGGCCGCGCCGGCGACCATCAGCACCGTGATCGGCACGACCAGCCAGTAGATGCGGAACGAGGTGTCGAGCGCCACGCCGAACACGCTGGCCGGCGGAAGCGACAGGCCGGCGGTGCCTCCGGTGAGCGAACTCCAGTTCGCGAACAGGAAGTGCGCGATGAACGACGCAGCGATGGTGGCGATCGCCAGGTACAGGCCCTTGACGCGCAGCGACGGGATGCCGACCACGACGCCGCCGGCCATCGCGACCACGCCCGCGGCCGCGAGGTTCAGCAGCGCCGGCGTGCCGGCGCGCAACTCGAGCACCGCCACCGTGTAGGCACCCAGCCCCATGAACGCCGCCTGGCCGAGGCTCACCAGCCCGGTGTAGCCGGTGAGAATGTTCAGGCCGGTGGCGCTGGCGACGTGGATCGCCACCAGGCAGGCGAGGTAGAGCCAGTACGAGTTGGCGACGAACGGGAACGCGAGCAGCGTCGCGCCGAGCGCGGCCGTCCACGCCCATTGGGTGCGCGAGTCGAGCAGTGCCTCGTCGGACGCGTAGCTCTGGCGGGCAGCGCCGATTCTCATGTCGCGTCCGTCACAGTCGCTCGATCTCGCGGGTGCCGAACAGTCCGTACGGGCGCACCATCAGGATCAGCACCAGCAGCACGAACGTGGAGAGCACCTTGAACTCGCCGCCGAGGTAGGCGCCGGCCAGCGCCTCGACGAGGCCGATGAACAGCCCGCCGACGAGCGCGCCCGCAATGCTGTCCAGGCCGCCGAAGATCACGACCACAAGCACTGTCAGCCCGAAGATTCCCATCGTCGACGAGATTCCGCCGATCGCGCCGACCACGATGCCGGCCACCGCGCCGATCATGCCGGCGACGGTCCAGGAGAGCGAGAACACGCGCGGCACGTCGATGCCCATCGAGTACGCGGCCGCCTGATCGGAGGCGGTCGCGCGCAGCGCGACGCCGCCGCGCCAGAAGCGGAACACCGCGAGCACCGCGGCGATCAGCCCGGACGCCACGAGGAAGCCGTAGAACACCTTGGGCGAGACGAACGCCTCGCCGATCATCACCGGATCGGACGGCATGAAGCTGGGCAACAACCGCGGGTCGGCTGTCCAGATCAGTTCGACCATTCCGACCAGAATCGACCCCAGCCCCACGGTGACCATGAACACCGCGATCGGCGATTCACCGAGCATCGGCCGGATCATCGTGCGCTCGACCAGCGCGCCGAGCAGGCCGCCGGCAGCGACGGCGCCCAGGATCGCCGCCCAGACCGGCAGGGCCATGCCGGCGGCGAAGGCGAAGAACACATAGGCGCCGAACATCAGCATTTCGCCGATTGCCAGATTCACCACGCGCGTGGCCTTGTAGATCATCACGAAGGCGAGGCCGGTGAGCGCATAGAGCCCTCCGGTGCCGAGGCCCGCGAGCGAGATTTCGAGGAAGTACAGCCAGTCGAGATTCACGACGACCCTCCGCAGGCCGCGGCGACGAGCTTGCGGCGCAACTCGGCGACATCGCCCGATCCGAGGTACGCGCGGATCACTTCCGGGTCGTTCTGCACCGCGGCGGGCGCGCCCGCGGCGATGACCTGGCCGAAATTGAGCACCACCACGTGGTCGGAGATGTCCATCACCATCCCCATGTCGTGCTCGACCATCAGCACCGTGATGCCCCACTCCGCGCGCAGGTCGAGAATGAAGCGCGCCATGTCCTCGGTCTCTTCGCGGTTCATACCGGCGACCGGTTCATCGAGCATCAGGATCTTCGGCTGCATCGCCAGTGCGCGGGCCATCTCGACGCGCTTTTGCAGGCCGTAGGACAGCGCCGCGACCGGCGCGTGGCGGATGTGGTCGATCTCCAGGAAGTCGATGATCCGTTCCTCGATTTCGGCGCGCAGCGCGACTTCCTCGCGGCGCGCACGGCCGAAGTAGACCAGCGCGTCGAACACGTTGGTGCGCATGTGGCAATGCCGGCCGAGCTTGATGTTGTCGAGCACCGTCATGCCGCGAAACAGCGCGATGTTCTGGAAGCTGCGCGCCAGGCCGAGCGCGGCGCGCCGGGGCGCGGGGAGCCGGGTGATGTCGCGTCCCTCGAAGCGGATCGACCCGGACTGCGGCCGGTAGAACCCCGAGACGGTGTTGAACAGCGAAGTCTTGCCCGCGCCGTTCGGGCCGATGACCGAGGTGATCGATCCGGCCGCGACGTCGAAGCCCACGCCGCTCAACGCCCTGACGCCGCCGAAGGCGAGCGTGATCGCGTCGAGTTCGAGCAGGCGCGGTTCGCGACGGGTTTCGGTGGGCAGCGGGTTGTCGGCCGGCCGGGTCACGCGGGCGCCGGAGTCGGTGAAGCTGCCGCAGAGTCTGTCGGAAGCCGCAGGAGCGCGCAAGGCCGCGTGTGATCGGGGTTTCCCCCGTTGCGGAGAAAACGAAAGCCGGGGCCGGCGCGCTGCGCCGGCCCCGGCTCGTGGAAGTTCGGATCAGATCAGGTCTTGCACTCGTTCGCCAGCTGGCGGCCGTGCTTGGTGTCGAGCAGCATCGACTTGGTGGCGATCACGAGCCAGACGAGCCCGGACTGTGCATCTTCGTAGCGCAGCGCACCGCTGCGCGCGCCCACGGCGTGCATCCTGTATTCCTTCTTGTCGAACTGCACGACCGCCGACGACATGTCGGCCGAGACCTCGCGCACGTTCACGCTGCGGTTGAGGTCGCAGCGGTAGACGCCGGTGGGCAGCTTGAAGCCGTGCGGATTGAAGCCGGCCTGGTCGGCCGAAGCGGCGGGCATCGGGGCGCTGGCCAGGGATGCGCCGAGAACGAACGCAGCGAGCGTGGAAAACTGGGTGATCGAACGCATGTCGGACTCCGCAAAGACCCGGCTGGCGAGCCCCTGGACGGGGCGCCCTGTTCTTGCGCCGGAGTATACGCATGCTGCCCGGCGTTGGACACGGATGCTGCGCGTGTCGTCGTTTTTGTGCAAGCGGGAAGGGGCGGGCGCGGCGACGGGCGGCGGCGGCGCGCGCGTGGACGGTCGGCGCCAATCCGCTTCAGGTGCCCCGGCCCGCAGTTGCACCGGCCTGCGGGTTCGCGGCTGCGCTAACGGCCGATCCCGGATAGAGCCGTGCGAGCACCTCTGTCATCGCATCGACGAGCGCCGGGTGCAGTGCTGCCTTCAGCATCGATTCGGCGTCGGCGTGCGTGCGCGGTTGCCGGAGCGGTTCGAACGCTGCACGACGTTCGGCGAGCACTGCTTCCACCACGCCGCGCCAGTGCGGCGGGTATTCGGACTCCGCCCAGTCGCCCCGGCCGCGTCCGTAGTGCGCCACCGCCAGGTATCCGAGCAGCGCGGTCACGGCCAGTTCGTCGAGCGCGGCCTCGGACCAGGTGACCGACGGGATCTGCGCGCCGCGCACGATGTTGTAGCCGCGTGCGAGCCCGAATGCGCCGAGTGCGCCGACGATGCCACCGGTGAGCATGCCCGCGCCGAAGCTCAGGCCACCGGTGGCGAGGTCGGCCTTCAGTCCGGCAAGCGCGCCCGTGACGACGCCGCCGAGAACCGCGGCCCTGGCCTCGTCGAGCCGCTCGCTCACCGTGTAGTGCGCGGCCACCCGCTCGAGCACCTCGCTCGTCGAGGCGCGGCCCTCCAGTTCGTGCAGGCCGATCAGTCGCGCGGTGCCCGCGCGAACCTCGGCATCCAGCCGCTCGGCGAGCAGCTGCATTGCGCGGCGCCGGCCCGGCGCGGCGTCGTCCGCATCGGTTCGCGCGCCGCGCAGCGTGCCCAGCGCGGCGCCCGCCTCGCGCAGCCGCCCGAACACGCCGCTGTCGGGCAGGGGCTCGCGGTCGGCGGCGGCGCGCGCGAGTACTTCGGCGAGAACTCCCATCGACGCTTCGAACACCGAACGGCGCCGCTCGATCCACGCATCGACGAGCCGCGCGCAGGCAGTGCGCCGGGGCTCGGGAAGCAGCGACTGCACGGTGCGCAGCAGCGTCGCTTCCTGCACCCAGCAGCGCGCGAACGCGTCGAGCGGCAGCACTGCGCGCACCACCGGCACCGCGGCCAGCCGGTCGCGCCAGGCCTGCACTTCGGCCGCTTCCTCGGGCGGTGTGCGCGGCGGCCCGAGCTGGTTGAGCAGCACCACGACCGGCTTGCCGATCCATTGCAGCACCTGCATTTCGCTTCCGAGGTAGCCAGGGCCTTCGGGCAGTTCGGACGCGTTGACCAGATAGAGCACCAGGTCGGCGCCGTCGCGCACGTTGCGCACTGCCTGCTGGCTCGACCAGAACGCGCGGTCGCGAAAGCGGTCCCAGACCTGCCCCAGGAACCAGCCGATCGGTTCGGACGAGGCGGCGAGCCGGCGCGCGAGCCGCGCGCTGTCCCCGAAACCGGGGGTGTCCCAGAGCAGCATGCGGTCGCCGTCGGCGGTCTCGATCATCGTGTGCGCTTCGGCCGCCTCGGTGACGTGCGCCTGGTCGCGCACCACGCCCACGTCGCGACCGAGGAGCGTGCGCGCCAGCGTCGTCTTGCCGACGTTGGTGTGCGACACCAGGCTGAGGGCGATGGTCTGCGCCATCAGTTCGCCGTTGCGGCGGCGGTCCCGGCCAGCCGGTCGAGCGCCTCGCGCAGTGCGCGCGCCGCCTGCGCCGGATCGTGCTGCGCGAGGTCCAGGATCAGGGCGCGATGCCCGTGCTCGGCCAGGAAAGTGCTCCAGTTCGAGCGGCGCTCCTCGCGGCGGCGCACCGCGGCCGGATCGGCGTTGCCGAAGCGCGCGACGAATGCGGACTCGTCGACCAGCGCCAGCAGCCCCGCTCCGGCGGGCAGCGCAGCAGACAAAGCGTCGACGAAGGCGCCCTGGGCCTGCGCCTCGGGCGTTGCCGTCGAGGCGAACAGGGCCAACACCAGCGTCGGCGCCGGGGCGCTCGCCGCAGCCTGTGCCAGCGTGTCCGCGGCGCTCTCCTCGTCGCCGTAGGCGACCGGGCGTGCCACCGTCAATGCGGTCTTCGTGCCCAGCACCGCGGCCAGCATCGCGCGCAGGCCCAGCACTGCCTGCGGCGCAGGCGCCTGCGCGTGCGCGACGGCCACCACGCTGGCCGGCTCGCCGCGGTGCGCGCGCACCAGCGAGGCGAAATATGCGTCATCGAGCGGCAGCGGGAAGCGGGTGGCGAGGCGGTGCTCGCGCAGGCGGTCGACGAGCGCCAGCATCAGCCGCGGCAGCACGACGACGAGCCCGACCGTCACCGCGTACAGGTGAATCCAGCTCGCTGCCGGTTCGCCCGCCGACTCGGGAAAGCGCATCGCCTCGAGTCGTGCAGCGTCGGGCAGCGCGATGCCGGTGAGCGCCGAGGCCGGGCCCAGCACCAGCGCGAGCAGCGCCCGCACCGCGGGTGCGTGCAGGAACGTGCTCTCCCATCCGGCGCGGAACTCCAGCCCGAGTCCGCGCAGATACATGCCGCACAAGGCCCCGAGCGCGAATGCGATCGCGCCCGCGTGCAGCACCCGCGCAATGCGCGCGCCGTTGAGCTTCGCGCTGGCACGTGCCCAGTCGAGTGCAAAGCGCGCGAGCGGCGCGTCCGCGGCCGCGTCAGCCGACTTCGCCTGCGCGGCATGCGCGACGCGGGCGACCAGCCGCGCGATCGGGCCGTGCCGGGGCGGGCTGCGCCGTGCCGCCGAGGCGATCGCGCGCGCGGCGATCGCCACGTAGACCGTAAGGTTCCAGGCAATCAGCGCGAGCAGCGGCGGTGCGAGCAGGTTGATCCGGTGGCGCGCGCCGATCGCGTCGCTTGCCGCGCCGAGCGCGAATGCGACCAGCGCCAGCGCCCAGCCGACCCACGGCCGCCAGGCGAGCGCGCGCAAGCTGCGCCGTACGCGCGCATCGACCGCGCACAGGCGCTCGGCTCCCAGCTGCGCGCGCCGGGCGACGAACGAAGCGGCGCTCGCGCCCTCGCCCTCGACTTCGGCCGCCGCGCGGCTGGCCCAGTCGGCGTCCTCGGCGCTCCAGGCGCCGGACCGCGGCAGTGCGGTCTCGAAGGCGCGCACCAGCAGCGCGTTGCGTGCCTCGTTCTCGGTCATCGCGATCCGCGGGCTTCCGTCGCTGCCGCGCTCAGCGATACGCGGCGCTCGCGCGCGCGAGACGCTCGGCGACCCTGCGACGCAGCGAGTCGGGCGCGATCACCTCGACCTGCTCGCCGTGACGCAGGATGTCCATCTCGAGCTCCGGAGTCGCGCCGTAGGGCACGCGCAGCTCGAAGCGTCCGTCTTCGAGCTCGCGGGTGCGCTGCTGCGGATGCCAGACCTCGGCACGTACCCAGCGGGCCGCATCGGCCGAGAAGCGCAGCTTGGCCCAGGCGAGCCGGCGGCCGCGGTAGATGCCGTAGCCCGAGCCGAGCTGCCGGTCGACCTCGGAGAGCGAGACCTCGCGGGCGCGCCGCTCGACCAGTCGCGCCTCCTCGACCGCGTCGAGCGCGAACACTTTCAGCGCTTCGCTGCGGTGGCACCAGGCGTCGAGATACCAGGCATTTCGGTAGTGCACCAGGCGCTGTGGCGAGACCTCGCGCAGGCCGTGAACATTGCGCGAGCGCGTGAAATACGCGAACTCCAGCCGTCGCCGCGAGACCAGCGCATGGCCGACCACCTCGAAGCAGTTCGGCGCGACCGGGCGGTTGTGTGCCGGCAGCACGCGCACCCGCTTCATGATCTCGTCGGCCGAATCGCTGGTGGTGCCCATCAAGGCCTTCAGGCGCGCCACCAGCGGCTGGATGTGCGGGCCGAGCAGCCCGCCGGTGTCCAGGTCGACCAGCATCCGGTGCATCGTGAGCAGCGCGAGGATCTCGCGATCGCTGAACCACAGCCCCGGCAATCCGTACTGCGGGCCGAACTGCGACGGCGCGAAGCGGTAACCGCCCTGGTCGCGGTCGAAGACGATCGGCGCGTTCAGGCGGTCGCGCATGTAGGCGATGTCGCGCTTGAGCGTGGCCGGCGAGATCTCCAGTTCGGCCCGCAGGTCGTCGAACGGCACCACCTTGCGCTGGTGGATCAGCTGGTCGATCCGGTACAGGCGTTCGGTCTGGTTCATCCGGGCCTCCGCAACCGCCTCATCGCTCCGCGGCGGATTCAGGCCGCCGCGGCGCGCGGGGCACCCGCCAACGGCAGGCTCACCCTGAAGCAGGCGCCGGGCGCACCGTCGGGCAGCAGCGTCAGCGATCCGCCGTGCCGGCGCATGATCTGCCAGCTGATCGCCAGCCCCAGGCCTGCGCCCGCGGCCGGGGTCTGGGTGTGCGCCCAGCCACGCAGGAACTTCGAGAAGATCAGGTCGCGCTCTTCCGGAAGGACGCCCGGGCCGTTGTCGGCGACCAGGACCTCGAAGTTCTCGCCGTTGACCCGGCTGCTCACGCGCACCCAGGGATCGGCGCTGGTGTTGTAATTGATCGCGTTCGAGACCAGGTTGATGAACACCTGGCTCAGCCGGTCGGCATCGGCGCGCGCGATCGCGCCGCGCACGCGCGCCAGGCTCTGCAGCCGCACGCCCGAGGTCGCGGCCAGCCCCTGGCAGGTGCGCATCGCGCTCTCGAGCGCATCGTCCGGATCGGTGGGCGCGAGCTTCAGCGGCGCCTCGCCGCGCTCGACCAGGCTCAGGTCGAGGATGCTGTCGAGCAGGCGCGTCAGCCGGATGCTCTCCTCGTGGATGATGCGCACGAAGCGCGCGATCTTCTCGCTTTCCAGGTCCTTCGAGTCGAGCAGGATCTCGGAGAACGAGCGGATCGAGGTCATCGGTGTGCGCACCTCGTGGCTCACCTGGCTCAGGAAGTCGTCCTTTTCGGCGTCGAGCCGCGTGAGCCGCTCGTTGGCGTCGCTCAGCTGGCGCGCGGTCGCCTCGAGCTCGCGCGACTTCTGCTCGAGCTGGCGGCTGTATTCGCGCACCCGCTGCGTTTCGTCGGCGATCTTCATCAGCGCGTCCAGGCTGATCGTCTCGCCGGTGACCACCTGCGAGATCATCGCGTGGGCCGAGGCGGCTCCGATGCTTCCCGCAAGCTTGCGCTCGAGCTGCGTGATGAAGGCGTCGTCGGCCAGCGGCGCCTTGCTGCCGGCGTCGTGCGCGCGGCCGGCTTCCCGGAACAGGCGCGTCGCCTCGTCGGCGCCGAGGATGCGCTGGGCGAGGATGCTCAGGTCGTAGGTCGTTGCCGAGCGGCGCACCAGTGCGCTGGCGGTCTCGGCCGGGGTGTGGAACACGTCGACGAACAGCGTGCCCTGCAGGCGCTCGAGGGGCCTGGCCTCGCGCACGAGCGACAGCAGCACGAACAGCAGCGTGTTCACCGACAGGCTCCAGAACAGCGCGTGCATCAGCGGGTCGAGTCTTTCCAGGCCGAACAGCGTGTGCGGACGCAGCATCGACAGGCCGAACGGCCCCTCGGCGATCACCTGCGAGGACACGAGGAAATCGCCGCCGAAGCTCGGCAGGAACAGCGTGTAGGCCCAGAGCAGCGCGCCCGCGCTCAGGCCGGCCAGTGCGCCGGCGCCGTTCGCCCGCCGCCAGAACAGGCCGCCCACCAGGCTCGGCATCACCTGCGCGACGCCGGCGAACGAGATCAGTCCGATCGAGGCCAGCGCATCGGAGTTGCCCTTCACGCGGAAGTAGAGGAAACCGAGCAGCAGCATCAGGCAGATCCCTGCGCGCCGGCTCGCGAGCAGGAAGCGGCGGATCTCGCCGCTCGCGTTCAGCGACACCCAGCCGAAGCGCAGCGCCACCGGCATGATCAGGTGGTTCGAGACCATCGTCGACAGCGCGATGCAGGCGATGATCACCATCGATGTGGCCGAGGAGAAGCCGCCGAGAAAGGCCAGCAGCGCAATCGACTCCTGGCGTGCCCACATCGGCAGCGTCAGGACGAACATGTCGGGATTCGAACCCTCCGGCAGGAAACTCAGCCCGGCAATCGCGATCGGCAGCACGAACAGCGAGATCAGCATCAGGTACAGCGGGAACAGCCACGACGCGGTGCGCAGGTGCCGCTCGTCGGTGTTTTCCACCACCGTCACCTGGAACTGGCGCGGCAGACAGACGATCGCCGCGGCCGACAGCAGCGTGACCGTCACCCAGCGCGGGCCGAACACCTCCTGCGCATGCAGGATCCCGGGCGAGGCGCGCGCGAAGATGTCGCGCGGCCCGTCGGAGATGCCGTAGACCACCATCAGGCCCACCACGAGCAGCGCCACCAGCTTGACCACGGCCTCGAGCGCGATCGCCGCGACCACGCCGTGATGGCGCTCCTTCGCGTCGATGTTGCGCGTGCCGAACAGGATGGTGAACACCGCCATGCCCACCGCGATCCAGAACCCGAGGTGGAAGTCGGGCGTCGCCGCCGGAATGCCCGACAGCGGATCAGGACCGGCGTTGCCGATCACCTGGAAGCTGACCGTCACCGCGCGCAACTGCAGCGCGATATAGGGCGTGGCGGCGACCACCGCGATCAGCGTGACCAGCGCCGCCAGGCTCGAGCTCTTGCCGTAGCGCGACGAGATCATGTCGGCGATCGAAGTGATGCCGTGCACGTGGCCGATACGCACGATCTTGCGCAGGAACACCCACCAGCCGACGAAGACGAGCGTCGGTCCGAGGTAGATCGTCGCGAATTCCAGGCCGTTGCGCGCAGCCGAGCCCACCGCGCCGTAGAAGGTCCACGAGGTGCAGTAGACCGAGATCGACAGCGTGTAGACGAGCGGCGACTGCAGCCAGCCGAGCCGCCCGGTGCGGGCGCGCCGGTCGCCGAAGAACGCCACTGCGAACAGCAGCGCCACGTACATCAGCGCGATCGTCAGGACCAGGTTGGCCGACAGCATCAGCCGGCTCCGTCCGCGGGTTCGGCGCCGTCGCGCGCCGGGCCGGCAGGCCGGTTGCTGCGCGCGATTGCGCGTGCCAGCAGCGCAGCGCACACGATGAGCGCGATCCACACGCCGAACAGGTAGGCCACGATCAGCGGCACGCCCGAGACGTCGTACCGGTCGACGAACAGCGTGATCATCGGCGGCATCAGCAGCAACAGCCCGAGGATCGGCAGCACGACTGCCGCGTCGCGCAGCCGGGGCGAGGGGGGCGGCGTGTACACGGCTCGGGTGGATCGGCCGGCGCCGGCGCGTCTCAACCGCGCACCAGTCGTCGCACCTGCTCGACGATCTCGCGGTTCGAGAACGGCTTGGTCATGAAGCCGTCGACGCCGAGCTCCTCGGCCATGCGGCGGTCGTGCACCTGGCCCTTCGCGGTGAGAACGATCACCGGAATCGACCTGAGTGCGGGGTCGGCCTTCGCCTGCTTGAGCACTTCGAAGCCGTTGACCCGCGGCAGCATCACGTCGAGGATCATCAGGTCGGGAGGATCGGTGCGCAGCCGTTCGAGCGCCGACTGGCCATCGAGCGCCGCCGACACCTCGAAGCCTTCGCGGCCCAGCACGAAACTCAACGATTCGACGATGTTGGGCTCGTCTTCGGCGATCAGCACGCGCGTCGCCATGCCTTTGCTCCTCCTCGCGGTTCCGCTCCCCGACCCCGGGGCGAGTGTAGCGCCTGGCCGCGTCCGCGCGCGAGCAGGCCGTGGCTGCGTCCCCCGTGTGATGCCGGCTCACGCATCGATGATCGGGTCTTCCTCGCGGTAGACGCAGTCGCGCCGCACGCAAAGCCGGCAGTTCGGCCCGACCGGCACCGCCGGGGCCGACGGCGAGAGGTCGAGCCCGTCCGCGTAGACCGTGCGGTCGGCATGCAGCACATGGCAGGCGAGCATCACCGACACCAGCCTTCGCGGCATCGTGAACGCCGGCCGCGGCTTCTCGATCGCCCGGGCCAGGAACAGGTAGCGATCTCCGGTGGGGAAGGCCGCGAGTTGGCGAACGATGGCGCCGGGGTTCTGGAACGCCTCGTAGACCGCCCACATCGGGCACGCCGTTCCGTGGCGCGGCAGCAGCAGGTGCGGCAGGGGGAAGCGCTTGGTCACGAAACCGGCCGGATCGGCGCGCATCAGCCCGAAAGGAATGCCTTCGGCGCCGGGCCGGCGCAGCGTCACCACGCGATGGCAGACCTGTTCGTAGCTCGTGCCGAAGCGCCGCCCGAGACTGTCCAGGTCGTAGCGCGAACGCTCGGCTGCGTCGAGGAACGCGTCGTAGGGCATCAGCACCGCCGCGGCCAGGTACGAAGAGAGCGCGCGCTGCGCGCGCCGGCGTGCGGCCGCGCTGGTCAGGCGTGCGGCCGCGTCGACCTCGGCGGCTGCCGGCCGGCCCTGGCGGAACAACTCGACGGCCGCGCGCGCGAGCAGGAAGCGCCGCGTCGCACGCGGCGCGGTGTCGGCGAGCATCAATGTGCGGCCGTCGGTGGAGAAGGTGGCCGAGCGCCCCGGCGCGATCGCCTCGACTTCGGCCGCGGCACGCAGTTCGGCGCGCACCGAGTGGGTGCGCAGCAGGTAGTGGGCAAGCTCGCTTTCCCGGCAGTCGCCCTCGATCGCCGCGGCCGCGCGCAGGTCGGTCGCGGCCTGTTCGAGCGCGGCGAAGTAGTTGTCGTGGTCGAACAGCAAGTCGTCGACCTCGTCGGCGGGCGTGATCGAGCGCGTCGCCGTGTGCGCCTGGTCGAAGAACGCGGCGAGCGCCTGCGCGAGGTCGGACAGGCGCGCGCTCTCGGCGCCGATGATCGAGACGAAACGCTCGCGCTGCGCCGGCTCGAGGTCCTCCACCGTTTCCAGGATCTCGGAGGACGAGCGGATGGCCGAGACCCGGCTCAACACGCTGTGCACCGCGTCGCCCAGGAACGGATCGTGGCTCAGCCGGTCCGACAGCGCGGCCACCGTGCGGTCGCGATCGAGCAGCGCGCGTTGCAGCACGACGAGTGCGCGCGCCCAGCCTGGGTGTCGACCGGCGAGGTCGGCAATGCGCGCTGGATCGAGCCGCAGATCGGCCAGTCGGAAGTCGCCGGCGAGTTCGCCCAGGTCGTCGAGCAGGCGCCGCCCGGCCGCGCCATCGAGTTCGTCGAGCGCCATGTCGAGGGCGCCTGCCACGCGCTTGAGCAGTGCGCCACCGATGTTGCGCTTGTTGCGCTCGATCAGGTTCAGATAGGAGGCCGAGATGCCGATCGTCGCCGCCAGCGCCGCCTGCGTGATGCCCAGCGAGCGACGCCGCTCGCGGATGCGCGCGCCGATCAGTGAGTGTGGCATGGGCACGCCTGCGGCCCGTGATGTTGCGCCGCAAGGCAAATTATCGACAGATTTCCATTTCCCACGAATGATTGTTGACAGGATTATCCAATCAAGTCAATCAGATATTGATGCCTTGACTGTGCGAGAACATTCTTGCGCCAAGTTCCGGCGCAATCAGGGGCGTCCACAGCCCATCCGGGCGCCGGGTGAACCATCGACACAGTCACCAGGGAGGCGAAATGAGCGGATTCGACGGCAACGGCCGCCGTAAGTCATTCGACGCGGTTGCGGCAGCCGGGGGAGAGACGAGGGATCCCGAGTCCGCAGGTGCAGCAGGGGCCAGGCCTTCGCGCCGCCGCGTGCTGCGCGCAGGTGCGGGCATGGCTGGCGCGTCGCTGCTGATTCCCGGCCTGGGACACATCAGCCGGGCCTACGCGGCCGACAAGCCGGCGATCGGCACCTGGCCCGCCGGTTCGCAGGGCGACACGGTCTATATCGCTGCCGCAGTGCCGCTCACCGGCACCTATGCGGTGCAGGGCGCCGACGAACTCAAGGGCTGGGAGCTCGCGGTCGAGCACATGAACACGAATCACGAGCTGATGAAGAAGATCGCGCCGAAAGTGAACAACGGCGTGCTCGGCAAGAAAGTCGCGTTGCTGTCGGCCGACTCGGCGGCGAAGCCGAACCAGGCGGTGCAGGCGCAGCAGACCTTCATCAACCAGAAGAAGATCATCCTGATGACCGGCTCGACCTCGTCGGCCGTCGCGGTCGCGCTGAACAAGTTCGCGCAGCGCGAGAAGATCATGTACATGCCGGGCATCTCGGGTTCGAACGACACGACCGGCAAGGACTGCGTGCGTTACGGCTTCCGCCAGGGCTACTTCGGCGAAATGGCCGCCAATTCGATCGGGCCGATCCTGCTCGAGACCTTCGGCAAGAACCGCAAGATGGCGTTCATGACGCCGGACTACACCTACGGCCACACGACCACCGAGTCGACCGAGCGCTTCCTGCGTGACAAGGGCGGCTGGAAGACCGTCACCAACCAGGTGTCGCCGCTGGGCACGCAGGACTTCAGCCAGTACCTGACCAACATCGCCAACTCGGGCGCCGAGTTCCTGATGAACGTCAACTGGGGTCGTGACGCGGTGCTGTCGAGCCAGCAGGCCAGGCAGTTCGGCATCCTGCCCAAGATGACGCTGGTGCTGCCCTACCAGATCCCGTTTTTCGCCAAGGAGGCCGGGGTCGACATCAGCGAGGGCGTGTTCGCCGCCACCGAATTCTGGTGGACGCTGGAAGAGAAGTACCCGCTGGCCAAGCTGTTCGTCGAGTCGTTCCAGAAGAAGTATGGCTATCGCCCGGAGTGGGGTGCCGAGAACGCCTACGTCAGTTTCGCGCACTGGGCGCGCATGGTCACCGAGGCGGGCAGCTTCTATCCCCCCGATGTCATCAAGCAGTGGGAGAAGGGCGAGACCATCCCGTCGCTGTTCGGTGACGTGCACTACCGGCCCCAGGACCACCAGTGCGTGCGCCCGGTGTTCGTCGTTCGCGGCAAGGCCAAGAAGGACATGCGCAACAGCGAGGACTTCTGGGAGGTCGTCGACCAGGTGAAGGGCGAGGACGTGATCCAGGCACCCGATGCATTCGGCTGCAAGCTCGGCGACTACACCTGAGACGCAAGCGCGCCCGCCGGCCCGAACGGGCCGGCAGGCACTTGCCGCGCGCCTGCCGTCGTCGCTGACGGCAGGCGTTCGTGCGCCCGGCCGTTCGCCGGGCGCATGAGCAACCTCGATCCGGGTGAAACGGCGTGATCAACTGGGGCAACTTCATCTCGCAATGCTTCAACGGGCTGGTGCTCGGCGCGCTGCTGGCGCTGATCTCCTCGGGCCTGACGATCATCTACGGCACGCTCGGCGTGCTCAACCTCGCGCACGGCGCGTTGTTCATGCTGGGCGGCTACGCGGGCTGGGTCGCGTTCACCCACACCGGCTCCTTCGTCGTCGCCGTGATCGCCGGGGCGCTCTTCGTCATGGTGGTGGGGCTGCTGATCGAGCGGACGATCATCCGCCATTTCTACTCGCGCCCTGCCGAGGACCAGCTTCTCGTCACCTTCGGCCTGGGCATCGTCTTCGTCGAACTGGTGCGCTTCTTCTTCGGCAGCCTGTCGCAGAAGATGCCGCCGCCGGAACCCCTGATCGGAATCACCGACCTCGGTTTCATGGTCTACCCGACCTATCGGCTGGCGCTGCTCGGCATCATCACGGTGGCGCTGCTGGTGCTGTACTTCGTGCTCTACCGTACGCGCATCGGCATGATCGTGCGCGCCGGCATCGAAGACTCGGTGATGGTCGATTCGCTCGGCATCAACGTCTACCGGATCTTCATGCTGGTCTTCGGCATCGGCGCGATGGCAGCCGGCTTCGCGGGCATCGTCAATGCTCCGGTGGTGGCGATTGCGCCCGACGTCGGCGACGCGATCTTGGTGCAGACCTTCGTCGTCGTGGTGATCGGCGGCGTCGGCTCGTTCCCCGGCGCGGTGCTCGGCGGTCTGATCGCCGGCGAGATCATCAGCATCACCTCGATGTTCGACCCCGCCTATTCCTACGTCATGCTGTTCATCGCGATGACGCTCGTGCTGGTGCTCCGACCCCACGGACTGCTCGGCACGGTCGGCCGCGAGTAGACGCGATCCTGCGATGCCTACCAGACAACGCCCCTTCGTCGTCGAGATCCTGACGCTGCTCGCCCTGGTCGCGGCGCCGTTCGTGCTGCCCCATCTGGGCTTCTCCCCGACCACGATCAATCGCATCCTGATCTGGGCTCTCGTCGGGATCGGCTTCGACCTGCTGTTCGGCTTCACCGGCCTGCTCTCGTTCGGCCAGGCCGCGTTCTTCGGCACGGGCGGCATGTTCGCGGCCTGGCTGCTGACGCAGACCTCGTTCACCAACACCCTGGTCGCCCTGTTGCTCGGCACCGTGGTGGCGGGTGTCGTCGGCTACCTGGTCGGCCTGATCGCGCTCAGGCGCACCGGCATCTACTTCGCGATGATCACCGTGGCGATCGCCGAGGTGTTCTTCTTCGTCGAGTTCAATCCGCTGTCGGCCTACACCGGCGGGGAGAACGGACTGCCAGGGGTGCCGACGCCGAACCTGATGCTCGGGTTCACGACGATCGAATTCGACAGCAACATGTCGATGTACGTCTTCTTCGCGTTCTGGTACTTCGTCGGATTGGTGCTCGCGCTGCGCCTCGTGCGCTCGCCCGTCGGGCTGTTGCTGCGCGCCATCCGCGACAATCCGCTGCGCGCGCAGGCGCTCGGCCACGACATCCACGGCTACAAGCTGGCGGTCTTCGTGGTGGCGGCGATGTATTCGGGCTTCGCCGGCGGCCTGCTCGGGATGATGCAGGGCTTCATGCCGCCCGACGCCTTCATGTTCGCGACCTCGGGTGAGATCGTGATGCAGACCGCGATCGGCGGCGCGGGCTGGCTGTTCGGGCCGCTGCTCGGCGCGACGACCTGGCTCTTCCTGAGCGACTTCTTCCAGACGACGCTGAACCTCGGCGGCACATGGAAGCTGGTCCTCGGCGTGGTGTTCGTGCTGCTGGTGGTCTTCCTGCGCCGCGGACTGGTCGGCGCCATCGTCGATCTCTATCACCTGGTGCGGCGCGGCAAGGCGCCGGCGGAGCCGGAGGCGGCAACGACGCAGGCCGCTGCCGCGCCGGCTGCACACTCGTCTGCCACGGTCGTGGCCATGCCCGTGCGGCGCAAGGCAACCGCCGGCAAGTCCGGACCGATCCTGCAGGTGACCGGGCTCACCAAGCGCTACGGCGGCCTGGTCGCCAACCTCGACATCGACTTCAGCGTCGACCACGGCGAGATGCGCGGCATCATCGGGCCGAACGGCGCCGGCAAGAGCACGTTCTTCAAGATGCTGACCTGCGAGGTGGTGCCCACCGCCGGCAGGATCGTCTTCGATGGCCGCGACATCACCGGCCTGGGCGTGGCCGATGCCTGCCAGCTCGGGCTCACCAAGAGCTACCAGATCAACCAGCTCTTCGACCGGCTCACGGTGCGGCAGAACCTGGCGATCGCGGCGCTCGGCGAGCTGCGCGGCAAGTTCAAGCTCGACATGTTCGAGTCGCTGCCGAAGGTTCCCGGTCTCGATCCGCAAGTCGAGAGCACCGCGGCCCTGGTCCATCTGGTCGACCGGCTCGACACGCCGGTGGCCGAGCTCGCCTACGGCGAGAAGCGGCGCCTCGAGATCGGGCTGGCCCTGGCCACTTCGCCGAGCCTGCTGCTGCTCGACGAGCCGCTGGCGGGCATGAGTCCGCAGGAACGCGTCGCGACGGTGGGGCTGCTGAAGTCGATCGCACAGGGCCGCACGATGATCGTCATCGATCACGACATGGATTCGCTTTTCGAACTGGTCGAGAGGGTCACCGTGCTGCAGGAAGGCCGCGTGCTCGTCGAGGGCACACCCGAGGAGATCAAGAGCAACGCCAAGGTCCAGGAAGCCTATCTCGGGGGTGTCGGCGAAGAGCTGGCCTTCCATGGAGGGTTGGCATGAGCCTGCTCGAAGTCAGCGGCCTGCACAGCTATTACGGCGACAGCCACATCCTGTTCGACGTCTCGCTGCGCGTGGAAAAGCACGAGGTGGTCGCGCTTCTCGGCCGCAACGGTGCCGGCAAGTCGACCACGTTGAAGAGCCTGATGGGTGTGGTGACGCCCAGGGCCGGCAGCGTCAGGCTCGACGGCCATGAACTCGCGGGCAGGAAGGCGCACGACATCGCCCGGGTCGGAATGCAACTCGTGCACGAAGACCGGCGCATCTTCGGCAGCCTGAACGTCGAGGAGAACATCATCCTCGCCGGCCTGACCGCCGAGAACAGATGGCCGCTCGACCGCATCTACGCCATGTTTCCGCGCCTGAAGCGGCGGCGCGCCAGCCGTGGCACCGATCTCTCCGGCGGCGAGCAGCAGATGCTGGCGATTGCACGCGCGCTCGTGCGCGACCCGAAGATCGTCCTGCTCGACGAGCCGTTCGAGGGACTCGCGCCGGTCATCGTGCAGGATCTCGTGCGCGCCTGCCGCGACCTGGCGCAGTCCGGCCAGACGATCGTCCTGGTCGAGCAGAACCTGGCCGCCACGCTCGCGCTGGCCACCCGCGTCTACATCATCAACAACGGACACATCGTGCACGAAGGCCCGGCTGCCGAGCTCGAGGCCCAGCCGGACCTGCTGCAGCGCTACCTGGGCGTCTAGGGCCCCGGCCAGCGGCCGGGGGGCGGTCGCAGCGCCCCGCGCCGGTCATCGCCTGCCGCGCAGGCACGATCGATACAGGTCGACGTATTGCCGGGCGGCGGCGCCCCAGCCCCAATCGTGCGCCATGCCGCTGCGCTGCAGCCGCCGCCAGGTGTCGTGGTCGCGCCAGGCCTCGATCGCGCGATCGATTGCCGCGAGCATTGCCTCGGCGGTGGGCGGGCCGAAGGAGAAACCGTTTGCGCTTCCGTCGGCCAGCGTGCGGGGCGTGCAATCGACTACGGTGTCGGCCAGCCCGCCGGTGGCGCGCACCACCGGCGGGGTGCCGTAGGCAAGGCTGTACATCTGGTTCAGCCCGCAGGGCTCGAAGCGTGAGGGCATCAGGAACATGTCGGCGCCGGCCTCGATCAGGTGCGCGAGTGCCTCGTCGAATCCGATCTGCGCGGCGATCCGGTCGGGGTGCTTCCCGGCCAGCGCGCGCCAGCGCGCTTCGAGCCCGGCATCGCCCGAACCGAGCACTGCCAGCCGCGCGCCGCGCGCGAGCAGTTCGGGCGCAGCCTCGATCACCAGGTCGGCGCCTTTCTGGCTGGTGATGCGGCTGATCATGCCCAGCAGCGGCGTCTCGGCCTGCAGCGCCAGGCCGAGACGCTCGCCGAGCGCCGCCCGGTTCAATTGCTTGAGCGCGAGCGAACGCGCGCTGTAGCGCGCGGCGATCGAGCGGTCGGTCGCCGGATCCCATTCGCGGGTGTCGATGCCGTTCAGGATCCCGACCAGGTCGCCGCTGCGGCGGTCGCGCCGATGGCGCAGCAGTCCGTCGAGTCCGAAGCCGTGCGCCGGTTCGCAGATCTCGCGCGCATAGGTGGGGCTCACCGTGGTCAGCCGGTCGCTGTGCTGCAGGCCGGCCTTCAGGAACGAGATCTTCCCGTGGAACTCGACCCCGTCGATCGCCATTGCCGCCACCGGCAGGTCGAGCGCGTGCAGGCGCGCCATCGGAAACAGCCCCTGAAAGGCCAGATTGTGGATCGTGGTGATCGTGGCAGCGACCGGCTCGTGCCGATAGCGCAGATAGGCGGGGGCCAGCGCGGCCTGCCAGTCGTTGCAGTGCAGGACGTCGGGACGCCAGTCGAGCGGCGTCTCGCTGCTGGCCAGCAGTGCGGCGAGCCTGCAGAGCAGGCCGAAGCGCAGCGCGTTGTCGGGCCAGTCGTGACCGCTTCGGTCCTGGTACGGGCCGCCGTGCCGCTCGTAGTAGGCGGGACACTCGACCAGCAGCAGTTCGAGCCGCGGCTGCAGCGGGACGCGCGAAATCGTGGCCGGCAGCAGTTCGCCGCCGGGGCGCTCGACCTGCGCGAGCACGGTCCGCGCGGGAAACGCAGCGACCAGCGCCGGGTAGGCGGGCAACAGCACGCGCACGTCGAGCCCCGCTTCGGCGAGCGCCGCAGGCAGCGCGGCGCTCACATCGCCGAGACCGCCGGTCTTCACCCAGGGCGCGACTTCGGGCGTCGCGAACAGGATGCGCAGCGGCGCCGTCGCGCTCACAGCCACAACATCATGCCCATCTCGTAGGGATGTGCGAGCAGCGGATGGTGCGGATAGACGCGGAAGCGATAGACGATCTGTCCGCACATGTCGGGCTGCAGCTCGATCGAGTAGAGCTGCTCGTCGCCGTCGAGCCGGCGCTCCCAGTGCAGCTCCAGGGGTGGCTGCGCCGGCCTGGCGCTGGTGCCCGCTGCGCGCTGGAACAGCAGCTCGACGCGCAGGTCGGCCGGATCGAGGCCGTCGATGCCCACCGCGAGCTCGAAGCGCAGCGACTCGCCGAAGCGGATGCGCGCCGGCGCGCGATCGACGCGGCGCACGCGCACGCCGCTCCAGTGTTCGCGCATGCGCTTCTTCCAGCGCGCGAGATCGCGCGTCGGCGCGAACCCGGCCTGTGCGTGCCGATGCCACTGGCCGGCCGCCGGCCGGTAGTAACGGTCGATGTACTCGCCCAGCATGCGTTCGGTGTTGAAGCGCGGCAGCAGCGACGCCATCGAGCGCTTGGCCTTCGCCACCCAGCCCGGCGAAAGTCCGTGCGGGGCGACGTCGTAGTACAGCGGCACCACCGCGTCCTGCAGGATCTCGTAGAGCGCGCGCGCCTCCTCGCGATCGCGGCGCGCCGGCTCGGGATCGGTGACCGGCTTGATCGCCCAGCCGTTCTCGCCGTCGTAGCCTTCGCCCCACCAGCCGTCGAGCACCGACAGGTTGATCACGCCGTTCATCGCTGCCTTGATGCCCGAGGTGCCCGAGGCTTCGAGCGGATGGATCGGGTTGTTCAGCCAGACGTCGACGCCCGAGACCATCCGCCGGGCCAGCCGCAGGTCGTAGCCTTCCACCAGCAGGATGTGGCTCTCGAACTCGGGCAGCTTCGCCACTTCGGCGATGCGGCGAATGAGCTCCTGCCCAGGCTGATCGGCCGGGTGCGCCTTGCCCGCGAAGACGAAGATCACCGGACGCTGCGCGTTGCAGACGATCTCGCGCAGCCAGTCGAGGTCGTTGAACAGCAGCGTTGCGCGCTTGTAGGTCGCGAAGCGGCGTGCGAAGCCGATCGTGAGCGCGCGCGGGTTGTGCGGGTCGGCGAGTCGCAGCACCCGGTCGAGGTGTGCGGCCGAGCCATGGTTGCGCGCGTGCTGTTCGGCCAGACGGTCGCGCAGCATGTGAAAGAACTGCGACTTCAGCCCCTGTCGCACCGCCCAGAACTGCTGGTCGGGAATCGCGTAGATCCCGTCCCAGCAGTCGGGTTCGGTGAGCCGCTGCTCCCAGCCATAGCCGAGGTGGCGATCGAACAGGTCGTACCAGTGCGGCGACAGGAAGGTGGGTACGTGCACGCCGTTGGTCACGTGCTCCATCGGGTTGTCGGGGGGATCGATCTGCGGCCACAGGTTCGCGCAGATGCGCGAGGACACCCCGCGGTGGATTGCCGAGACGCCGTTCTGGAATCGCGAGCCGCGGATCGCGAGCGCGGTCATGTTGAAGTCGGAGCTGCCGGGCGTGCGCCCGAGTTCGAGGAGCTGGCTCGCGTCGATGCCCAGTTGCGCCGCCCAGTCGTCGAAGTAGCGGCGAAACATCTCTTCGTCGAAGTGGTCGTGGCCCGCTGGCACCGGTGTGTGCGTGGTGAACACCGTGTTCAGGGCCGCCGCCTCGAGCGCGCTGGCGAAGTCGAGGCCCGAAGCCACCAGCACGCGCACGCGCTCGAGCACCAGGAAGGCCGCGTGCCCCTCGTTGATGTGCCAGACGGTGGGCGAGAGATCGAGCGCCGCGAGCGCGCGCACGCCGCCCACGCCGAGCACGATCTCCTGCTCGATGCGCGTCTGCCGGTCGCCGCCGTACAGGCGGTGCGCGATGTCGCGATCGGCCGGCGAATTCGCGGGCAGATCGGTGTCGAGCAGCAGCAGCCGCACGCGCCCGATGCGCGCTTCCCAGACCTTGACCCGAAGCTCGCGTCCGGGCATCGCCAGGCTCAGGTGCAGCTCGCTGCCGTCGTTGCGATGCACCGGCAGGATCGGCAGGTCGTCGAAGTCGGAGTCGGCGTATTGCGCGTGCTGGCGTCCGTCGCCGTCGATCGTCTGGAAGAAGTAGCCCTGCCGGTACAGCAATCCGACCGCCACGAAGGGCAGGCCGAGGTCGCTCGCTGCCTTGCAGTGGTCGCCGGCGAGAATGCCCAGTCCGCCGGAGTAGATCGGCAGGCTCTCGTGGAAGCCGAACTCGGCGCAGAAGTAGGCCACCAGGTCGTGCTCGCCGAATTCCTCGGTGAGCCGCACTCGCGAGCCTTGCGCGTGATAGGTGTCGTAGGCCGTCAGCACGCGCTGATAGGCGTTCAGGAACACGTTGTCGCCGGCGGCCGCTTCGAGCCTGGCCTGCGAGACGCACTTCAGGAACGGCTTCGGCCGGTGGCCCGTCTGGTGCCACAGCGCGGGATGAAGGCGCGCGAACAGCGTTCGGGTGGGACGGTCCCAGCTGTACCAGAGATTGTTGGCCAGTTCGTGCAGGCGCTCGAGGCGCTTCGGAACCTGGGGCGTGACTTCGAGCGAAAAAGGTGTGCCGGGCATGGCGGTGTCGCGACGGTGAACGCGATGCTGGAACATCCAGCGATCAGCCGATTGTAGTGCGAACCGGCCCGCGCGCCGGCGCGGTCGCTCAGGCGATGCGGTGCAGCAGCTGCCCGAGCATCTCGGGCGTGACCAGCGTGACACCGCGTGCCGTCACGTGGAAGCGCCGCCGGTCGGCTTCGGGGTCCACACCGATCTGCATGCCCTCGGGGATCGACACGCCCTTGTCGATCACGCAGCGCCGGAGCACGACGCGGCGCCCCACGTGCACGTCGGGCAGGACCACAGAGTCTTCGATCGTGGAAAAGCTGTTCACGCGCACGTTCGAGAACAGCAGCGAGCGGCGCACCGTGGCGCCGCTGATCACGTCGCCGCCCGAGACCAGCGAATCGACCGCCATGCCGCGCCGGCCTTCGTCGTCGAAGACGAACTTGGCCGGCGGCAGCTGCTCCTGCCATGTCCAGATCGGCCAGTTGCGATCGTACAGGTTGAGCTCGGGCGTGACCTTGGTGAGCTCCATGTTCGCTTCCCAGTAGGCGTCGACGGTGCCCACGTCGCGCCAGTAGGGCCTGGCCCCCGGGGGAGTGCCGACGCAGCTGTCGGCAAAGCGGTGCGCGAACACGCGGTAGCGCGGCACGCTGTACGGCAGGATGTCCTTGCCGAAGTCGCGGCTCGATTGCGGCTCCTGCGCGTCGCGCAACAACTGCTCGAACAGGAACGCGGTATTGAACACGTACACGCCCATGCTCGCGAGCGCGGTGTCGGTGGAACCGGGCATCGGGTCGGGTGCGGCCGGCTTCTCGGCGAAGCGGTGCACGCGCCCGTCGGCATCGACGCCCATCACGCCGAACTGGCTGGCTTCGGCCAGCGGCACCTCGACGCAGGCCACGCTGAGGTCGGCCTTGCGGCTCGCGTGCTCGGCCAGCATCCGGCCGTAGTCCATCTTGTAGATGTGGTCGCCCGAGACCACCAGCACGAACTCGGGCGCACTGCGCCGCAGGATGTTCAGGTTCTGGTAGACCGCGTCGGCCGTACCCTGGTACCAGGAGTTTTCGCTCACCTGCTGCGCGGCCGGCACGATGTCGATGAACTCGTCGAAGCGTCCTTCGAGGAAGCTCCAGCCGCGTTGCAGATGCCGGATCAGGCTGTGCGCCTTGTACTGCGTGGCCACCGCGACCCGCTTGACGCCCGAGTTCACGCAGTTCGACAGCGTGAAGTCGATGATGCGGAACTTGCCGCCGAACGGCACTGCCGGCTTGGCGCGCCAGTCGGTGAGCTGGTGCAGCCGGCTGCCGCGGCCGCCGGCGAGCAGCACCGCGAAGGTGGCGCGTGTGAGCGCGCTGACGAAGCGCGGCGCCGAGGCGTCGCGCTCCGCGGGATCGGCCGGTTCGTCGCTGCTCTCGTGCATCCGTTGGCGCGCCGATCAGTGACGGGGGGCCGCGATCAGCTGTGCGATCTGCGCCTCGGCCTGCCACCAGTCATCGTCGGGCGAACCGCCGCAGAAGCCGCGTCGTTCGGCAATGTAGTAAGCGGCTTCGGCAACCCAGGCGCGGCGAAGCTCTTCGGGAATCGTGCCCGACACCGCTGCGGAAGCGGCGGTACCGGCCGCGGCGATCGTGGGCTGCGAGGCGCCGGCGCGCGTCTTGCGGCGCGCACGCGCGGGCGACGTGCTGTCGGTACGCGAGGCGCGGGTGCTGCTGGACATCGTTGATCTCCCGTTGACGGGCCGGCCGCGAGCGCCACCTTCGGGGTGTCGGCCGGTGTTGCGAGGCCCGCTCACGCATCGCCAGGCGCGCTCGACGCACGCGTGAACAGGTTCGAGTCTGGCACGATGCCGCGATCGGAGTTTGACGCGGGTCGAATTCCGGATGCATCGTGACCTCACACCCGGTGCGGATCAGGGATCGAGCAGGCCGTGGCGGGACGGACCGAGCAGGCCTTCGGGCAACTGCAGCTGACCGCTCGACTCGAAGCGGTGGCCGCCGAAGGCGGGCCCCGACAGCTTGCCGCGGATCCGGTAATCGCTGCGGATGCGTTCGCCGCTGGCGAGGTCGAGCACCTGGCGGATCATCGCGCCCAGCGGCACGCTCATCGGCACCGTGATCACTGCTTCACCGAAGCGCGGCACCACGCCCTTGCTGTCGCTGACGCCGCTCGCAAGCTTCGAGCCGCGCACGTCGAGCTCGACGAACACGCCGTCGAACTCGATCGGCGTCTCGTTCGGGTTCTGTACCCGCAGCTTCAGCGCGAAGCGCGTCTCCATGCCCTCGCCGGGCATCGGCTCCATGCCGACCACGTCGACGTTCGGCGAATCGTGCAGCCCGAAGCCGGCGCATCCGGCCAGGGCGAACAGCAGCGCGGCCAGCGCCAGCGGGCGGGCGGCGAGGGCAACGAGGCGCGCGGGAACGGGCTTGGGCATGAGCGGCTCCATGGCAACGGATGCATCGTAGCGCGCCGCGCCGCGACACCATCCCCCGGCGACGCGATAATGCGCGAAGCGCGGGTCCGGCGCTGGCTGCGGTGGGCGCGCCCTTCATCTGGAGAATCGGATGGTTCGAAGGCGATTGCAGGCGCCGGGTGCCGGCGCGATGGTCTGCACCGCAGCCTGGCTGGTGGCCGGGCTCGGAATGCTCGCAGGCGGCGGGCCGGCGCTCGCGGCGCCGGCCGATGCGGCGCAGGGACAGGCACTGTACGAAACGCGTTGCGGCGGCTGCCACGATCGCAGCGTGCATGCGCGCCGCGTGCGCTCGGCGAAGTCGTTCGCGCAGGTGCGCGCCTGGGTGGAGAGCTGGAACCGCCACACCGGCAGCCTGTGGCGCGACGACGAGATCGACGCGGTCACCCGCTACCTGAACGATCGCTATTACGGCTTCCCGTGCCCGGCCGAGGTCTGCGGCACCGACCGGGGCTGAGATGGCATCGAGCCTGCTGGTCCTGCTCGACGACATCGCCAGCGTGCTCGACGACGTGGCCACGCTCACCAAGGTGGCCACGAAGAAGACGGCCGGCGTGCTCGGCGACGACCTCGCGCTGAACGCGCAACAGGTCGCCGGCGTCAACGCCGATCGCGAGCTGCCGGTGGTGTGGGCGGTCGCCATGGGGTCGCTGCGCAACAAGGCGATCCTGGTGCCGGCGGCGCTGGCGATCAGCGCGTTCGCTCCCTGGGCGGTCACGCCGCTGCTGATGGCCGGCGGGCTGTTCCTGAGCTTCGAGGGTTTCGAGAAACTCGTCCATGCGTTCGCGCGCGGCAAGGGCCACGACGACGAGCGCCCGCAGGTCTCGGGGCACGCGCAGCCGCACGGTGCGCCGGCTCCGATCGACCTGGCCGCGTTCGAGAAGCAGCGCATCGGCGGCGCGGTGCGCACCGACTTCATCCTGTCGGCCGAGATCATCGTGATCACGCTGGGCACGGTCGCCTCGGCCACGCTGGGCACGCGGGTTGCGGTGCTCGTCGGCATCGCGCTGCTGATGACGGTGGGCGTCTACGGCCTGGTGGCCGCGATCGTGAAGCTCGACGACGCGGGGCTGTTCCTCGCGCGCCGTCGCGGCGCCGGCGCCTGGACGCGGCTGCAGCGCGCCGCGGGGCGTGCGGTGGTCGGCGCCGCGCCGTGGATGATGAAGGCGCTGTCGGTCGCGGGCACCGCGGCGATGTTCCTGGTGGGCGGCGGCATCCTGGCGCACGGCATCCCTGGCCTGCACGGATGGATCGACGCGATCGTGCGCGGCGCCGCGCCGCCCGGATCAGGCGCCGGGCTGCTCGGGCTCGTGCTGCCGCTGGCGATCGACGCCGGCACCGGTATCGCGGCCGGCGCGCTCGCGGTGCTTGCGGTCAGCCTCGCGCGGCGCGCGCCGGTGCGCTGACGGGCAGCAGCGCGGCCAGTTCGGCCCCCTGCAGCAGGCGCACGCCGTTGCCTTCGGCGAACGAACGCGCTGTCTCGGTCAACTCGCCGGTGGTCACGTAGATGCACGCGTCGGCCTTGCGCCGCTGCTGCGCGGCGCGCAACTCGCGCAAGGGCTCGATGCCCACCCGTGCCGCCTTCCAGCGCTTGCACGCCACCAGCGAAACCTGCCCGTTGCGAGTCAGCTCGTAGTCGGCGGCGGCCTCGCCGGTGATCACCGCGACCGCGTGACCGTCGCGGCGAAACGCCTGCTCGATTGCGCCCGAGAACGCGCTCCAGGGCATCGCGCGCAGTGCCTGCAGTGCCTCTTCCACGCGCTTCGGGTCGGGCGCGCGCCACTGGCGCCAGGCGGCGATGCAGCCGATGACCGCGAACGGCAGCGCCCCGACCGCACCCACGACGAACCAGTCGGACGGCAGCAGCGCGCGCGCGCCGGCGACCACGGCGCCGGCCACGACGAAGCTGATCCACCAGCGCGAGCGCAGCAGGATCGCGAACAGGGAGTTCCGGGCGGGCTGGAATCTCATCGGCGCAAGTATAGACAGCCCGGGAGGCTGCGCCCCCGTATCATAGGGCGCATGAGCCTGCGCAATCTCGTCCAGTTGTTCGATCCGCGCTCGGTCGCGGTGATCGGCGCCTCCAACGCCGCTCGTCACGTGGGCAACGTGCTGATGCGCAACCTGCTCGACGGCGGCATCGCCGGCCCGATCATGCCGGTGAGCCCGAAATACCGCGCGGTGGCGGGCGTGCTCGCGTATCGCGACGTCGCCAGTCTGCCGGAGACGCCCGAACTGGCAGTGGTCTGCAGCCCCGACCACACGGTGCCCGACGTGATCGAGGCGCTCGGCGAGCGCGGCAGCGCGGTCGCGGTCATCGTCAACGACGGGCTGGCGCGGCGCCGCGACGCGGCGGGGCACAGCCTGCGCGACGGGGCGCTCGAGGCGGCACGCCGCCACGGCATGCGGCTGCTCGGCCCGGGCAGCCTCGGCGTGCTGGTGCCGCACGCCGGCCTGAACGCGAGCCTGAGCCACGTGAGCGCGCTGCCGGGGCGGCTGGCATTTGTCTCGCAGTCGGGAGCGATCTGCACCGCGGTGCTCGACTGGGCGCGCGCGAAGGGCATCGGCTTCTCGCACTTCGTCGCGCTGGGCGACTGCGTCGACATCGACTTCGGCGACGTGCTCGACTACCTCGGTACCGACCCGGACACGAGTGCGATCCTGCTCTACATCGACGAGATGGCCGAGCGCGGCAACTTCATGGCCGCGGCGCGCGCTGCGGCACGCAACAAGCCGGTGCTCGCGGTGAAGTCGGGACGCGGCGCTGACCTGCGCGACGACGACGCCGCGTCTGGCGCTCGCGGCGTGCTGGCGCGGCCCGACGAAGTGTTCGACGCCGCGTTGCGCCGCGCCGGCGTGCTGCGCGTCTACGACATCGACGAACTGTTCGCCGCGGTCGAAACCCTGGGGCGCGCGCGCACTTTCCGCGGCGAGCATCTCGCGATCCTGCACAACGGCGGCGGCACCGGCGTCATGGCGGTCGACGAACTGCGCCTGGGCGGCGGGCGCTGCGCGCAGCTGTCGCCCGAGACCTGCGCGAAGCTCGCAGCGAGCCTGCCCGAGGGCGCGGCCACCTGCAATCCGCTCGATCTCGGCGTGAACGCCTCGGGGCAGCGCTACGCGCAGTGCCTGAAGACGGTGCTTGCCGATCCGGGCGTGAACGCCGCGCTCGTGGTGCACGCGCCCACCGCCACGACGGCCAGCGAGGAGATCGCGCAGGCGGTGATCGGCGTCGCGCGCGAACTGAGCAGTGCGCGCATTCTCACCAGCTGGGTGGGCGCGCGCGCGATGGAGCAGGCGCGCCGGCTCTTCGCCCAGGCCGACCTGCCCACCTACGACACGCCGTCGAGCGCGGTCAAGGCGTTCCTGCACGTGATGAACTTCCATCGCAACCAGGAAATGCTGATGCAGATGCCGCCGTCGCTGCCCAGCGAGTTCCAGCCCGACGTCGCCGCGGCGCGCGCGATCGTCGAGCGGGCGCTTGCCCGGGGCGATGGCCTGATGACCGAACCCGATGCGAAGGCGGCGCTGGCCGCCTACGGCATTCCCGTGGTCGAGACGCGCATCGCCGATTCGGTCGAACGCGCTGCCGCGCTGGCTGCCGAGACCGGCTTTCCGCTCGCGCTGGCAGTGGTTTCGCCCGACATCGCGCACCGCTGGGACGTCGGCGGCGTCGCGCTGCACCTCGAGAGCGTCGACGAGGTGCGCGCAGCCGCCGCCGGCATGGTCAAGCGCATCGGCGAACTGATGCCGGCCGCACGCATCGCCGGGTTCACGCTGCAGCGCATGGTGCCGCGCACCAACGCGCGCCAGTTGTTCATCGCGGTCGCCGACGACCCGCTGTTCGGGCCAGTGATCGTCTTCGGCGAAGGCGGGCGAGCGGTCGAGGTGCTCGGCGACCACGCGGTGGGTTTTCCGCCGCTGAACCTGCCGCTCGCGCGCGAGCTGATCTCGCGCACCCGCATCGATCGCCGCCTGCAGTCGCACCGCGGCCGTCCGGCCGCCGACATCGACGCGCTGTGCCTGGCGCTGGTCAAGGTGTCGCAGATGGTCGTCGACATGCCCGAGATCGTCGAACTCGACATCAATCCGCTGTTCGCCGACGAGCGCGGCGTCATCTGCGTCGACGCGCACATGCGGGTGCGTCCGGTGGGCGGCCGCGAGAGCCGCCTTGCGATCCGGCCGTATCCGAAGGGGCTCGAACAGAGCGCGCAGCTGCGCGACGGCCGCGAGATCCTGCTGCGGCCGATTCGTCCCGAAGACGAACCGGCGCACCATGCACTGATCGCCCGGATGTCGCCCGAAGACCTGCGGCTGCGCTTCTTCAGCTACGTGCGCGAACTGCGCCACGCGCAGATGGCGCGCCTCACGCAGGTCGACTACGACCGCGAGATGGCGTTCATCGCCACCGCGCCCGACGAACAGGGCGAGCCCGAGACGCTGGGCGTGGTGCGCACCGTCACCGATCCCGACAACGAGTCGGCCGAGTTCGCGGTGCTGGTGCGCTCCGACCTGAAGGGGCAGGGGCTCGGCCACGTGCTGATGAAGCGGATCATCGACTATTGCCGCAGTCGCGGCACTGCCGAGATCAAGGGGCTGGTGCTCGCGTCGAACGAGTCGATGCTCGGTCTCGCGCGGCGCCTGGGCTTTCGCATCGAGGCCGGCCCCGAGGCCGACACGGTCGTCGCGCGGCTGTCGTTGCGCTGATGGCGACGTCGGCCCGGGTCGTCGGCTGAACGCACGCGATCCGCGCACCCCGAATCCGCGATGGCCCGCCAACGCGATCCACCCTTCGACGCGGCAGACCCGCGCGCCGCCGCCGCCGCATCGCCTCGGCCGCGCGTCGCGCGCAGGCAGCCCGCCGCGCCGTCGCAACCCGCAGCGCGCGTTCCGCAGACGCGCGTCGGGCGCCTGGCCAGCGTCGCGCTCGCCGCCGGCGAGCTCGCGCTCGGCGGCCTGGCCGAGGGTCTGCGGCGCCTGGTCTCGGAGAAGCCCGCCGGGGGACGCACGGGCCACGATTTCGCCGATGCATTCCTGTCGGTCGACAATGCGCGCCGCCTCGCGGCGAGGCTCGCGCGGCTGCGTGGTGGGGCGATGAAACTCGGCCAGATGCTGTCGCTGCAGGGCGCCGACCTGCTGCCGCCGGAGTTCACCGAGGCGCTGTCGATCCTGCGCGCGCAGGCTGCGCCGATGCCGCTCGCGCAGTTGCGCGGCGTGCTCGGGCGCGAGTACGGCAAGGGCTGGGAGCGCCGCTTCGAGCGCTTCGACGAGACGCCGGTGGCGGCCGCCTCGATCGGCCAGGTGCACCGCGCGCGCACCGCCGACGGCCGCGACCTCGCGCTGAAGATCCAGTATCCGGGCGTCGCGCGCTCGATCAGGGGCGACGTCGACAACGTCGCCGCGCTGCTGCGCCTCTCGAGGGTGCTGCCGCGCGACGCCGACGTTCGGGCGATCGCTGCGGAAGCCACCCGCCAGCTGACGCAGGAGGCGGACTACCTGGCCGAGGCCGCCGCGATCGAGCGCTACGCGCGCCTCGTGGCCGACGAACCCTCGCTGCTCGTGCCGCGCACGCATGCAGACCTGACCACGCGCCGCATCCTGGCGATGGACTTCATGGAAGGCGAGCCGATCGGCACGCTCGCTGCGCCCGGCGTGGCGCAGGCCACGCGCGACGCGGTGGGCACCGTGCTCGAGCGGTTGATGTTTCGCGAGCTGTTCGAGTTCCGCACGATGCAGACCGACCCCAATTTCGCGAACTACCTCTGGCAGCCGGACACCGGCAAGGTGGTGTTGCTCGACTTCGGCGCGACGGTGCAATTCGACGCCGGCTTCGTCGCCGACTATGCGCGCATCACCCGCGCGGTGATCGACGGCGATCGTGCCGCGGTCGGCCGGCACGCGGTCGCGATCGGCTACGCCGCGCCCGGCGATCCGCCCGAGCAGATCGCGGCCGCCATCGACCTGATCATGCTGGTGTGCGAGCCGCTGCGCCATCGCGGCCGCTACGACTTCGCGGTGTCCGACCTGCCGTCGCGTTCGCGCGCGCTCGGCTTCGACCTCGGTTTGCGCCAGGGGCTGCTGCGCGTGCCGCCGCCGCAGACGATGTTCCTGCACCGCAAGCTGGTCGGTTCGTTCCTCACGCTCGCGCACATCGGTGCGCGCGTGAACGCGCGCGCACTGGTGCTGCCGCTGCTCGCGCGCTGGCCGACGGCTGCGGGGGCGCAGCCGTGATCACGTCCGCTGCCGGCTGGCCGCGACTGGCGACCGATGGGCGCCGCTGCGAGCGGATCGCGCGCCGGCGCGGCCGATCGTCGGTATCGTTCGCGAAGGGCGCGCCGGTTTCAGGTGCGCCGGGAGGTTCGTCGCATGCGTGCTTCGGTCTTTATTGCTGCGGTACTGTCACTGCTGCCGGCTGCGGTCTTCGCCGACGGCGGTGCACTGACCCTGTACGGCGGCCATCGCGGCGGGGGTGGCTTCACCGATTCGACGACCGCCGAGTCGATCGACGTGAAGAGTGCGGGCGCGGTCTCGGTGAGCGTCGACCTGCCGCTCGACGTGAACCGGCAACTGCAGTTCTTCATCGGGTACCAGGCATCGAGGTTCGCGGCCGGCGGGCTGGCGGGAATGCCCGCGTCCGAACTCGACGGACGCTCGTTCTCGGTGACCTATCTGCACGTGGGTGGTACGTACTTCTTCGACGGCCCGGTCGGCAGGGGACCCTATGTCGTCGGCGGCATCGGCGCGACGCTCTTCAGCCCGAGCGCCAGAGGCTACTCGAATGCATGGCGCCCCTCGCTCGGCATCGGCTTCGGCTACCAGTGGCCGCTCGCCTCGCGAATCGCGCTGCGCATGGAAGCGCGGGGCTTCGTCACCCTCGTGAACAGCGAGGGCAGCCTGTTCTGCTCGGGCGGCTGCGTCGTCTCGATCCGGGGCGATACCTTCACGCAGGGCGAGGCGCTGATCGGACTGTCGCTCGCCTTCTAGACACCATGGTCGCCCGCGTCATTGCGGGGCGGCCGGTCTCCTGAGTCGTAGGTTGCGCGGCGAGCCGCGCCGAGCTACATGCCGAGAACGAGTCATCGGCAAACGTAACGGAGACCGGCCATG